>MDTC01165046.1_pt1 | contig 11594 bp, 7 predicted proteins | sample 811181 | NCBI WGS metagenome assembly MDTC01 (sample SAMN05326644, study PRJNA326480) | marine metagenome | isolation source: seawater | place: Pacific Ocean: North | collected 2011 | reverse complement strand
GTGATTTTTACCACACAAAAATAGCTATAGACTCTGTAAGTTTTAGTTATGACCCATTAATTTATGACTTAAACCCAGAAGGTATTGGTGTACAACCTATGATAGCTAACGTATCAATGAACTTTAAATATATTGGAGGACAAGGATTGGAAGCACCAGTATCCGAACTACAAAACGCTCTATCAAACAACTTCTTTGCAAACACAGAGATGTATAATAATAATAGTGTTAAAACAACAACAGACAAACAAAAACCTGTAACTGACGAACAAGAAATAATTGCTGAAATGGAAGCTCAACAAGCTGCTGCTTCACAAGGAAGTTCTAATGGTAGTACTACAGAAGGTAGTAGTACAGACGGTGAACAAAGTGGTAATCTTTGGCAAAACTTCTGGGGTACAGGACCATAAAAATATAAGAAATGGATTATACAATAAATTATAAAAATCTTTTAAATACTTTCGTTGATGAGAGTAAGGCATATTCTTTGGATGTTAAAAATAGGTTACACGACCTATTTCTATACCACAGTATGGGTGCTGTTGAAGAAATAATGTTTACTAGAAATTTTAGTGCTGGGATATTAGGTACTGCTACTGACGCACGACTGGTAGGTGTACCTAGAGAAGTTATAACTAGAATAACTGATTATTATACGACACTTAAAAACAATATAAGTGCAGAAACCACAACTATACAAACTGAATTAAATACATGTTCCCCATCTATACCTGAAAAAGTTTATGTACAAAATCTTTTATACAATACTTTAGAAACACAATTAAATAACACTATGACGCAAGTCATAACAGTAGTTCATAGCCTTAGAGAATCCCAACAAAAATTGGCTGCCACAGCTGACAAACTTAACTTTGTTACAAACAATAATGGACATATCGGATTTTTGGATGGGCAGTATATAAACCCCAATGGTGGTAGAGTGGTGGCATTTGAGTTAACCGGGTCAACAATAAACGAAGTTACCACTCTGTACAATGTTAGTAATAGATACTTAAACACATTTATAACCAACCACGTAAACTCTAATTTCACTAAAAATTATCCAGGTGGTGAAGAATACATTTTCTTTAGTCCTATTATCTACACAAATGAAGCTAATCATTTTACATTTAGTAATAAAACAGAATTAGATAAATTACTTAAATATAGAAAAAGTACACTTTATAATGATTTAACAAATATAGACCCATTAGGTATAACGGGGTTGACATCTGTTACTGAACAAGTATTTAAAAGTAAATTAAATAATATTATAAAAGTGTGGATAAACTATGATACTGGTCTAATGACCTCTAGATTTACAAGTAATTTGGATGGGGGTTATAAAACATTAGAAGGTAGTTTAAATAGATATTACTCGGACTACAATGTGGGGTACTCAATCAATACCGGAGTAACCGCAGAAAGTATAGTTAGAAGTAATTTGATAAATAAAAACGTTGGAATTAGTGATAATAAGTTTAATTACAAACTATTAAACCAACTGTATATTAGTTAAAAATATGAGTTATTATAATAGATATAGTGAATTTATCATCAATGGTGATTATGTTATGGTACCTAGTATAGTACTCACACCAAAATCCAGTGATAGAAAAATAGTTTATAAAGTAGGTAAAACTAGGTTAGATAAATTATCTGACCAGTTCTATGGTTCACCATACTATGGGTGGTTGATAATGCAAGCAAATTCAACATACGGAGGACAAGAATGGAATATACCAGACGGTACCATAATTACAGTACCTTTCCCATTAATGCAATCATTAGAGGACTACAAATCTAAATTAGACCAACACTTCCTCTATTATGGCAGATAGTTTAAATTCAGGTAATATATTAACAACACAAATAGGTGGAAATGTAGTTTCCATAGACCCAAATAAAATAGTGGGTAGTGACGGTGTTGTAAAAGATAGGTTAGTTAACCAAGAAGATTTTGTTATGTATGCTAATCTAACAGCTAAAATCTTCCCTAGAAGTAAACTATTAGTTGGTGCAGCTGCAGGTGATGAGATAAGTGTAGAAATAGCAGATGGTGAATTAAATTTTCTAAAACCAAAAGGTAAAAATTCTTTTGACTCTGACTGGACCGACGCGTTTACCGACCCAGACGTAAACCAAAAAATAAAAACACAAACAAAAGAAGGGGTAACAATATCACAAAGTATAAATAACCAAAACGACTTTCAAGGATTTGGAATAACTTCTATAAGTATTAAAATTAATGCATCTTATATACCACAAGTCACTATAAATTTTACGGACGTAAGAGGAAAGACACTATTTGAACAAGCTAAAGTTAATACACCTTACACCGCTTTTTTTCACCTACCTTACCCCACATTCTTTTTAACCCTTAAAGGTTACTATGGAAAAGCTGTACAATACCAGCTAACGTTAGAAAAATTTATATCTCGTTTTGACCCATCTTCTGGAGATTACTTAGTCACATGTGACTTTAAAGGTAATCATATTGCAATGCTAAGAGATATAAATATGCATGAAGCAGTTACCGCACCATACATGTACCCAACCAGACAAGACGCGTCTACTGGTACAATACAAATGACAAAAGGTAGGCAAGTATTGGGTGAGGTTTATAGAGAATATTACACAAAAGGACTAATAGGTGATAATCTATATGATAAAAAATATACAATAGTAGAGTTAATAGAAAAAATACAATCTATAGACAATGACATGTCACAAGTTTTTGGTAAAGCTAATTTACAAAGTACAACACATAAATTAGAATACGAAGAAACTTTAGAAAAATTTAAAGAAGCTGTAACTGGTAAAAAAGGTTGGGTTGGAAAGTATTTAGACACATCTAGTGCTGGTAGACGTAATGTAACAGTAGAAGAACCACCATACCCACCATTACAAGGACAACCAAATCCACCTACACCTAATACAGGTAGGACTATAGTAACCAACGCTTACCCACTAAAAGGAATGTCAGCAGCTACAGCGGAAACAGACCCAACAAAAAGAAAAGAAAGACAAGACGGATTAGTTGATGATGCAAAAAATGCTTTAGGTGCGATAGTAAAAAAATACTTTAAGTTATTACAACAAAACCCCACATTTAAAGCTAGAAGTAAGGTAGATGGTGGTAAGTATTCTGTCGCCACAAGATTCAGCGACCCAACATATGACATTTTTGAAAGTTCAAAAATTACTAAATCTGTAAAAATAGGTGGTATAACCACACAATTACCTACACAACAAGCACCGTGGTTTATGTTTGAAGGTAGTACTGATAGTTTTATGTTTATATGGACGACAACAAAACGAATATTTGATGCCAAAGCAAAAACTATGGCAGAAAATTTAAGTGAAGAACTTAATGGTAGACTACAAAAAGCCATCGGATTTAAACCAACAATAAGAAATGTTTTTGCGATTATTTTAGCTGGAGCTGACACTTTTTTAAAGTTGTTAGACGACGTACACACAGAAGCTTTCTCACAGAGACAAAATGAACAAAGACTAGCTGTTGCGGTCTCTTCAAACGACTCAAACGCAACCAACCAAATTGTCTATCCATGGCCACAATATTATAAAATTGAGGAAGAAGAAAAAGGTGGTAATTGTACTACAACTAATTCAGTTTTAACTTATCCAGGTGCAAATGAAGTTATCGCTAATACTTTAGGTAACGACCAAAAAATATGGCCAGAGGTTGCTTTTGTGGAAGAATATACAAAAGCAACAAATTATAAATTTAGTTTTTTTAGTCCACCAGTTGAAAATACTGGAATTGATAAGGATTTTACCCCCATAACAGTTTATGATTGGTTACCAATAGATACACCCTACTCTAGTCTTGAAGATTTAGATATTTGGTTTGAAATTCTAGATAGAGCACAAAGAGCGGTTCTAAATGGTGGGTTGATATCTAGATACGCTGGACAAGTTGGAGCAACACCATCTACTATAATTGGTGAAGGTATAGTAGAATTGGGAAAATACGACGCCTTAAACCTATACCAAAGAATTAAATCTTATAGTACACAAAAACAGGTGTTTATGGATTTAGGTGGCCTTGGACAAATGTTAACCATTTTAAAAGATGCGGACCCTAGTAGATTCAGACAATACCAACTATACGGAACCATAACACCATACACCATAAAAGGTACTTTTACACTAAACTACAAACCAAATAGGTTTACGGTAGTACCACAAAGTTTTGAACAAAACACTAAAGTACTGTTACAAGGTAAAACTAATGGTATGTATGATTTAGCACCCTGTATTTATGGTGCTTGGGTACGTAATAACTTTGCAAATGCTAAAGGGGTATCACAAAATGATTTCTTTGACATTAGTAAGAATGTACAATATGAAATAAATGAAAAAAATGTTTTAACAGATACCTGGAGTACACAATATCTAACTAGAGCAAAGTACATAACATCTAATTTTATAGACCTAGACCAAGAAAAACTAATAGAAAGAAAAAATAATTCAAACGCATTAAACACACTAACTACGGCAAATGAAGCGTATGAGTCATTCGCAGAACATAAATTTATTACAGAAGGTGAAATACATGGTTCACCAACAGTATCAACTATACCAGGGGGTGGGACCAATACAGAACTAGCTGCGGTAAGATTAACATCTATGTTAAACACACCTTATTTTATGAACGCATTAACCGCTGGTGCCGAGGCTGAAAAGGCAGGTACATTTAACGCGTATACACAAGCAGCATACTTATTTTTAAACTCATTACCACTACCAACACTAAGAGAAAAAGTTATATATAAAAAAGAGGATAATGATGAATTTGGTAACTACATATCACAAATGTTTAATCAAATGCCTGCGATACACAATCTACCAATAGCATTTATATTAAGGATTGGTTCTGTGTGGTGGAGGTATAAAACAGAAGTACAAACACAACTTGACCCTTTAAACACCATATGGGGTAATATAGGGGTAGTAACCCAAGTAGGGTATACCGGACCAGATAGTATTTATGAAACCCCATTAAACACAACTAATTATTATACATTTGTCGCGAGTAATGATGGTGTTACATCTTCTGGGCCATACCCATATGTAAGTCACGATAATACGGTTGCTAATACTATAATGCAAGTTGGTGTTTACCCAAAACTAATAGATACCATTAATTTTATCGCTACTAATAGTACTAATTATAATAATATTGGTGCTGGACAACTACTAAATAATCTTTTAGATGCTACGGGGAACGCACCTTTAACAATAGAACCTAACAGTAACATCAACTATAAGTCATTTGATAATGTTGATGTAAAATTTTACAGTGTTTATCTAAGGTCAACAAATATAACGGTACCAGCCTTAGGTGTTACGACCGCAAATTCACCAGACCCAGGAGGGTATACAATACTTTTCCCTTCTTCAGGTGGATTAAATCAAACAGATGCAAGTACATACGAAACACCAACATATGGTAATCCAGCTTTACATAATGGAGCTAGTAGAATTTTATGGGGAGCATCCAACTATGGTTATTTTGAACATAGACCCACATACCAATCAACACCAGGTCAATATTTCAAAAAAATTAATCCAGAACAAAATGAACAAGAAGATTGGAGTTTTAGTGAACAATCTATATATGACACTATTGAGGTCCTTAGAGGTGTGTTTAACACCGAACAATTAGATGCTTTTGAACAAGAATTTTTAACTTTCTCAACACCGGGAGGGTCTAGTACTCTAGGGGGTTCTTTAAAAGAATTAATTAGAGAATTAGTTGTGGTGGAAGATAGTTGGGTTAGTATGGTTGGAGACCTATCATCCATGTCCATAATACCTAACAGTAAAGAATTAGCAGAAGCACAAATGTTAAAATTCAACACAACAATGTTTCAATTCTTAAATAAAAAAGTAGAATATATTCACAGAAGTACCACCAATCTAGATTTAGTTGTGAACAATCAAACACTATTAGAAAAATTACAAACAATACACTCCATTAATAATAATTTGTGGCAGTATGATGCTACTAGTGACACATCAAACGGTGAATCCCCATTTGAAAACCTAACAGAATTATATGGTAGTTATGCTAATGGACTACAAATACCAACCTCCGGAAACTTTTTTATCGGTAACCCAATAGAATATCAAACAATAAGATTGGAAGTTGGTGAATTCTATACTGCGGTTGACCCACAATTTAGTAGTTTAGTACCAGCCGATGACACCAACCCAATATACAAATTTTTTAAAACTATAAATAAACCTAATTCAGCAGATGGTATGGAATTTAATGTGGCTAACATAATTGATTTTGCACCCTTCATCAAACTATACGCTTCATACTGTAGTCTAAATGGTACTACTATACCAGCAAACGAATTTTTAAATCAATTTATCACTGAAATAGACTCTACACAAGGTTCACAGGAATTATATATTTCTACTTTATTAGAAGAGGTTAAAAAGAATATAAAACAAAATTTAGAAACTGATAACACAACAATAAATGTTGTAACCGATGATAGACCAGAAGTTAAATCAGACGATATAAAATTAGAACTATATAATCAATTTAAAACAATAAATGATAGGTGGGTCTCAGGAACAAACTTAACAGACCAAACCCTATTTGAAAAATTCTTATTTTTAGATAGAGCCAACCAAGATATTGGTGACCAGGCAATAATTAATATATGGGATATATTACAACTAGATTCACCATTTACAGACACCAACTCTAAAACTTTAACACAAAGTGTGTCCAGTTACCTAAGTATTATATTAGCTAATAACTATTTTAATTTTATACCACTACCTTCATATATAAATTTCTTTAATATTGAAAAGAAAGGAACAGATACACAAGCTCAAGGAAATGCAATGTTCGGTACTTTTAAAACTGTAGACTATATAGACTCAGCACCAGCTTTTCTATGTCAGTATGTCGGTAAACCGTCATCACAACTAAATGTTAAAACACCAAACAATGGATATAATGGTGATTCCTTTAACTACAACTCACCCAACTCACCCCTGGTAACCCAAGAATGTGGTAATAAAGAACAATCTAATAAAGTTATGGGTTTCAACGTAGATTTTGGAATACCAAATCAAAATATATTTGAATCAATAACGTTAGACCAATCTCAGTTTCAAAACACATCTGAGAGTTTTAAGGTACTACAGAGTATGGCAGATTCTGGTGGTGGAAATGCTACTTCACCCGCTTCCGCATCACTATTTAATGTATACGCTAGTAGGTCTTATACAGCAAGAATAACCTGTGTTGGGAATGTAACAATACAACCAACCCAATATTTCCAATTAAGATACCTACCAATGTTTAATGGACCGTACTTAATTATTAATGTTGAACACGAAATTAGACCTAATAATATAGAAACAACTTTTGAGGGTGTAAGAGTACCTAGACCATCTCTTCCAGCCATAAGTGATTTGGTACAAAGAGTTAATGTTAAATTGTATGAAAAAGCAGAAGACAGACTAGATAAAATACCTATAGATTTGTATTACGATGGTTTAAGTGCTACTGAAAGTCAAAAGAAATTACAAGTAACTCAAAATGACTATATAGCTACAGGGGTAACCTATCAAACACCACCACTAAATGATGACAATGTTACATGGGTAGATGTTACTTTAAGTGCCGGTACGTTCATAGTTACACCAAATGAAGACCCAGAAAAACGACACTTAGGTGTGGATATTTGCCCAACATCAGATAACGCTGTAAATGCTAATAGTGAAAATGGTGGTATAGACATTTACCCATCAGTCTATGGTGTGGTGACCAAAGTAGTCGATGGGTGTAAACCATTACAAGAAAGTGATGGATGCTCCAAATACGGTAATCATGTTGAAATTAAAACAAATATAAATGTAGACCCAGTTGAAGAAGGTACCGCTTATTATTTAACACGATATGCTTTCTTAAGAGAAGGGATAACAGTAAACTTAAACGACTCAATACAAAGAGGGTCTGTGGGTCCCGGTATGGGTAACAAAGTGTTGGGTAAAATGGGAAACAGTGGATTATCAAAAGACACACATTTACATTTTGAAATAAAAAGAGGTGTGAAACAACAAGGTAAAATAATAGAACATTATTTAAACCCAGCAGAATTTTTACCCAGGACACGTCAATAAGTAATAATATTGACTATTAATGAATTTACGTATATTTATAGATATACCAAATATTATGATAACAGAACAACTTAGACAAAAATTAGGAAATTTCTTAGGTAAGAAAACAGATAACATTGTTGAAAATGGTCAAAGTGCTGAAGGACAACAAGTTTGTGATTTAGATACTGGAATTTGTTATACTATTAAAAGTAGGGATGGTTTGATAGAAAGAGTAGAAAATAGTATAAGAGTTAATCGAAAAGTACAAGTAGAGTCCCCTTCAGGACAAGTAAAACAATTATTAAATGGCTAAAGAAATAGAAAAATCCATACTTCAAGAACTTAAAAGGTTTAGTGAAATTAATCACAATAGTGATAATTTAAATGAACAAAAAATAAGTGCAGTAGGTAATGGTATGACAGATATAGGTTCAGGGTTCGAACAACAACAAGGAAGTTCAGACAGACTAAACAAATTCAAAGCCCAACAAGAAATTGGTGAACAAGAAGTTCCAGATGAAGATGTGGATTTAGGTGGTGAAGAAGTTGGTGACGAAGAAGTTGGGGATGAAGAATTAGATATTGATGTTGAAGCCGAAGATGGTGGTGTTGAAGACGACCTAGATATGGATTTAGACACTGGAGGTGAAGATACAACTGAACTTGATGTTACCGATTTAGTAAGTAAACAAGATGAAACAAATACTGAACTTTCGGACCAAAAAGATATTTTATCTAAGAATACAGAAAGTCTAGATGATTTAATGACAAAACTTTCTGATTTAGAAACACAACTATCTTCAATGGAAGATGTAGCTACTAAAATTAGTAGTTTAGAAGACAAACTTGAGGAATACCGACCTAGAACACCAGAAGAAGAGTTAGGGTTAAGAAAACACGATAGTGGACCATATAACAAAACACTAAGTGACTTTTTTACAGACAAAGAAGAAGTTTTTGACAAAACAGGTAAAAAACAATATATTTTAACCAAAGACGAAGTAGAAGACTACAGTGATGTAGATATCCAAAAAAGTTTCGGAGACCCAAACGAGGAAAACGACAACTAAAAATCCTTTAAATATTTATTTGACATACCGATAAACTATGTGTATATTTATACATATGTTTATTAATTAATAATATTTAAAAAAAAAATCATGAGTAATAGTTTAGACGCGGTTTTAGCTCAATACGAGAAAAACAAACAAAGTGGAGGTTCCACAAAACCACAGATGACATCAGAAGAAAGAATGAAACAATATCTTTCAATAATGTTACCAAAAGGAACAAAACAAGGAGAAAAAAGAATTAGAATAGTACCGACAACAGACGGTTCATCACCATTTAAAGAAGTATTTTTCCACAATATACAAGTACAGGGAAGGTGGCAAAAACTTTATGACCCAGGAAAAGATGAACATGGGAAACCATCTGGTGAAAGAAGTCCATTAAATGAGGTTGAAGAAGCTTTAAGATTAGCAGGTGACGCACAATCAAAAGAATTAGCACGTTCTTATCGTTCACAAAAATTCTACATTGTAAAAGTTGTAGATAGAGACAATGAAGAAGACGGTGTTAAATTCTGGAGATTTAAACACAACTGGAAAGGAAATGGACCAATAGATAAGATTATACCTATTTGGAGAAATAAAGGAGATGTGACTGACGCAAATGAAGGACGAGACCTAATCCTAATACTCCAAACTCTTCCATTACCAGGAGGTAGAGGAGAGTATACAACAGTATCTTCAGTTATGTACGAAGACCCAGGAAAATTATCAGAAGACCCTGCTCAAACAAAAGAGTGGGTTGAAGATGAAAGAACTTGGAAAGATGTTTATTCACAAAAACCAGTAGAATACCTAGAAGCTATTTCAAAAGGTTTAGACCCAGTATGGGATTCTGAATTAAAGAAGTACACATACGACGACCCTAATAGTGTAAGTAATTCTACAAACACAACAACATTAGGTTCTACCGACCCACAAGCAAATGACCCACAATCTGAAGATTTACCATTTTAATAAGTAGATATGGCATTGAAAAAAAGAACATTTGCAGACTTAAAAAATAAGTTCTCAAAGAAAGCTAACTTTAAACCAGAAAGATTTTTTGATTTAGGGAAAGCTTTCCTTGATGCTACTGGTTTACCAGGACCAGCTATGGGACATTTACAAATGTTTCTTGGTCATTCAGATACTGGAAAAACAACAGCTTTAATAAAAGCAGCTGTTGATGCTCAAAATAAAGGGATTTTACCAGTATTAATTATTACAGAACAAAAATGGGGGTTTGAACACGCTAAACTTTTAGGTTTTGACTGTGAACAAGTTGTAGATACTACTACTGGTGAAATAGATTGGGATGGATTTTTCTTATTTAACAACGACTTTCAATACATAGAAGAAATTACGGATTATATTAATACGTTACTTGATGCACAAGACAAAGGAGAATTAGAATATGATTTATTATTTTTATGGGATTCTGTTGGTTCAGTACCTTGTAAAATGACTTTTGATGGTAAGGGTGGTAAAATGCATAACGCAGCAACATTAGCTGATAAAATTGGTATGGGGTTAAATCAAAGAATTGGTAAATCTAGAAGACAAGATTCTAAATATACAAACACACTAGTGGTCGTTAACCAACCTTGGGTAGAACTACCAGATAACCCATTTGGGCAACCTAAAATAAAAGCTAAGGGTGGTGAATCATTATGGTTAAATTCTACGTTAGTTTTTAGATTCGGCAATCAAAAAAATGCTGGAACTACAAATATTTCAGCTGTTAAAGAAAAAAGAAAAGTTAAGTTTGCTACTAGAACTAAAATAACAATTATGAAAAACCATGTTAATGGTTTGGGGTACGAAGATGGTAAAATACTTATAACACCACATGGATTTATAGCTGGTAGAGAATCCACAGAAGAAAAAAAATCAATAGAAAAATATAAACAAGAAAACGCTACTTTTTGGTCTGAGCAATTAGGTACTGGTGGTGATTTCGATTTAAAAATAGAAAAAGAAAATGACTAAATTAAAAACAGGAGATAAAGTAAAAGTACATTATGTTGGTACTTTAAAAGATGGTTCACAGTTTGATAACTCTAGAGATAAAGGTGAAGGGTTAGAATTTACAATTGATGATGGACAACTACTAAAAGGATTTAACGATGCGGTTAAAAATTTAGAAGTAGGGAAAACAACTAAAGTAGATGTTAAATCGGAAGAAGCTTATGGAAAATACATTACTGAGGCTGTGATAACAGTACAAAAAAGTGAATTTCCAGAATCTCTAAAATACGAACTAAATGGTTTTATCCAAGGACAAGATGATAAAGGAAGACCAGTACAGGGACAAGTTGTAAAGATTGATGAGGAGAGTGTAAACTTAGATATGAACCATCCTTTAGCTGGTGAAGATTT
>MDTC01216641.1_pt1 | contig 11595 bp, 10 predicted proteins | sample 811181 | NCBI WGS metagenome assembly MDTC01 (sample SAMN05326644, study PRJNA326480) | marine metagenome | isolation source: seawater | place: Pacific Ocean: North | collected 2011 | reverse complement strand
ATTTCAGGTACCGGCGCAGGCGCCGAACAACTCACCCAGTTCATTGAACGGATTGAACGGCTGGAGGAGGAGAAGCGCGCCATGATGGCGGATATTCGAGACGTCTACAGCGAAGCAAAGGCCACCGGCTTTGAGCCAAAAATCATGCGCCAACTTGTAAAAATGCGTGCCATGGACCGTGACATTCTGCAGGAGCAGGATGAATTGCTGCAGACCTATCGCAATGCTGTTGGCCTCGTCTAGGGCCCACCAGCATGACGATGGAACCTTTTGGCACCCGGCTTACCGAGGCGCTGCATAGCACTGGCACGCCGCTTTGCATGGGGATTGACCCGCATGTCGAAATGATACCGCCCTTGTTCGGCAATGCAAGCTCTGCCGGAAGCCCGGATGCCGTCAGGGCGATTGGTGATTTCGCAATGGCCTGTCTGGATGCGGCAAGGGGACGAGTGGCAGCAATCAAGCCACAGGTTGCTTTTTTTGAGGCGCATGGCCCGCAGGGGATGCAGGTGCTCGCCGAATTGCAGCGCGCGGCAGTTGATGCGGGCATTCTGGTGGTCATTGATGCCAAACGCGGTGATATCGGCAGCACCTCCAAAGCCTATGCCGAAGCGTGGATCGGGCATGATGCACCTTTTCCCTCGGATGCCCTGACGGTCAATCCGTATCTGGGAATTGATACGCTGGAGCCGTTCCTAGATCGTGCGGATATGCAGGCCGCCGGTCTTTTTGTTCTTGTGCGTACGAGCAATCCAGGAGCTGGCGATTTACAGGATCTGAAGGTCGACGGGCTGCCCGTCTTTACCCGACTTGCTAAAAGGCTGGCGCCTATAGCTGCCACGCGCAAGGGGGTTCATGGATGGTCATCTATCGGCATTGTCGTAGGCGCAACCTGGCCGGAAGAGGCAGCCGGCCTGCGTGACCAATTGCCCGCATCTCCCTTTCTCGTGCCAGGGTTCGGGGCGCAGGGCGGCAGCGCTGCCGCCGCACTGGCCAGCCTGAAAAAAGTGAATGGCATCTGGGAAGGTGGGCTGATCAACAGTACACGCGGGTTGATTTTCCCACAGGCCGCCACCACTGCGAGCAGCATCGCCATCTGGCGCAGCGCCATCGATTCTGCAATCTATGACAGCCGCACGGCCCTCGCCGCTATCGACTGATCCAAGGGTCCATTGCGCCAGGCCCGGTCTTTCGATACCGCTGGCCGGCCTGCTGTGATCAAATTTTAATGAAATATCGAACGTCACTCACTTACGATTTATCAGGCGGATTCGTTACTTCGACTATCCTTCGACATTGGCCACCATCCCATAAACATAAAGCTGTGCAGTGTAATGTGCACGGCTAACAATTTCTAGCGGGCGCTAAATGATTTTGGATTCGGATCAGCTTCTAGCCGACCAACCAAAAGACAAGGCTGACGGACCAAATGCGGCGTAGGGTAGCGGCTAGTCTATTCCTGCTCACCAAGCCAGCGTTCGGCGTCAAGCGCAGCCATACATCCCATACCGGCTGCGGTCACTGCCTGCCGGTAGATTTTATCAACACAATCACCCGCTGCAAAGATGCCAGCCACTGAGGTGCGCGTGCCGCCCTTTTCGGCGAGGATATAACCTTCATCATCCATATCCAAAACGCCTTTGAAGGCTGCTGTTGCCGGATCGTGCCCAATGGCAACAAACATGCCTTGTACTTTAATCTCTTTTTCCGCCTTGCCGGTGGTTGAGGCAAGACGAAGGCCAGTAACGCCGCCATCATCGCCAAGCACCTCTTCAACGGTGCGGTTCCATTCGACATTAATCTTTTCGTGCCGCAACAATCGATCCTGCATGATCTGTTCGGCGCGCAGGGAATCACGACGGTGAATAAGCGTCACCGACTTGCAGATATTGGCAAGATAGAGCGCCTCTTCGACCGCGGTATTTCCGCCGCCAATAACAGCAACATTACGATCACGATAAAAGAACCCATCACAGGTGGCACAGGCGGAAACGCCGCGGCCATTAAAGGTTGCTTCGGTTTCAAGGCCAAGCCAACGAGCCTGCGCACCAGTTGCAACAACCAGCGCATCGGCCGTCATCTGATCGCCTGAATCAAGCGTTAACATAAATGGATGCTTGCTGGTATCCAATGTTGTAACGATGTCATAGATAACACGGGCACCAACATTTTCGGCCTGCGACTGCATTTCGTTCATCAGCCATGGCCCCTGAATGACCTCGGCAAATCCGGGATAATTTTCTACGTCGGTTGTAATAGTCATTTGTCCACCGGGCTGTAACCCGGCTAGAATCACCGGGGACATGTTTGCACGCGCGGTATAGATTCCAGCGGTCAAGCCTGCAGCGCCAGCTCCAACTATAATTACTTTTTCATGAGACTGTTTTGACATGGCAACACTTCAATTTTAAGGATTGTGTAATCTGCTTTTACATACAAATTGACAATTAAATGCCAGTTGTAAATAAAAATTGTTCCGACTTCTATTCGTTTATGCATGTTCTATGAATGGTAGAGCGTTCGTTGATTTTTTGTTGTTAGCGGTGGCCTTAAGTGCATCTACGTTTGGTTCAAATAATTAGTCAATCTATACTCTGTTGTCTGATGTTCGCCACTCCCAAAATTGCTAATGCCGACAGCCAAACTGAAATCTTTGGCGGTGATTGGATCGCTGGCGCGGCTATCGAAGGCGGCATTATTGTCGCGCGAGTGCCGAGCGGGGCATCGGTAAAATTTGATGGCGACTCCATCGAAACCGATAGCAACGGGCGTTTTATTCTGGGGTTTCACCGAGATTCAGATGCCGACCCAATTTTGGTAATCACCCACTCTGATGGGAGCAAGCATCATACAAGGCTGACGGTGGCCCAACGTGAATATAAAATTCAACGTATAGACGGTCTTCAGCGTGAATATGTTTTACCACCTGAAGATGTGCGGCGCCGCATAGCAGATGATAATGCGGCTGTTCGTGCAGCACGCGCCCGAAATGATGCTGGCACCACAGCCGACGCCTTCATTGCCGGACTGGACATGCCTGTTGATGGCCGGATTACCGGCGTTTTCGGCAGCCAGAGGATTCTGAATGGCCAGCCACGTGCACCTCATTACGGGATTGATATCGCCGCGCCGCGTGGCACAGCAGTGCTGGCACCTGCAGGAGGGCGGGTAACGCTGGTGCGTGATCTCTATTTTTCCGGGTGGACAGTTCTTGTGGCGCATGGCATGGGCCTGAATTCCGCCTTTCTACATCTCGACGGTGTGGCCGTGCAAACAGGGGATGTGATTGGGCGTGGCACCGTGATTGGCAGCGTAGGTTCAACCGGCAGATCAACGGGCCCGCATCTTGACTGGCGGCTGGACTGGCAGGGCCGCCGTCTTGATGCGGCCCTGGTGCGCCGTCAGATTGCCGATGCGTCACAGCAGCGCTAGGCTCTTTGAAGGAAACAGGCAGGACGATAATGGCAGGAACGATTTTTATTTTTGGTCTGGGCTATGTCGGCAAGCCTCTTGGCCACCTTCTGGCTACGGATGGCTGGAAGATTCGCGGCACCACCCGCACGCCTGCCCATTTTGCCGATGAAATTGCTGCCGGATGGCAGGTGTTGCCCTTTTCGGACAGCCAACAGCTGACTGATCCACACGCCGCCCTCGACGGAGTCGACGCATTATTGACAACAATTACCGCCATCGACGGTAGTGATCCTGTGCTGGATGCACATCAAGACGTCATTGCCGGCTTTGACGGCTGGACGGGTTATGTCTCCGCAACGTCGGTCTATCCCGACAAGCCTGACGGATTCTGTTATGAGGATACGGCGGTTGATCCGGCCACTGCCCGTGGACGGGCACGGGTTGTTGCGGAGCAGCGTTGGCAGGATTTGCTGGGCACTGAACTATTCCGTGCAGCTGGCATCTATGGCCCCGGGCGCAGCCCCTTTGATGCGCTTCGCGACGGTACGGCGCGGATCATCAATCATGAGGGACAGCTGTTCAACCGCATCCATGTGACAGATATCTGCCGTATCATTAAGGCTGCAATGCATCAGCCACGGCGAGGACGGATCATAAACCTGGCGGATGAAAAACCGGCAGCGCAGGGTGACGTGGTGCGCCATGCAGCGGGTCTTCTCGGGGTTGCGCCGCCGGCCCCTCAAACGCTTGAAGAGGCGAATCTGTCACCAATGGCCCGTAGCTTCTATGTCTCGAAACGCAAAGTCGCGTCCAAGATTATCGGGCCTGAACTTGGATTGACCCTGCACTATCCTGACTATGAACGCGGTCTGGCCGCCATACTGGAGGCTGAGCGCACAGGCTAGCGCGCCACATGATAGTGCGCTTGCAGCCGGTTAACATCTTCGGCGGCACCAAATGCAAGTGGCACCCTCTGATGCAGATCATGCGGGGTGATGTCCAAGATCGGCCCCATGCCATTGCCGGCACGGCCACCGGCTTGTTCGATCAGCATCGCGACGGGCGCGGCTTCATAGACCAGCCTCAGCCGACCCGCCTCATAGCCCGCGCGCGCATCATCCATGTAGAGAAACACCCCGCCACGACAGGCAATGCGCCACGCTTCGGCCACCAGCGAGGCCACCCACCGCATGTTGAAGTCGCGCCCGCAGACGCCTTCACTTCCGGCGAGGCACTGATCGATAAACAGACGCACCGGCTGTGGCCAGTGCCGCTGGTTTGAGGCATTCACAGCGAATTCCGTGGCGTTTGGCGGAATTTGAACCTTGGCGTCAATCAGATGGAAGATAGCCGTATCATCCATACGGAATGCGGCAGTGCCGGCCCCAACGCTTAACAGCAGAGTTGTCTGCGGCCCATAGACAAAAAGGCATGCCGCCAGCTGCGCCTTGCCGGGCTGCAGAATACCGCCTGCCGCCGGCAGGACCGAAACAATTGTTCCTACCGATACATTGACCCCGATATTTGATGATCCGTCCAGTGGATCGCAGGCAACAATCAGGTCCCCTCCACCAAGATCAACCGCTGCGGCGCGTTCTTCGGAAAGGTAGACAGATGTTGCGGTATCGCGCAATGCGTCCTCAATCATGCCGTCGGCAAGGACATCCAGCTGTTTTTGTGTATCTCCATCAACATTGGTGTCGCCGGCAGCGGCATCCAGCATAGTCTGCGGATTACGGATTTGCGCAGCAATGCCGGCAGCAGCCTCCGAAAGGGCAAGAATTGTCTCTGCCACATTGCCAGGCGCATATTTGCCTAGGTAGACGGACAGGCTTTCGGTCTTTGTCATCTGTCGGGTGTCTCTTTCAGGTTTGCCAAAAAAAATGCCCGGCCCCAAACGGAGGCCGGGCGACAGCTATTCTATTGTCATTCCCTTATCTGCCTGTCGCAGTCTACCTGTCGCGGTTACTCACGGTTACCGAACAGATGCAGGATGAACATAAACATATTGATGAAATCGAGATACAGCATTAGTGCACCAAAGATCGACTTTTTAGTCATCTCGGACTGACTATCACCGGCCATATACATCAACTTGATCTTCTGTGTGTCCCATGCGGTAAGACCGGCAAAGATCAACACACCTGCAACCGAGATCACAAAATCGAGCTGTGTCGATGCTAGGAAAATATTCACCACAGACGCAATGATCAGGCCGAACAGCCCGACAACCATGAAGGATCCCATCGCAGACAGGCTGCGTTTCGTTGTGTAGCCATAAAGGCTGAGACCAGCGAAAGCGCCCGCGGTGATAAAGAAGGCACGTGCAACACTGCCGCCCGTGTAAACGAGCAGGATTGATGACAGCGAAACGCCCATCAGCGCTGCATAGACATAAAACAGATTGCGTGCCTTGCCGGCAGACATGGCAGGCATCCGTGCTGACAGCCAGAACACCATGCCAAGCGGCGCAAGCATGACAACCCACTTTAACGGGGTACCGTAGATCAGTTCGCCAACACCGGCCACATTCAGGACCGCCCATTTCATCGCATAAGCGAAGAAACCGGTCATCAGCAGTGCTGTCGTCATGTGGTTGTAGACGCCAAGCATGTAGGACCGCAGCCCAAGGTCGACCTGAGATGCCTCGGCAGAAGCTGTGTTCATAAAGCGATTGTTAGCCATTGATACCCCCTGAGAGATAAGTTGTTGTCATAAATGTAGTCATAGAAACAAATTGTTTCAAGCAATTGCCGGGGCTCTGGCACCCAAACATTATGTCGCATCCGCCGCCGTCGTTTCACGCGTTTTTCCGAGGCCGGTACGCTGGCCCCTCTGCCGTTGTGAAGTCGACTTGAGCTGTCCGCAGGCAGCCAGAATATCGCGCCCGCGCGGTCTACGTATCGGCGAAGCATAGCCGGCTTTCAAAACTTTCCTTGCAAAGGCTTCAATCCGTTCATCGCTGGAACAGCGATAGGGACTTCCCGGCCACGGATTGAATGGGATCAGGTTCAGTTTTGACGGGATCCCGCGAATCAGTTCCAACAGGGCTGCGCAATCAGAATCGCTGTCATTCACCCCATCAAGCATCACATACTCCCATGTGATGCGGCGTGCATTCGACAGGCCCGGATAGGCGCGGCACGCCTGAATTAGTTCGGTCAGCGGATATTTCCGATTGATGGGCACCAGTTCGTTACGCAACTCATCGCAAACAGCATGCAGCGAGATCGCTAGATTGACACCAAGGTCCGCCCCGGCCCGGGTAATTTCTGGTACAATTCCGGACGTAGACAGGGTAATCCGCCGCTTAGACAAACCAATACCTTCACCGCTCATAACGATGCGCATCGCTTTTACCACATTATCGTAGTTATATAAGGGTTCGCCCATGCCCATTAGCACAATGTTGGTCAGGCGGCGGTCTGGTTTGCCAGCGGGCCAGTCACCAAGTTCATCCATGGCCAGCAATACCTGTCCGCAGATTTCACCCGCTGTTAGATTGCGCACCAGCTTCTGTGTGCCAGTATGGCAAAAGCTGCATGCCAAAGTGCATCCAACTTGCGAGGAAATACACAAGGTGCCTCGATCCTTGTCCGGGATATAAACAGTCTCCGCTTCATTGCCATCAGGAAAGCGCAACAGCCATTTAATGGTGCCATCAGACGATTTCAGCCGCTGTGTAACGGCCGGACGATCTAGCATGAACATCTCGGAGAAGGCGGCACGCACCGGCTTGCCAAGATCACTCATCTCGTCAAAGGATGTCAGCCCGTGTCGCCAGACCCAGCGCCATAACTGACGCGCACGAAAGCGCGGCAGGCCGGCGACCGTTACGGCCTCTTCCAGTTCGGCCTGGCTCATTTCCAGAACCGAACGGCGTATCTTCACGCCGGCAACGGGCGCTGTCGCGGCGGTCATTTCTATATTTGCGTCCAAAATGGCTTCCAAAATCGCTCCTGAAGCATATCGCAAGACAGCATCCGGCATGATTGCCAGATAGTGATCGCCGGGCTGCGCAATCGCGCCGATGCGATTGAACTATTTGCAAGTCTTGTCGATCATATTCTTTGTCTTGGTAAATCCGGATAATGAATAGGTATCAGTTGTCACTGTGCCACGTGTCGAGGTGCCGATGACTGTCATCTTGCTGCCGCGCTTCATCGCGCGCACCAGGGCGACATCGTCTTCTTCACTCTCGGCATAGGCTCGCCCTTCAATGGTGAAGAGCTTGAATTTCTTACCGTCAATCGAAACATCGACGGCGGAATGTTTCTTATGTTTGTAACCAGCTAGAAACTGCACGACGTTGCGCACTTCCTTGCCGGGTCCATGTGAGACAAACGCACGGATCTCGCCGCGATTGGCAGGATCATATTTGCCCTTTGACTTGGTGGGTACCGAGGTTATGTAGCAGGTTCGTCCGCCATCATCCTTATAATTGTATGCCTCCCAGTCTTTCTCGGTCAGAATGCGCTCGGATCCCGCTGCGGCCACGCCGCCTGCCATACCGGCCAAAACAAATCCTGTCAAAATGGTCGCAAGGAATGTCTTGAACATCTTCATCGCCTGATCTCTGCCCTTTTTTCTAATTCCTGTTGTTCGAATGCTAAATCTCGTCTGCGGTCCACCGCAGCAACCCCTATTCTGGGTCGCTTTCGTGGCAAGATTTTGGCAATCTCGAGCCAGCACCGAATCACCGGCGGCAATGTAAGTCAGGATGCAGGTTGATGCAAAGAAAATTGCTGGAAGTGACGTAACCAGTTTCTGGATATCACAGCCATCAACGCTCTACGTGCACGAGCGACCTCTTTCACCCAGCCACATGCTCTAGCATATCTGTCACAAAAGGCAGAATACGGCGCACAATCTCTTCAACCCCGTCAGCATTGGGATGCAATCCGTCAGACAGGTTCAAGGCTGGGTCAAGCGCGACACCTTCGAGAAAAAAAGGATATAAGTAAATGCTATGCTTTTCAGCAAGTGCTGGATATAGACCGTCGAATGCGGCGACATATTCTGGTCCCAGATTGCGCGACGCCAGCATGCCCGCCAGCATCACAGTGACTTTGCGCCGCTTCATTTGTGTAATGATCGCATTAAGATTGGTGCGTGTTGCTGCCGGGTCCAGACCCCGGAGCATGTCATTACCCCCAAGAACGATGATGACGGCTATCGGATCATCAGCAAGCGACCACTCAAGACGCGCCAACCCACCTGCCGTGGTATCTCCGGACAGACCGGCATTTACCACCGCGATGTTGTAACCTGCATCCTGAAGCGCCGCTTCCAACCGATCAGGAAAGGACAGACCCGGCGCCAACCCATATCCGGCAACTAGGGAATCCCCCAGCACCGTTATGCGTTTGTTGCTGTCATCGGCCACGCTGCCCGCCTGCATAGACAGGAAAATGGAACCGCATAACATGAGGGTCATTGCAAATGGCGTTCGTTGCCTTTTGTGTTTCCGGAAGATGCGTGTGCGTAAAAGCATCAAAACAGCGTTGATTACATGCATGGGGGTTACCATATCGCTCGAAGGGTCAGTTCGGTCTTTATGCCGGGTGGCATGACGGGGTCTGCTGTGCCAGAAAAGGATGCAGGAGAACGATCCCCCAAACACCATAACGCTGATGACGGGAAATGCAAAATCCGCCTTGCCGGTTTACCGCCGGAACCCATGCCTGAATGAAACCGCCACTAAGGCGGCAGGATGAAAGCGTTTGACACCATAACCTGAACGTCCATGGCCAACACCCAACACGAACAAGACGAAGAGATCAGAATTTATATGCCGAATATAGAGATGAACAACCACAACGCCCTGGCCAATGTGGCTGCCAGGAAACCGGTTATCCGACTAGATGATGCGTGGCTGTCATTGTCCAGCGCGGATGGCATGGTTGAAATCCTGCGTGGCATCTCGCTGTCAATTGATGCTGGCCAGACGGTCGGCGTGCTTGGCCCCAGCGGCGCTGGCAAAACCAGTCTGCTGATGATCATGGCAGGGCTGGAAAGCCTGACAACAGGCCAGATAGACCTTGCTGGTTTTGACATTACGCGCATGCATGAAGATATGTTGGCAGCACTCCGTCGTGATCACGTTGGAATCGTATTTCAGGCTTTCCGACTGATCCCGTCCATGACAGCCATACAAAATGTGGCCGTGCCACTAGAACTGGCCGGGCGAGCGGATGCAAAGGCAGGGGCTGCCGACGCTTTGGAATCAGTGGGGCTTGGCCATCGCATGACGCATCTGCCAGATCAACTGTCAGGCGGCGAACAACAACGTGTCGCCATCGCCCGTGCCATCGCCCCGCGACCGCAGATTTTGCTGGCTGACGAGCCCACCGGCAACCTAGACAGCGGGACCAGCGAAAAGGTAATCGCCACCCTGTTTGAGGCAACCGCGGCGGCAGGTGCCGCACTGGTCCTTGTGACACATGATCCGGCGCTGGCAGAACGTTGTGGCCGCGTTCTCACCATCGAGGACGGGATGATCACCGATGACCGCGCTACAGGCCTGAAAGGTGACGCCGCATGACGACGGTGCATAACGGATCCACCGGTCTGCAGCTGTCTGCTGGACAATCTGGCTGGCGCCTTGCCTGGCGTCTTGCCCGCCGGGAAATTCGTGGATCGGCTGCCCGTTTCCGGGTGTTCCTTGGTGCTTTGATGCTGGGCGTGGCCGCCATCGGGACAGTGGGGTCTGTCGCCGAGGCGATGCGCGATGGTATTGCCGGTAATGCACGATTGCTGCTTGGCGGCGATATCGAGATGCGCAGCCTCTATATGGCGCCGCCAGAGGAGATTGGGACGCTCGCCGGCAGCTATGGCACACTGTCACGCACCCAGAATATGCGCGCCATGCTGCAGCATGACGACACGCGCAAACTGGTAGCGTTAAAGGCTGTTGATGAAGCGTGGCCGCTTATTGGTGCACCCAAGATTGAGGGTGGCGCGACTCTACAGCTGGCACAGGATACTATTCTGATTGATCCGGCACTAACGCGGGCGATAGGCCTTGCAGTTGGTGATCGCGTGCGCATTGGGACGCATGAGGTAACAGTTGCGGGCATTCTGGCCTATGAGCCTGACAGGTCGGTCAGTTTCATCACCTTCGGGCCACGTGTTTTGATGTCGATGGAAACGCTTGCCAAAACCGGGCTTGACCAGCCAGGCGCAATGGTCACACACAGGTTGAGGGTTCTTCTGGATGACGGGGCCGACCGCACGGCAGCGGTCAGCGCACTGAAAGCGGCAACAAGAGGCGGGTTTGTTCGGGTCCGCGACCTTGTGGACGCCGCCCCCGGTTTTGACGTGTTCATCGACCGGACCGAGGTCTTTCTGGTGCTAGTCGGTCTGACGGCACTGCTGATCGGCGGGCTCGGGGTGGCCGGCGCTGTACGCGCATGGCTGGTCAGCCGCATGCCTATCATTGCCACGCTGAAATGCCTTGGTGCGCCGGCACGTCTTATTTTCCGTACCTATCTGCTGCAAGTGATGCTCATCGCCGGGGCTGGTGTGTTGTCTGGAGTGGCTGTGGCAGCGATTGCCCCTGTCTTCGCAATTGACCTTCTGTCATCCTACGTCACTGTGCCAATTTCGCCGTCAATCTATCTTTTGCCGCTGCTGATTGCGGCTGGTTTTGGCATTGTTACCTCATTTCTGTTTGCACTCTGGCCGCTGGCGAAGGCCGAGGAAGTGCGTGCTGCAAATTTGTTTCGGCAGCTTGGCGCCATGCCGGCCGGGCTACCCCGCGGCGGTTATCTGGCGGCGGCGGCGATAGCCCTTGCGGCGCTTGCCGCACTTGCCCTTGCCGCCACACGCGATCTTATGTTGACCGGCACTTTTATCGGCGGGTCCATTGCCGCCATTATCCTTTTGGCAGGGCTTGGTCAAGCATTGCTGATTGCGTTGCGCCGTGTGCCTGCGCCCCATTATGTGCCGGCGCGGCTCGCCCTGTCGGCCATCACCCGGCCAGGATCCCCGGTGCGGGCTGTGATCATCGCCTTCGGACTTGGCCTGTCGGTGCTGGTTACTGTGGCATTATCGCAGGCCAATATCAGCCGCCAGATCGATACGCGAGTCGCCGAGGATGCGCCTGCCTGGTTCTTCATTGATATCCAGCCCGACCAGCTGGACAGATTTACCGAAATTGCCGAAGGCACCGACGGTATT
>MDTC01244083.1_pt1 | contig 11596 bp, 14 predicted proteins | sample 811181 | NCBI WGS metagenome assembly MDTC01 (sample SAMN05326644, study PRJNA326480) | marine metagenome | isolation source: seawater | place: Pacific Ocean: North | collected 2011 | reverse complement strand
TTTAAGTAAAAAAAATAAATGTAAATTTAAAATAGATTTTCACGTTAATGGTGAGTCTTTTCTAACAAAACCAAATAAAACCATCTATTTGGCTAAAAATATAATAAAAAAAGTTACTAAAATAACACCTGTATTTTCTACAACAGGTGGTACCTCAGATGCAAGATTTATAAGAAAAATTTCACCTTGTTTGGAATTTGGCTTAGTAAATAAAACTATGCATAAAATTGATGAATGTGTTTCATTAAAAGACTTAAAAAATTTAACAAAAATATATAAAAATATTCTTGAGGATTATTTTAAGTGAAGCCATACAAAATTAGAAGGTCTAAAATAGATAATTTAGGTCTTTATGCTACCAAAGATATTAAAAAGGGATTAAAAATAATTGAGTATAAAGGTAAAGTAATTACAAGAAAAGAAGCAGAACAAAACCCAAAATACGATAATGACAAAGCTATTTATCTTTTTAATTTAAATAAAAGATATGATTTAGATGGTGATTTTAAATTTAATACAGCTAGATTAATAAATCATTCATGTAATCCAAATTGTGAAGTAACCGGAACAGGGCTTAAAGTTTGGGTGCACGCAATAAAAGATATTAAAAAAGGTGAGGAATTTTCATATGATTATGGATTTAGCTTTGATGAAGATTACAAAAACTATCCATGTCGATGTAAATCAAAAAATTGTTGTGGTTATATTGTGAGAGAGGGATCAAGATGGAGAATAAAAAAGAAGATTAAATTAAATGGAAAAAACAAAAAATTATAACATTTTTGTTTTTAGTTTCGTAACTTTAACAATAATTTCCTATTTCTTTGGATTTACAATTAATGAAAATTCTGCCGGAGGTGGTGAAGTTGACTTCAAAAATACTTGGAGAAATTTACAAACATTTAAGAATTATGATTTACTAAACGCTTTAAAACAGACCGCTGTTTTAGATATTGACATCTTTAGAAGTAGTAGAATTCCAGGGGTATATGTTTTTCACAAATTTTTTAATCCATTTTTTCAAAATAAGGAAGAATTTAGATTAAGCGTATTTATATTTTCAATTCTTATTCCAATTTCTTTCTATTTTGCTTTAAGGCTTAGATTCAAAGAAACTGACAGATTATCATTATTATTGATTTCAAGCTTAATATTTCTCAGTCCGTATTTTAGAACAAGTGCCATATGGGGGAACGAAGAAAACTTTGGTTTACTAAGTCTAATTTTAAGTTATGTATTTTTCGAACTGTTTTTTGGTGAAAAAAAAAGATTAAAAAAATTTTTATATCTAAATTTATTAATTTTTATTAGTGCTATTTGTGTGTACTTTGATCAAAAATTAGTTTTTGTACCAGCCTTATGTTTTATAAAAATAATTTTTTCAAAAGAAAATAGTTTTATAAAAATTTATACTACATTATTTTATTCTTTATTAGCTTTACCAGTGCTTTATATTTTTAATCTATGGGGCGGGATAATGCCACCATACGATGGGGGTTCTCGTGTTGCTACGGGTAATAATCTTTATTTTCAGCATATCAATTACTCTACAAGTATAATCGGTTTTTATTTACTACCCTTGCTACTATTAATCAAAGATTATTCAAAAAATTTAAAAAATTTATTTAGATATAAAGGATATAAATTATTTCTTGTTTCTATTCTTATTTACTCAATTTATTTTATCTTTTTTTATGAAATAAATAGTGAAAGTTTTATTGGTAAAGGCATTTTTTATAAATTAAGCATTTTAATATTTGAAAATTTTATTCTTCAAAAAATATTTTTGTCAATAATATTTATTTTTTTAGGAACTTTAATTTACTTTTATTCTAATATTAAACTCAATAATAAAGTAATATTTATTTTTTTAATAATAAGCTCTATTTTTTATACTCCAGTTCTACAAGAGTACTTTGACCCACTAATATTAATTCTCTTTTTTACCTTTTTAGATTTAAATATAAAAGTATTAAAACAAAAAATTATTTTTGTATCTTTATTTTTTTCTTGTATTTTTATTTTTAGTTTTTTCTACTATAGATATTATATTTTTGGTTAATCTTATAAATATTTTAACCTTATTTTTATTATTCCAAACAACATTTTTATTGGATCAAAGAATACATTAAGTTTGCTCCCCGATACATGACTCCAATGTACTGGTAGCTCGATTATTTTAAAATTTTTATTTTTAGCTAAAGTCACAATTTCAATATCGTGTTCAAAACCATTAGTTTTAAGATTCTTAAAAATATATTTCGCAACACTTTTTTCATATAATTTAAATCCACATTGAGAGTCTTTAAGGTCGATACCAAAAAATAATAAAGTAAATAATCTAAAAAAGTAACCTAAAAATTTTCTATAAAATTTAGATTTTACTACAGAATTTTTTAACTCTCGTGATCCGAAATATATTTTATGTTTGCTAACAATTAGTTTTTTTCTTTCCCAAATAATAATTTGGTTTAAATCAACTGATAAATCTATATCCGATGTGAGTATCCAGGTGCAATTTGATTTAAGCACACCTTTTTTTACTGCAGCTCCTTTGCCTTCATTAGCTCCCAAATCAAATAATCTATATTTTATATTTTTTTTATTTTCTTTTTTTATAAATTTATTAATTATTTGAGGGCTTTCATCTGTACTGCCATCATTTACAAAATTTACTTCAATCTTTTTGAATTTACTCCTATCTATGAACTTTTTAATTTTTTTAAGACTTACGTTAACTCTTTTAGCTTCATTAAAAAAAGGAATAACTATTGATAAAGATTTGATCATTTAATTGATTAGATATAATTAATGCATTAAATTCAAATTTAAAATATTCTGCATATTTATGATAAATTTTATTTTAAAATATCCTTTGTTATATAGATTTTACCAAAAAACAGTAAGGTCACAATATAGTGAATATGACTTTTTTAAATTTATTTTTTTAAATTTAAAGGAAAAAAAATTAAGAGTTCTAGATCTTTGTTGTGGAGATAGTTTTATTTTAAACTATATAAACCAATATATTGATGATTACTATGGAATTGATTTTAGTGACAAATATTTAAATTTCTCAAAAAAAAAATGGGGAAAATTCAAATTCAAAAAACTTAACTTAAATAACATAGATTATCTAAAAGAAATCAAAGATTTTAATCCAAATTTTATATTCGTTAATGGCGCTCTTCATCATTTAGATGACTTAACAGTTAAAAATATCAATAAATTGTCAGACATATTTTCTAATAGTTATTTCCTTTCTGTTGATCCAGTTAAATCAAACAATAAAATTTTCAATAGGTTAATGATTAAATTTGATAGAGGTAAGTTCATTAGAAATAAAGATGAATATTCAAATTTAATGAGATCAAGTAAAAATACAATTTTGGATGATTTTTATAAAATGAGTTTTAAACAAATCCTACATTACAGAAATTTTGAACTTAATGACTTTTATGTTAAATGGAAAAATTCAATAGACTAAAATTATCAAAGAAAAAAATTGCTATTATACTGCCAAATTATAATAGCTCGAAATTTATAAATAATACTATTAGATCAATTATAAATCAAACTTATAAACATTGGGAGCTAATAATAGTTGATGACGCTTCTGATAAAAAAACAAAAAAGGTTCTTAAAAATTTTGAAAAAAAGAAAAAAATTAAAATATTTTATTTAAAAAAAAATAAAGGAGCTGCATATTGTAGAAATTTAGGTGTTAGAAAATCTAAATCAGATTATTTAGCTTTTATTGACTCTGACGATTATTGGAAAAAAAATAAGCTTAAATCACAATTGTTTTTTATGATAAAGAATAAGCTGAAATTTAGTTATACAAATTATTATGTTTTTTATGAGAAAAATAAAAAAATGAAAAAAATCTACTGTCCTAATAAATTTTCATACAACGAGTTTATTAAAAATACGTCAATTGGCACAAGTACTGTAATGGTAGAAAGAAACCTCGTAAAAAATTTCAAATTTTCAAATACAAAAATATGTGAAGATTATCATTATAAGTGTTTAATATTAAAAAAAATCGTTAATGGTTTCTGTCTTAAGAATTTTTTGACAGTTTATAGGGTGCATAATGACTCATTGCAAAACAGCAACGTAAGAAATATTTTTTGGATGTGGAAGATTAATAGAGATTATAATAAACTAAGTTTTTTTGAAAACTTTATTTCACTACTTTTTATTTCAATAAATTCTTTAAAAAAATACGGTGGAAAAAATATTTTAAGTTAATATTCTATATTTGAAAGATAAAGTCCTTGTGCTGGAGCTGGTGGAGCACAATTATCTCTTTTTTTAGACTGAAAAGCATTTTTGAAGTCTACAAGACTCCATTTATGTGTAGATAAATATTTTAAACTACCAACTATCGATCTTACCTGATTTTGTAAAAAAGATTTTGAGGTTATTTTTATTCTAATAAAATCTTTATTTTTACTTATTTTGATTTTTCTTATTTTTTTAATTGGAGTTTTAGCCGAACAAGAAGAGGCTCGAAATGTGGAAAAGTCGTGGGTTCCCTTCAATATTAATGCGCCTTTTTTCATAAGTTTTAAATCAATTTTTTTTTTTACGTGCCAGGCTTTATTTTGATTTATTGACAAAGTTCCAAGTCTGTTAATAATTAAATATTCGTATGTTCGAAGCTTAGCGTCATATCTAGCATGAAAATTTTCATTTTTTTTGGTTATATCTAAAATTGAGATCATCTTATTTTTTAAAAAAAAATTTACTGAGTCTAAAAATTTTTTTTTATTTTCAACTTTATTTTTAATTTTAAAATGAGCAAACTGAGAGAGAGCATGGACACCTTTGTCTGTTCTTCCTGCGCCAATGATTTTAATTTTTATTTTAAAAATTTTTTTTAAGGCTGTTTCTATGCTTTGCTGTACTGACTTTCCATTTTTTTGACTTTGCCATCCTACATAATTTGTTCCGTCATACTCAATTTTAATAAGATAGTTATACATTTAATCGACTTTTTGGCCAATTTCTATTTTATTACCCCTTAAAAAATCTTCAGCCTTCATAATTTTTTTTCCCTCTCTTTTAAGCTTCAAAATTTGAATTGAATTTTCTGAACATGCAATTGTGAACTTACCATCAATTATAAAACCAGGCTTACCAGAATTTTTTGACTCTATTGCTTCGACAATTTTAATTCTTGAGCCTAAAAAATAAAACCAGCATCCTGGGTTTGGGTAAAATGCGTTAATTTTAGCAATAATTTTTTTTGCTTCTTCATTCCAATTTATTTTAGTCTCAGTCTTTTGAATTTTTTTTGCGTAGGTTGCAACAGACTTATTTTGCTCAATAAAATTTGCCTTATTTTTTTCTATTAATTCAAGTGCTTTTAGTATGAGTCCACCCCCTAATTTTGACATCTTTTCACTTAAAACTTTGTAGTTAGTATCTTTAAAAATATCAATTTTAGACTTTAATAGAACTGGTCCAGCATCTAATTCCGATACTATTTTCATGATAGATATTCCAGTTTCTTTATCCATATTCATAATAGCTCTTTGTATCGGAGCAGCACCTCTCCACCTAGGTAATAAAGATGCGTGAACATTAATAAAAAGAATATTATCAATATTTAACATTTCAGTTGGTATAATTTTACCATAAGCTACTACTACAACCACATCTGGATTAAGTTTTTTTATATGAATAATTTCCTCACTTGCTTCAAGTGCAGTTGGGCACCTTACTTTTAAATTTAATTTTTCGGAATAATTATGAACATTTGAGTAGTTAATTTTTTGCCCTCTTCCGCTTTTTGTTGGTGGTTGAGTATAAACCTCTAAGATTTTGTGATCAGAAAAATGAATTGCTTGTAGTATCGGAACTGCAAAATCTGGTGTCCCCATAAAAATAATTTTTAAAGCCATTTATCTTATAAAATAATTTTATTGAGTTCTTTTTTTTGCTTTGTCAATTTTTTTACAATCATATCTTTTTTTAATTTTGACAAGTAATCAATAAATAATACTCCATTTAAATGATCGACCTCGTGTTGTATGCAGGTCGCCAGAAGTCCATTTGCTTTAAGTTCTTTTTCTTTACCGTTATAATCGATAAATTTAATTTGACACTCAGCAGGTCTTTCAATTTCTGCGAAGTGACCTGGCAAAGAAAGACATCCTTCTTCATAAACTGATGTTTTTTTTGACAAAGAAATTATTTCAGGATTAATTAAAAAAAGGGGATTTTTTTTTTCTTTACCTTTGGAAATATCAAGTACAATTAACCTTTTTAAAATACCTACTTGAACTGCTGCTAGACCGATGCCTGGAGCAGTATACATAGTTTGCAACATGTCATCTAGTAAGGCTCTGAGCTCATCATCGACTTTTTCTAGCATTTCACTTTTTTTTCTTAAGATAGGATCTGGTTCGATAACAATTTTTCTTTGAGCCATTATTAATTATATTTTAATTAAATTCTTTTGGGTAGAGCTGAATTCAAGACTTTATTTCTTATTGTAACCAGGTCCATTTTATTCAAAAGGTTTGTGATAAAATATATGGTTTCTGGATCAAGTTGATGTGGATCATCTTCTCCAATTATTTCTACTATCTTTAGAGCTAAAAAACCTTTCTGGTCATTATCTATTAATTTTAATAAATTTTTTGGTATGTCAAATTTGTTTGCTAATTCCTCGTATTTAAAATTGGGGGGTAATATAAAACCATCTTTTAACAATGCATCAGCTAATGCTAGGTCTTTTGCTGATATAAAGTATTTTTTGTTTTTTGAAATTTTTTTAAAAATCTTATCAATATCTTTTTGTACTTTTTTCTTATTTTCCCCTTCAATAAAATATTTTAATATTTTTGATTGGTGTAAAACTTTATCATTATACTTTACTTTACCTAAGAGAAGATCTTCTTCTTCAACTATTCTGGAAGCTGCATCCTCTTGATATTCTTTCGGTAGATTTTCAATATCCATTTTTTGAATTTGATCGCTTAAAAATTTTGGATAAATTTTGACTAAATCATCTTTTTTGAATAAGTCTTCTAAAATTAGTAAGTATTCTAATTTTGATTTATCATCATCAGATAATAAATATTTTTGATAAATAATCGCTCTTGCATCACTGTTATCTAAACTCTGGTAGTTATCTTTGGCGCTTAAAAGCATATTCAAATTAAAAGGTATTTTTTTATAAATTTCGAAAATTTTCTTTTTGTCTAACTGACCATCATTTGCAGCTAATTCTAATTCTTTTATCTTATCTTTGTCAGATGCATCATCAAGTTTTATTAAATTAGCAGCATTTAAATATTTCCATATTTCTGGCTTTGTTTTTTTTGTTGGTTCATATTTAAAATCAGAGTTTGTTATGCTTGATAAATAAAAATTTAGAAGGTTTTTTTCGTTTATTTTATTATCAGTTTTGTCTGAGACGCCTAAAATAAAATTAATTTTATCATCATAGAATTTACTTGATTGTTTTTGTTCTCTAAGTAAATCTAATAAAAGTTGTGCCTCTGCTTTTTTATCATTAAATACTAAACAGTAAATTTTAAATTTTTCCAAATAAGAGTCTTTAATTTTTGCATCAATAAATTCAATTTTTTCACATCCTGCTTTTATATTTGCGCCTTCAATATTTTTATCTACGAGATATTGAACTGCTTTACTTTTACTGTCAAATTGTTCATTTTTCTCTAAAAAACTTTCCAGTAAATCCGTTTTATTATTTTGTATTAACCAATTTATTTTTAAATCTACAAATTCTTTTTCCGACATTCCCTCTGGAGGATAAGAAAATGAAAATAATATTGACTCTAAAATCTCATTAGAAGATCTTGAAAGTTTAATTTTATAAAGTCTTTTTAAACTAGATCTTAAATCTTCAGCTTTTGTTGTGGACCACATATTTAAATTAAAATTAAAGTTTGCAGGTTCATAAATACCATATACTTTTGGACCACTAGACTGAATTGGTGAACCCTCTTCAATTTTAATTTTTTTTAAAGTTTCTATAGTTTGGCTTGTTTTTGGTTTATCCTGATTTTTTTTTTTCTGAATTTCCTTATCAGATGAGCTTATTGGTATTTCTGATTTATTTTTCCAAATATCGATTTTATCTTCACAAAAAAGAGGTGAATAAAAAAAGAAGATTAATAAACCTAAAAGATAATTAAAGTTTTTTAATCTCATCAGTAACGTCAATTTGATATTTTTTTTCTGGGCTAGGAAAAGATATTTTTTCTATTAAAAAAATTGCTAGGATGAAAACAACCATAACTAATAATAATTTAAATAAAATTTTAACTACTGAACTTCCTAAACTTTTTTGTCTATTGTATTTAAGTTGCATACTATAAGAATTGATTTAAACTTAATAAATAAGACATAATTATGAAAAATCAAAATCAAAAAGGATATTAAGGTGGAAAAAAACCTTACTTTAACCGGAATGATGGGCGTAGGAAAATCCACAATTGGCAAAAAGTTGGCCAAAAAGCTAAATTATAATTTCATTGATGTTGATAAAACCATTGAAGTAAAGGAAGGCCAGTCAATAAATTCAATTTTTAGAAATAAAAGTGAAAGCTATTTTAGAAAAATTGAGAGCGATATTACTTTAACCGAATTAAAAAGGAAAAATTCCGTAATTTCTCTTGGTGGAGGCAGCTTTATTGATAATACAATTAGAAGAAAAGTAAAAAAATTATCAGTAAGTTTTTGGTTAGATGTTCCTATAGAAGAACTAATTAAAAGATTAAGTAAAAGCAAACAAAGGCCACTTTTATATAAAAAAAACATAAGTGAAACTGTAAAAAAAATTTATTTTAATAGGAAAAAAATTTATAGTGAAGCCGATTATAGAATTAAATGCTATTCTTTAAAATCTGAGCAGATAGTGGAAAAGATATTAAACTTATATGAAAAATTCAGAAATCAAATTTAAAAATAAAAACTGTAATTACTCAATTTTAATTGGCAAAAATACACTCAATATTTTACCCAAAAAAATAAAATTTCTTTGTCCTAAAGCTTTTAAAATTGCAATAATCATTGACAAAAAAGTTCCAAGTAAGTTTTACAAGCAAATTAAAAAAAAATTAAAGAATTATGATCTTATATTTTTATCTTTTAATGCAAATGAAAAAAATAAATCTATCAACACAGTTAATTATTATTTAAGAATATTATTATCTAAAAATTTTAATAGATCAGATTTAATTATCGGTGTCGGCGGTGGTATAACTGGAGATGTTGCTGGTTTTATTGCTAGTATTTTTAAAAGAGGAGTCAATTTTATTAATATTCCCACTACACTCCTCGCTCAAGTGGATGCAGCGATAGGAGGAAAAACAGGTGTAAACTCTAAATACGGAAAAAATCTAATTGGATCATTTTACCAACCAAAAATAGTAATAAGTGATTTATCTTTTTTAGACTCATTATCAAAAAAAGAAATGATTTGTGGATATGCAGAAATACTTAAGCATTCAATAATTAAAGATAAAAAATTTTTTTATTGGTTAAAAAAGAATACAAAACTTATTCTTTCAAAAAAAATTTCAGAGTTAACCTATGCAATTAAAAAAAGTTGTCAAATAAAAATATTTTTTGCCAATCAAGACGTAAATGAAAAAAATTTAAGAATGATTTTGAATTTTGGTCACACATTTGCTCACGCTATAGAAGCACAAAATAATTATTCAAAAAAAATTTCTCACGGTGAAGCTGTTTTATCTGGCATGATTTTGGCTACCAAACTATCTGTCATTAAAAAAGTTTGTTCTTCCAATACTCTTGATGAAATTAAATATATTTATACAAAAAATAATTTAAATTATTTATACGAAAAGTATAATCAACAAAACAAAATAAAAAAATTAATTCCTTATCTAAAATCAGATAAAAAAAATAATGATAAAAAAATAAATTTTATTTTACTTAAAAGAATTGGAAAAACTTTAATGCCAAATAAAAGCAAATTTTCCATTAATAATTTAAAAAAAATGAGCAAATTTATTTCTCAATGCTAATTTCTAAAGCATGGATTTTTGTTTTTAGATCCTCACTCAAAATTTTCATAACGATTTTTTGGGCGCTGATCCTTGACATGGAATTTAAGTATAATGATTTAATTCTAAGGTGAAGATGTAACTTTTCTGGTGAAAAAAATTTATGCCCTTTATGTTTATGAGAGTTATCAATAATTTTAATATCTTCGATTTCAATTTCACTATTCAATTTTTCAAAAATTTCTTCAAAATAATTTTTCATAAATTTAATTTTACTATATAGATTTGATCAATGAAAATAATTTGTGATTGGGAAAATTGTAATGAAATTGGAGCCTACAAAGCTCCTGTGGAAAAAGATAATAGTAGAAAATATAGATTACTTTGCTTAAATCATATTAAAATTTTTAATAAAAATTGGAATTATTTTGAAAATATGAACGATCAGGAGATAGAATTTTTTATCAAGTCAGATTTAACATGGCATAAATCTACAAAAACTTTTGGATCATCTGATAACTTTTTTAATATTTTATGGAATAATGCCTTAGATGATAAATTAAATATCTTCAAAAGTTCAAACTTTAGAGATTTTAAGAAAACAAAAGTGTCACAACAAGATAAAGATGCTTTGCAAGTAATGGAATTGAATGAGGAGGTAAAATGGGACCAAATTCAATCAAAATTCAAAGAACTTGTAAAAAAGTATCATCCTGATAAAAACCAGGGAAATAAAAAGTTTGAAGATAAATTAAAAAAAATTACTTTGGCATATAGTCAATTAAAAAAAACTTTAGGAAAAAAATGAGCTCAGAACAATTCTTGCCAAAAACAGACATCAAATTGTCAGTAAAGCAAACATTTGGATTAGAAAGCGATATGGAAGTCGGGGCTTTTTCAAAAAAAAATGAATATGTTCCAAAGATAGATCCTGACTATAAATTTGATAAAGATACTACTTTAGCAATTTTGGCGGGATTCTCTTTTAATAAAAGAGTTTTAATTCAAGGTTACCACGGAACTGGAAAGTCTACTCACATAGAACAAGTTGCTGCAAGACTCAACTGGCCGTGTGTGAGAGTAAATTTAGATAGTCACATAAGTAGAATAGACTTAATCGGAAAAGATGCCATTGTGCTCAAAGATGGAAAACAAATAACTGAGTTTAAAGAGGGTATTTTACCTTGGTCAATTCAGAATCCAATAGCTCTAGTTTTTGATGAATATGATGCTGGGAGACCTGATGTGATGTTTGTAATTCAAAGAGTTTTAGAAAGTGAAGGAAATTTTACATTATTAGACAAAAATAAAGTTTTACAACAACATGATCTATTTAGGATTTTTGCAACAACAAATACAGTTGGACTCGGAGATACAACTGGTTTGTACCATGGTACTCAACAAATTAACCAGGGTCAGATGGATAGATGGAATATAGTTTCAACATTAAATTATCTTCCATTTGAGAAAGAATTAGAAATTGTTTTAGCAAAGAATAAAGACTTTAATAATAAAGAAGGGAAAGAACTTTTATCAAACATGATAAAAGTTGCAGATCTTACAAGAAAAGGATTTATAAATGG
>MDTC01161142.1_pt1 | contig 11597 bp, 6 predicted proteins | sample 811181 | NCBI WGS metagenome assembly MDTC01 (sample SAMN05326644, study PRJNA326480) | marine metagenome | isolation source: seawater | place: Pacific Ocean: North | collected 2011 | reverse complement strand
AGGTTTGGGATCAGGTCCATTCGCTTCTTCAGGGCAACCTCGATATTGGCGTGGGCACGCTTGACCCGGTTGCGAAGAAACACCAGATCGTTAAACATCAGAATAAACGTGCTCAAGACCAGACAGGCAGGGGCGGTCAGAGCAGCCAGGAGAAAGTCACTGGGGGAGTAGGACCCCGTAGAGGTAAAAAAGAGGGTGACGAGCATCACGATTCCGATGAATCCAAGGCCCATTCTTATCAGCCCTCCCCTGCTGATGGCCAACATGGTTTCATGTTCGTTGCGATCGGAGATTACAAAGGGGAATCCGTCGTTGTTGCCGTCCGCTACCTCGAGGGTCTCTCCTTCAATGGGTTCCACTACGGCCGAACCAAGAATGTAAAGCTCCTCATTCTCCATGAGGTGATACTCGTAGTAGGTTCGATTGCCGTTTTTCCGACGCACCGCAAGCCGAGCCTGGACCTCTGCGCCTTCCGGAACTACCCGGATGTAACCCTCAGCGTCACGGCAGAGGAAAGGGACCTGGTCGGTCCAATGCTCGATGGTCACGGTTTTCCGGTTATCGCCACTGCCCCGCGTTTCGGTAACTTTGTAGCGCACGTGACAGCATTTCGCGCCGGAAAGAGGCCCGGTAACCATGTGACCCTCTCCTTGGTAGAGAGCGACCCGGCCTTTTACTTCCGCTGGACCGTAGACCAGGCCCGTTGACAGAGAAGTTGGGACGTTCTCAACATAGCGTTTGATTTTCACCCTCCGGAACCCCGTGAGGCCTCCCCAGATGGCTCCAGCGAGAGCGATGATCCCACCCAACAGAGTCAGAATTTCTGGAACGGGACTGGGGCGGATTTCGGAGTCGGGAGGTGAAGGTTCTCCCTCCTCAAGAATGGAGGCCTCCCGTTGAATGCCCCAGAGAGGTGCAAGATAGCGCTCAGGGAACCGGTCAAGGATAGCATTGTTACGTTCGATCGCGGCGGTGTAGTCGTGGCGAATTCCGATCAGGCGCTCGCGGGTCCACTGGTCCTCCTGACCTTGGAAATCTGCAAGGGCCCCGTCCCATTCGAAGTCTCCTGCTTCAAGATTTAATTGCTGTTCCACGGCGGCGGTCGCACTCATGGCATGCCTCGCCAGACGGTCCCTTCCATCATTCAGGTCGCTGGACAGCATCTTCATGCCAATCGTGAATAAGGTGACAACATTGAGGATGCTGAGAAGAGTGAGAAATACCAGCAGACGGTGGACGCGGAGGAACACACAGAGAAATACGGATGCGAGGGCAAAGGCCGCCAGACTCAGAATAGTGGCCATCACTCCTTTGGTTCCCTGTTCGGACCTCTGCGCTTGCTCGCTGCTATTCTGACTGAAGATCGGGGTGAATGAAGCTCCCTCATCGTCAAACTCGATCTGATAAGCGGGTGTCCCCGGATCTTCGGGAGTGCCTTCCGTGGCTACTGCATTGGCAAAGACGAAAACCTCCTCCCCGGGATCGAGTCTGTATTCAGAGAATCTGAAATCCCCAGACCTTCTCCGGTAATCGAGGCCTAATTCCGGATGATGACCGTTGGTGATCAGAGACTCCAGCGATACGGAAACCTCCCCGGTAGAGTCGATCATTATGAAGGACTTCGCATACTCCGTTCCGGAGGCGCGGGTTACCCAATGCCCATCGTCGTCATCCTCGACGTATTCTTCCTTTTTCCAGTAAAGATAGTAACTTCTTATATCGGTATAATGGCCGGGCACCATCTCTCCTCCATCATGAGCGATCCCGTTCATGGCTACTTCACCTTCGACGACAGCGATCGCATCAACGTGGGGGATTCGCTCAAGCTGACGCATCTCCCGAATCGCGGTGAACCCATAGTGCTGGAGAACCCATCCGCCGACGAGAGCGATGAGAATGAGGAGCCAACCGAAAAAGCGCTTAGAGGCTCGCTTAAGAGAGCCGCCTTCGTTTTTGTATGGTGTCGCGGATTCCCCAATGGAGGAACCTTCGGTGATTTGATCGCCTTGCCTGATCGGTTCGCCCGCAACGACAACCACGGTGCGATCTTTCGGAACCGGGTGATCCACGGATTGGCCGGTATGCTCGTCGGTGACGGTAACGGTCTGTTTCCCGCCTACCACTGGACCGAATGATACCACGCCGTCACTTGTGGCAAGCACTGCAGCCTCATCAGGTAGAGGCGGCGGGCCAGATTCTGGGGCCTTCCGTTCGGTGGCGGACCCTCTTGGTGCTGTAGATCCCTCTTCGTCCATGAATACGGTCAGCCACAATCGTTCACGCTGTGCTGAGCGAGGTCAAGAATTCTGAAAGCGGCGCAAAATGCAGGGTTGCTGGGATACAGGAAGTAGTTATCACAAGAATCATACCCGAGATCGCCTTGTGAGGTGGTGTGCGTTATAGCCCATTTCTCATGGAAGCCACAAAACGATATAGAAGAACGCGACTTGCTTCAGGAATCCTGACTCTTCTGATGATGGCCTCCCCGGTTTTCTCCGCAGAGAAGCCTAACATTATTTTCATCCTGACAGATGACCTTGGATATGGAGACGTGGGGATTCTCTTCCAAAAGCAGCGGAAAGGAATTCAGGTCCAGACTCCCGAGCTGGACGCAATGGCTGAGGAGGGAACGATCCTGAATCGGCATTACTGTCCGGCTCCGATCTGCGCGCCCTCCCGGGCCTCCCTGATCACGGGGATGCACCAAGGGCACACCAATGTGCGCAACATGCAGTTCGACAAGGCTATTGAGGATAACTGGAATTTTGCCAATACCCTGCAGCGGGTTGGGTATCACACCATCCATCTCGGGAAGTATGGCCTGCAGGGTTGGGGGCATACCCCGGAGAAATGGGCCGGCTACCCGACCAAGCGGGGCTTTGACTACTTTTACGGCTACGTCCGGCACGTGGATGGGCACCAGCATTACCCTGCCAATGAGTGGGCCCTCGGGGACAACAAGTCCCACCAAGGCAAAAAGCAGGTTTGGGAAAACAACGAGGAGGTCTCGGCGGGCCTCGATAAGTGTTACACCACCGACTTGTGGACGGCCAAGGCCAAGCAGTTGATCATCAGCGAGACCCGGCAGAATCCGGAGCGGCCTTTCTTCATGTTCCTGTCCTACGATACGCCCCACGCCGCGCTGCAGTTGCCCACGGTGGCCTATCCCGCCGGAAAGGGCGTCAAGGGTGGGCTTCAGTGGCTGGGAGAAGCAGGGAAAATGATCAATACCGCAGAGGGAACCATCGATGACTACCGTGATCCTCATTACACCGGAAAAGACCTTACAGATCTGGCGGAACGCTTCGCCACCTCGATCACCCGCATTGATCACTGCGTGGGGGATCTCTTGCAAACCCTGAGGGATCTCAAGATCGACCGGAAGACCATCGTGGTTTTCTCCTCTGATAACGGCCCGCATCGAGAGTCCTACCTGAAGGGAAAACGGTGGAGCCCCACGGTCTTTGAATCGGCGGGCAACTTCAAGGGATCAAAGGGATCTTCTCATGAGGGCGGTCTGCGGGTGCCCACCTTCGCGTGGGGTCCCTCGATCATCAAGGGGGGGCAAAAGTCGAACCGACCCTCTCAGTTTCACGATTGGATGGCTACGTTCTGTGACTACGCCGGAGTACACACGCCAGCGAGGATCGATGGAGTTTCCCTTCGTCCAACCCTCAGTCGGCAGGGCAGGCAAAGGGATGGGGTTGTCTACGTAGAGTTCAACAACCAGCAGGGGCTCTATCTAAACGGATACAAAGGCTTGCGCCTAAAGGCCACAGATCACTCGGTGGACTTTGAGATTTACGATACCATTGAGGATGAGCCGGAGGCTCAGAACCTCGCCGGAACAAGCGATGAATTCATACGCCTGCAACAACGGATGAAGGATGAGGTGCTCCGGATCCGGATGCCTAACAAGCATGCCAAGAAGGCTTATGACGGCGAATTTGTTCCCGGACTCGACGTTGATGAGAAGACCCTGCAAGAAGGAGTGCTCGCCCAGTCCTACCTTGGAAAATGGGACTGGGTGCCCGACTTCACGGGGATGGTCGCCAAGAAATCTTCGCGGACACAGACAATTAACCTCGACCCACTTCCTGTAGAACAGGATGGCGGGTTACTGTTCTCTGGCTTCCTGCGGATTCCCAAAGCGGGGGACTGGACTTTTCAGGGGGAGGCAACGGGGGGCTTCATCCTCAAAATTCACAACAAGTTGGTGATCGATGGCGACTATCAATACCAGGGTGCGCCTGTCAGCGGGACGGTGAGACTGGCAGAGGGGATTCATCCCTACCGCCTCTTCTACAGGACCTCGGCTGGTAAACCGGCCCTCAGCCTCCGGTGGGAAGGTCCGAACGTGGGAATGGGTGCCCTGCCTGTCGGGGCATTGCTCGTAAAAGGCCCTTAGGAAAGCCGGGAATAACTGGTGATCTTCTCCGTAGGGTCGGACTCTTCACTGCGTCTGAAGGAGGAAGCCCTGCTCTGGTCTGCCGATCTTGTGGCTTGCAGAAATTGATGATCCCAGATCGAATAGTCGGATGAACGGTATTCACACTCTTCCTGCTCCGGGCTCGTTCCCTGGGGAGAGGGTAGTCCGGGTTCAGAGGGGCTATTCCCTGATAGTTTCCAGCGTTATTGCGTTGTTGTCTTTGGCTTGCTTGCCTCCCGCCAAAGCCCAGAGCCTCCCTGCGAGTGCGAAAGAATTTTCCCAGGGTGTGGGAGCCCTTCTTCAGGAATACTGTCACGATTGTCACGGGCGTGAAAAAACCAAGGGGAAGCTAGACCTCACGACATACGAATCATGGGCAGACCTGGAGGAGAATCCGGAGCTCATTGAAAATATCATCGAGGTGCTGGGGAAAAGCGAAATGCCTCCCGAGGATTCCCAACAACCTAGTGGCCCTCAGCGTGAGCTTATGTTGCTGGGTCTGGAAAAATCATTCAAGAATGCCATGGCGCATCATCAGCCGGTCATGCCGCTACGCCTCAGGCGGATGAACCGATTTGAATATGGCAATGCGGTGAGAGATCTATTCGATCTCAAGTCATGGGTCTACTCGATCAACGATCGTATTATCCGAGACCACAATAACTACTTCCGGCCTGAAACGGGGACGATGCCGAAAGTGGCAAAAGTGGGCAACCGAATCATGGGTTTGCAGCAGTTGCTGGAGAACCGGTTGCTGGGGGTAATGGCCTTTCCCAAGGATCCTCCTGCCGAAAACGGATTCAATAATCGAGGGGATCATCTCAGTATGACCCCAGTGCTCATGGAGGCCTTCCTTGAACTCAGCCGTTCGGTGGTGAACGCTGAGAATTTTGACAAGAACTGCCAGACATGGAACGACCTGTTTCAAGATCCTTCCAAAGAGCCATTACCCGAGGAGTTCGGCTCCATCATGGTAGATAAATCAGTGGTGACCAAAAGCACCGGATTGACACTCAGTGCTTGGATTCGGCCATCGAAGACGACCGAGAAGTGGCAGACTATCGTCCGGCGTGAGGATTCGTGGAAGCGCCAGTTGCTGGCCATGGGGGGGACGGACGGCACCTGGGGGATCTGGATGGGAGCGGGTATCGGAGGCCGCTATGTCGAATTTGGTGCGCCGGTGGAGCCGAAGGCCCTCCGCGACGGGAAATGGCACCATGTTGCTGGCACCTTTGATGGCAGGGAGATGACTATTTACGTGGACGGCAAGCGGGTTGGGGGCAAGGAGGTCAAGGGGAGTCTTTACAACAGGAGCCTGAAGCCGATGGGAATTGGCTCCTCCGGGGACGAGCCTTTTCATGGGGATCTCAATGACGTGCGCGTCTTTCGCTCCGGTCTGGGCAAGCTCGAGATTGAGCAGATCGCAGCGGGTGAGCCTGATATCGCCATCAAGGAGATGGTTGGGAGTTGGAAGCGCGCGGAGGAGGTAAGGGTTGAGCGAAAGCAACCGGTCGAAGAGGTCGCGCATGAACGGATCCGCAACTTTCTTCTCAGGGCCTTCAGATCTCCTGCGGATGCAAAGACCCTGAGGTTGTATACTGGGTATTTTGACAGGAAGTATAAGGAGACCGGGGATTTCACCACCAGCATGAAGGAGGTTGTATCGGGGGCTCTGGCTTCTCCGCGATTCATCATGGTGCACGACGAAGCAAACCGCTCGTTGCCTAATTCCGGTGCTTTTAACCTGGCGACTCGACTGTCCTTTTTCCTGTGGAGCTCAATCCCGGATGATGAGTTACTGGCCTTGGCAGGAGAAGGTAAGCTTGATGATCCAGAGGTTCTTGCCGAGCAGGTTGACCGCATGCTCAACGACCGACGAGTGAAAAACTTCTGCGACAGTTTTGCCCCTCAATGGCTCAAGATTAATAATCTGGTTTCCGCTTCCCCTGATTTCAAGACCCACCGGGATTACTACTTTGGTGGCGATGACAAGATATCCTACAAGAGGGGGATGCACATGATGCTGGAACCGCTTCTCAATTTTGAGACGGTATTCATTGAGAACAGACCCATCATGGAATTGATTGATTCCAACTTTACCTATCGGAGTCACCTGCTGGCTGAATGGTATCAGGGACGGGCCGCAACCTATAATATCAACGTAAACCTCCGGGATATTGAGTTCACCCGTACGCCGCTGAGCGATCGTAGATATGGTGGGGTGGTTACCACCGGAGCCGTGATGGTGATGACCTCGGGGCCGTTCCGATCATTGCCCATCACCCGTGGGTCGTGGGTTTCCTCGGTCATATTCAATGATCCGCCCGAGCCTCCGCCTGATGATATTCCCGACCTGAAGGCGGATGACTCAACCCTTGAGAAAGAAGGCCTGACCGTGAGGCAGAAGCTGAAACAGCACAGTCAAGATTCCCAGTGTGCCGGCTGCCATAAGAAGATCGATCCTCTCGGGTTTGCCCTCGAGAATTATGATTTACTGGGTCGCTGGCGAGATAACTACCGAACTGGCTTGAAAGTTGACGCCAGCGGAACATTATTCGGCAAACATGATTTCGAAGATATCGTCGGTTTCAAGGATGCGGTGCTTGCTGAGAAGGACGTGTTTGCCAGAGCCTTTATCAAGCACCTGCTGTCTTTCGGTCTGGGCCGCGAGATGACGATTTCAGACCGGATGGCCGTAGATGAAATCGCGAGGGCCAGCATGAAGGATGACTATAAATTGAGAAACTTGATCAAACACACGGTGCTACATCCGTTGTTCAGCCAAGGAAAAAACGATGAAAAAGATGGATAGACGGAAGTTCCTGCTGGGAACAGGAGGCAGCATGATGGCGCTGCCTTGGCTGGAGATGCATGCAGAGGAGCCCGCAAGCCGGAAGCTGAAAGAGCCCCCCCTGCGATTTGCCTCCTTTTATTCACCAATGGGTTTTGTGAGGGATCACTTTTTTCCGGGGAAGGACAATGAGGATTTTCTGTCAATGCCGACCCTGAGTCCGTTGAAGAACGTGGCCGACAAGGTGACGCTGATCACCGGCTTATACCGGGTGAACGTGAGAGGGATCGATGTGCATAACCAATGCAGTTCATGCTTCCTGTCCTCGGCGGATCCCCGCGGCGAGATTAAGTCGCCCTACCCGATGGACCGGACCCTCGATCACCTGATTGCAGACAAGATCAGCCATCGAACTCCCATCCGATCTCTGGAGTTGAACTGCAACACGTTCAAGGACCTCAGGGAATCGATCTACCTGGATAACATCTCGTGGTACGGTCCGGAGCATGTGGCAACCTCGATGAAGGACCCGCGGAAGGTTTACCGGCGCCTGTTCAGGACAGGAAAATCGGAAAAGGATATTACCGACCTGATTCTACAGGACGCGTCCAATTTTGAAAGGACCCTGAGCCGTCACGATAAGGACAAAATGGATGAGTATTTCACCTCCGTGAGAGAGGTCGAAAAACAGATTGAGAAGCTTACCAAGCACTACGCGATGTATGAGAGGGCGGAAATGAAAGAGCCCGATGAAGTGCCGATGACCCGTGGAGAGTATATCCGGATGATGGGCAAATTGCTCGTGCTGGCCTTTCAGGGAGACCTCACTCACGTTGCCACGTTCATGCTTGCGCCGGAACGGTGGGGCACGCCGCAGCGATTCCATGAATTGAACTTCACGAAGTCACATCACGGTCTCACTCACTCCCAAGGCAGAGAAGATGTGAAGCAGACTCTTGTGCAGGTAGACCGGTTCTATATGGAGCTGTTCGCTGAAGTCCTGGAACAGTTAGACGCGATTCAGGAAGGTGAGGGAACGCTTCTTGATCATTCCATGATTACCCTCGGTTCAGGACTTGGAGATGGGAAAGACCATACCATGGACGAGCTTCCGATAGTTGTAGCGGGTTCAGCCAATGGCAGAATCAAGACCGGTCGGGTCCTCAATTGCCCCGGAAAAACTCCGTTGGCCAACCTGTGGCTCTCTCAGGCCCAGCTCATGGGCACGGGTATGAAGCAATTTGCTGATAGCACGGGACCTTTGCAGGGGCTCCTTGCCTGATTGGCAGCGCCTCCCCAGACTAGTTCTCGGTAAAGAGAATCCTCTTAGCTTTCACCCGATTCCTGGGCCTTCCGCTCGGCTTCCAGCTCCGCCTCGAATTCGGCTTCTTCCTTGGCTTTGCGCGCTTCCTCGGCAGCCTTCTCAGCAGCTTCCTTCTCGGCTTTATCGGCGGCCTCCTCAGCAGCCTCCTGAGCGTCAATTTCGGCATTGCGCTTCTCGGCTTTGGCCGCCTCACGAGCCATACGCTTATCAAACTTCTTCTGTTCGCGCTCGCGGCGTTTGTAGTCTTTGCTCGGTGTGGAGGCCATGGTGAAAATCTGTTCCTTGTTTAACCGGGGGCTGAGGGGAGCCTATGAAAAATCTGCCGGTAAAGCCGATCACAAACCGATTTAATTATGAACAATCGCCTGCAAACTTGCGCGTGGCGCTTGTTTCGCGCTCGTAGGGGAAGCCACAGCCAGAAAAAAGGAGATGGTATGTGACCTGCTAATTTTTAGTATGAAGAAACATATTTGTGGGGGCTTTGGATGTTCTGCAGCTAGACTCCATGTTATTTCTTACCTCGTTCGGGGGTGCTGACGACGTGCCTCCCGGGGTCTCCAGAGATGATATCAGTTTTGCGTAGTTACCTTTTCCGCTCCGCCGTGAGCGGTGGATGTCTCCTGGCGCTCCAGACAGGCCTGCTGGCCCATGAGTGGCATCGCCCTCACGACGAGTCCGGGGCTCCGGTTGCGTCAGTCGGCCTGAGCATTCCGCCAGAGCTCGGAGCTGTTTCAGAGAATGAGGCAGAGGTTGCCGAGCGGGCGGAGGCATTTACCCCCTTCTTTCCCAAACTACGGGTTCGCTGGGATGAGAGCTGGCTTTACGTCGAATGCGACGGGATGCCTGATCATGGCTTGATGGCCGGAATCACCAACTGGCAGCAGCAGGTGGGGATTCCGCAGAATTATTTCGGCGACAACTCTTGGCAGATTCCGCTCAGCCCCCAGCTCTCGGACACGCCCATTTCAACCAGTGACAATCTCTTCCGGGGGGCGATCGCGCTGGCAGTGAATGGAGTGCCGATCTTCAATGCCCTCAATAACCGGGGCGAGGATGCCTTCCTGATCGGGGAACTCGATGACTGGGGAGGGCATGCGGGCCGGGCAGATGATTATCATTATCACGCCGCTCCCCTGCACCTGCAGGAGGTGGTGGGAGAGGGAGCTCCAATTGCCTACGCTCTCGATGGATATCCGATCTACGGACTGCGGGAGCCTGATGGTTCGGAAGTGGTCGGGCTCGATGAGTACAATGGCCATTTCGGTCCCGATTATCACTACCATGCGTCCCTGAGTTATCCCTATATCAACGGAGGCATGCGGGGAGTGGTGACGGTGGCAGGCGGGCAGATTGAACCCCAACCCAGCACCAGGGGTGTTCGTCCGGCAACCACCCCGTTGCGGGGCGCCGAAATCATCAGCTACGAAGCGCAGGGGGAGATCGGGCACTCCCTCGTCTACACCTACAATAACCAGTCCTACACCCTCCAATGGTCGACGAGTGAAGCAGCGTCCACCGCTACCTTCGCGTTGACCGACCCCGCTGGGGCGATTGATTCGAACACCTACGAAGGCTGGGTGGCTCCCCCTGACTATGCGGGACATTCACTGGAGCTCCGCTCTCAGGATGGGGGTCGTCTACGCTTTTCCTTCCGGGGAGAACCGGGCATGGCCTACCCCTTCGCCTCCTCGACCGATTTCCAGACCTGGCAGCGCTTCGGATTTCTTCAGCTTGGTGACGATGGGGAGGAGATCTTTGACCTTGCCCCTTCCGCTGCAACAGCGTTCTTCCGGATGGCTGCCCCGGTGTCTGAATAGCTCCTGCGATTGCCGGTTCCCTCGAGGCGGCAGGGTCACGGCAGTTGCTCGACCCTGAGGAACAGGGAGGGGCGGGACGCGATCTGCAGGGTCACAGTTGCATTACCGTTACTGTCGGTCGTGACCACAGCTGGGCTGGTCGTTTCGAGGGTGGGAAACTCTCCCGCACTCAGGGTGGCCGTGCTCTTCACCGCGAAGCTTGCGTTGGGATCCCCCGTGATGCTCAGGTTCAGGGTAGTGCCGCTCAGGGAAAGGGATCTGATGGCAGGCGTCACCGATGGCTCCGCGACGGATGGCTCGATGGTGATCTTGCCGATCATTCCCGGGTGGCCGGAGATTTCGCAATAGTAGAACACATCCTTCCCTTCCAACTCGGCCGGGAACGTGAATTGTCCCGAAGCATTCGGAGCGACTCGGAAGAGCCATCCGGGATCTCCACTTCGCAGGACGCTGGACTGGCGAAAGGCGGTCCCTGCTTCGAGGTTCCCCGAGTAGGTCACCGCGCTGGGAAAGGCGGTATCGTTGAAGGCGAAAACGAGAGGATGCCCGCCGCTTGTACGATTCACGGTATAGCTTACTCCTGAGTGAAGGGCGAGGACCGGGTCGTTGAAGCCGTTGATTCGGTAGTCGGAACGCCCCGAGTTTCCCATGTTGATGATGGTATTGCTCTCATCGAAGTTAATCGTCTCCGCTTGGCAGGGCAGTAGAGGAATCGTCAGGAGTAGGGGGAGGAAATAACGCACGGGCCAAGCTACGGCATGCGGAGCTCCACGCAAGCAGCAGAGTGGTGATTCCCCGATTCAACAACGATAAAAGGCCCTTTTCGGATAGGATTCCCGGTGTCGAAGCAGCCTGTTGGGGAGATCCCTGAAAGATTCGACGAACGGGTCGACGTAGGGTAAAACGTATCTGACTCGCCTGGATAACCATGCTCGACCGAAGATCACTACTCAAGGGAATGGCAGCGGCAGCTGCTGGGGCTCCGCTCTTCCCCGGTCTTGCGCAGGCTGGTCGAGGTCCGGGGAGCCCCAAAAGAGTGATCTTCTTTCTTCAGAACCAGGGGTTCGATCCGATGACCTGTATTCCGGCGGGCATGAAAAACAGTGGTTCTTTGGCCAAGGCTAAGTTGCCTGAGCCTATCGAGGCGCTGGAGCCCTACAAGGAGCGCCTGCACATCATCAATGGACTGCATGGACTGCATACCAGCCCCTCACACAGTGCCTTCTTCGGCGCTCT
>MDTC01143585.1_pt1 | contig 11599 bp, 10 predicted proteins | sample 811181 | NCBI WGS metagenome assembly MDTC01 (sample SAMN05326644, study PRJNA326480) | marine metagenome | isolation source: seawater | place: Pacific Ocean: North | collected 2011 | reverse complement strand
TGTCCTCGACTATCAAAAGCTATTCGTCCTCCAGCCCCAACATCGCCAGCAAAAAAGTAGTTCTCAAACGGTGCCTGCCAAATAATTTCTTGATCTACCCAGGCACCATCTTTTATTCGCCCACGAACGAGTCTATTCATCGAAACCGCACGCTGTTCGTTCCTACTAACCTCATTACATTCGTTGCAACGGTGACTGTGATAAAGATAAATCCACCCGTTTTCCTCGTAGCGCGGATGAGGTGCGACATCAAATAGCCAACCCATTCCTCTCTCAATATCGATACGAGACTCTAGCCGGTAGATGTCATCATAGGCGCGTGGCGTTCCTGATATAAACTCTGACTTTTTTCCAGCAGGTGAAATTATCCTCAAGCCTTTCGTTTTTTCTGTAAGAAGAAGGCTTCCGTCAGGTAAGGCTGCAATAGAAAACGGTAATGGATCGAGATCTTTAATAATCGACTTGAGTTGGAAGTTATGTAACGAAGTTTCAAAAACTTCGTTAGGAATTTCCATGGGTGCATCATAATTAGAAGTTACATAACCGACGTTTTCTTTAGTTTCCAATATATACATGGCTAGGCCGCGAATTTCGATGGGCGCAAGGAGATCTTGCCAGGCCGGCATGCCTGTTTCTCTATACCCCTCGGTTATGCTTGCAATAACTTCATCCATAGAATCGCCATGTACTAGTTCGACCATTAAGGATACCCCTTGAGGTCCCCCGGTTAGATCTTGCCCATGACAGACCTCGCAGTTCTCTTGAAACATTAGACGAGATTCTGTCACCCCAGAATAAGCCTCCGCTTCACTTTGTGCGAAAGAGTTATTTATGGGTAATAAGCTTATCGGAATAAGGATTAACCTAAGTAAGGCTCCGCTTTTATACATTTGCACCCTCAGTTACCAAAAGACTGAATCAAGAAAATAATTCCGCTTGAACTCAAATTCCTTTTCTTTAACGTTACTCCCAGAATCCAGTGTTTGCAATAATCTAAACGAACTAGGATGACTCCGTTGATAGAGGTATACTTCTCATCTGTTTTTGGCTTCCTGGACAATTTCTGGCAGTCTAAATTAGTTAATGTAAGAGTCTAATAATTTAAATGTGAGGTGGGGTAGATGCGCAAATTAATAGCACTATTTAGCGCTGCAGCTATATTAATATCAACGTTTTCAGTAGTTTACGCACAGTCCTCTGACGAGGCTTTGGCAATCATGGTGCCCGGCGGTGGCACATATAGCCGACCGATTTCGACTGATTCGGAAGAGGCACAAGCTTTCTTTGATCAAGGCATACGCATGGCTTGGGGGTTTTATTTTCCTGAATCTATCGCGTCCTATCAGGAAGCAGCGAGGCTAGATCCTGATAGCCCTATGCCGCATTGGGGAATCGCTCATGCAGCAGGACCGAACCCAAACAGCCGCTACCAGGGTTTGCCAGATGATCCGCAAGGTGCCGGACTTGCAGCTATTCGTCGCGCCATGGAGTTGGCCGATAACGGTACAGAATTAGAGCGCGACCTCATCAATGCTACGTTCGTGCTTTATAACAAGGATGCAATACCGGATGACAGGGAGAGAGATTTTGCATTTCTAGCCGCTATGCGTGAACTGCACGACCAATATCCAGATGATGCAGACATTGCAACGGTTTTTGGCGAGGCTTACATGAATACGACCCGTTGGGACTACTGGGAAGCTGACGGGTCAGCGAAACCCGGTACGGCAGAAGGGAAGGCTGCTCTGGAAGCGGCTATGACCCTAGAGCATGACCACCCCGGAGCCAATCACTTATATATTCACTTGATGGAGGCTTCTGATCAGCCTGAGTTGGCTATGCCTGCTGCGCAGAAATTAGAGGGTACTTTGCCAATTTCTGGGCACATGGTACACATGCCTGGCCACATTTATCTTCGGGTGGGCGAATATGAGAAAGCTATTTTGTCTAATGAAAGGTCGCAAATAGTAGATGATCAGTTTGCCGAAATTTGGGGCGACACTAATTTCCCGCTAATCGGGACCTATCCGCTGTCACATAAAATCCATAAACCTCATGCGCTAGATTTTGTTCGTTACGCAAATATGCTTCAGGGCAACTATGAAGAGTCAAGCGAGGCGGCTTATCGTAACTCTGGGCAAGGAATGGGAGCTTTGAGAGGTAGTAACAAGAATACTGCTCACGCTTGGATGATGGATAAAGTCTTCGGAAGATGGGATAAAATTCATGCGGCGAATGCGGAGAACAAAGAACTCGCTGACACTCCTTACCTGAAGGGCATGTGGGCTTATGTAATGGGAAGCGCGCATTCCGCTATGGGCCATATAGGCCCAGCGGAAGCGGAGCTGGCGATTGTAAGGGAACAAATTTCCGCTGACGGTGTTAATGATTCGGGAGTAGGTCCAACCCCGGCTGATCATGTTCTTGGCTTGGCTATGCACGCGTTATTGGGCGAAATAGAAGAGGCGAAAGGTAATCTTGATGGTGCGATTTTACATTATGGGCACGCTATAGAATTTCAAGAGAATCTTAATTATACGGAGCCGCCTGATTGGTCACATTCGATGCGGTTGTACCTAGGCGCTGCGCTTCTTGAGGCTGATCGAGCACCTGAAGCTGAAGAAGTTTACCGCAAAGATCTAGAGTGGAATCAAAGAAATGGGTGGACAACATTTGGTCTTTATCAGGCATTGGAGGCTCAGGGCAAGGAACAAGAAGCTATAGTTGTGAACCGTCAATTTGAAGAACTATGGCGTAATGCGGATATTGAGCTGGAACGTTCCAGACTTTAAACCAACACTTCTGGATAATTTATCAGAAAAGAAATGCAGAGCGTAGCTCTGCATTTCTGTCTGGGTAAAATTAAAATAGGTTTGGTTTTCTGAATTTCAATTTGATATGACAAAAATTTCTGATTTTACTTACCGTATTGCTCAGCTATCCGATGTTAGGGACATCATGGAATTGATGAATCTCTCTATCGAATTAAACATGAGAGCGTTCCTTAGTCACGCACAAATAGAAGCTAACAAGGAGTCTATGGGTGTAGATCAGACCCTTATCGAAGATCGAACTTATTTCGTCGTAGAGGTAGAAAAAGAAAGTAAGACGGTAATCGTGGGTTGTGGCGGTTGGGGAAAGCGCCGCACTCTTTATGGTGGCAACCATACCGTTGGCCGCGACGATAACTTCGCTAATCCAGAAATTGAGCCTGCTCGCATTCGCGCCATGTTCACCCACCCAGAATGGGTTCGTCAGGGCGTAGGGTCGCTGCTTCTAGATGTTGCAGAAAGGGCTGCAAGAGAATCTGGATTTAAAGTAATCGAACTTGGGTCGACGTTGCCAGGCGAGCCCCTCTACCTTGCGAGAGGTTACACAGAACTATCAAGGGAAGAAAGAATAGCAGCAAACGGACACAAGAATATAATCATTAAAATGAGTAAAAGTCTGGTTTAAGAATTAGTACTTTTAGTTTTTCGCTTTTGATTTACCCCTAACATTTAGGAGTTTAGACTACGGATTCGTTGGGGTTTCCCTCGATAATCATGCAGTCATTCAATAATCCCTATGCTTGCAGTTAATGGCGACAACACTATGGGCGCGAACCTAAATTCTATCTTAGATCTTTCGAGCTTTATAAAGTCTAATCCAGACCTTTTTGTGATTACTGGGGCCGGCGTCAGCCACAGCTCTGGCATTCCCACTTATAGAGATGATGCTGGTAGCTGGAAGAGCCAAAATCCAATTCAACATGGCGCATTTTTGAAAGATGAGTCGGTTCGAAAACGCTATTGGGCACGCAGTTTTATCGGGTGGCCTAATGTAGCGGCTGCAAAACCGAATCAAGCTCACCACAGCTTGGTTGATCTAGAAATTAAAGGTTACATAGGGACGCTGGTCACTCAGAATGTTGACAGGCTGCACCAGCGAGCGGGGCATCACCAAGTCGTCGACCTCCATGGCCGATTAGACCAGGTCATATGCATGGACTGTGGAAAGCTGACATGTCGTCAAGAGTTGCAGAAATGGCTTCACGAGAATAATACTCAATTTAAAAAAAGAGACGCTGTACCGGTTGCCGTTTTGCCTGACGGTGATGCCGAAATTGAGGGAGTAATTGAGCAAGGCATGAAGGTCCCGACTTGCGTCAATTGTTCTGGCTTGTTAAAGCCGAATGTTGTTTTTTATGGTAGTACGGTAAAAAAAGAGGTCGTGCAAAATCTTAATGACCGGCTACTAAAAGCGGATGCATTATTAGTGATTGGAACATCATTAATGGTTTATTCCAGTTTTCGATTTTGTAAGCTAGCCTCTCAGAATAATATACCAATCATCTGCATTAATCAGGGTCAGACAAGAGCCGACGAGTTATTTTCTCTAAAAATCGTTGGAGAGTGTTCGGATACACTTAGCAAGTTAGGGCGCTTGCTCGTAAATTAAAAACACCGAAAGCAAATGATGAGATTCTCACGGACTTTTCCTCAGGGTCTCACTAAAGCCTTCTGAGAGAGCTAGGGTCATTAGCGGCTTAGAATTAATCTACTAATAACCCTAGACGCAGGGTACCTAAAAAATAAGATTTACTGCTGGCTGATATAAGAAAGCTATGAAATGGTTATAGCCCTTGGAAATTGTGCGTGATTTTCCCATCTGCTCGCTTTCTCTGGCATTTCTTCTTCTGTTAGTTGAACGTGACCGTTTATATCAATGGCTCGGGAGACGAGGGTGTGATTTCCAGCCGACGGGCTCCAATCCATAGTAAAAAGCTTCCATGAATATCTAGTTGATCTTGAGTCTAAATCTGCTTCTCTCCAAGGCCCGCCATCAATTTTTATTTCAACACTGCGAAGTGGGGTCCCATCCGTTAACACAAACCCCGAGATTTTGTGCTGCGCACCGAGTCTGGTGACGCGAACAATAGCCGACTTAAGTTGAATTTTGGTCACAGAATTTTCGACCCACCGTTCCTGTCCCCCAACCATTTCTTTTTTTAGGGTGACGTAATCACGGCCCATAAAACGCCCCATGTAACGACGATCTTGGACGTGAATCTGGGTCAACCATTTGACATTGGCAACACCATAATGCCCAGGAATAAGAAGACGTACAGGAAAACCGTGGCCTTGCGGCAGTTCTTCACCATTCATTTCAAGAGCGAGCATATTTTCCTCTCGCATTGCCTCAGAAACCGGTAGACTTCGAGCGAAAGATTGCTCGACTTCCGTATCTCTATTTGGAATTTCTTCGGTTCCGCTATCAGCCCCAAAGAAAACGACCTCCGTACCGTCAGAGGTTATTCCACTTGCATTAAGAAGGCTGCTGAGTCTAATGCCTTTCCATTTTGCGTTGCCAACAAGGCCCTGAAATCGGCCGGCATTATTGCCTCCACATTCGAAGCCGGCATCTATTTCAAATTGGCTTAAGTTCTGTAGATCAGCTAATGTATATTCAAGTTCTGTTTCTACGAGCCCGGTTACTTTGAGACGATAGCTGTCTATATCTACGTCTGGTTGTCCATAGTGTTGGACAACGTAAAAGTCTAGATTGTCCGTATAAAAATCAGAGATCATTCTGGTATCTAACCAATGAGGTGCCCCAGGTCGAGCCGGTCCTCTGCTATATCCTTCCGGCATATCACTGAACGATACTAGTTCTTCACCTTGAGCCAAAGCTGGAAGTATCCATTGGGGAGCGCCCATAACGGCCCCGGTTGAGAGCCCCACACCGACTGTTTTTTTTATGGCTTCTCGTCTGGTTAGCTTTTCATTTTTCATAGCTTTTCCCTTGATTTTTTTTGTTATTCAGAATTTTTTGGGGTGTATCATAAGCCTTCCAATGATCCGCCCGATATTGATTGGGGTCGGCTAAAACTTTCCCTCGGGCATCTATGACTTCTTCGATCGTAAGTTCTTTGAAATCAGCTGGAAGTGTCTCGGCATTGAATTCGCTTAGCATCCAATTCAACACTCTTGTTAGTTGCGCGTCGGTGATTGGGGCATGGGCAGAGCCTGGGACCCTGGCTAAATAGCCCCTCATGGCAGATTTGCTCATCATATAACCAAGTTCATTCCGCAGGGTAGGAACGTTAGGTGGATTGCCTTCGCCGAGAGGGCGATGGCAGCCGCTACAATACAGCAAGTAGTTTGTCTTCGGGCTAGCCGAAAATACACTCGGAGTTATAAGTGTGAAGATGACCGTTAGTAAGGTGAGCCTAATCATCTTATCTACCATTGTTCTATTCGTCAGCCGCGCCTATTACCAGAGAGACAGTACAGTGATAGCTCGTATTTTCCGTACCAAAACACCAAAGGACAGTGCTGCTGTTGCTATTAAAATACACTGGCTTATCACCTTCAGTGTTGTGACAACTGCAGCGCGCGCATACCGCTTTGCCACAACAGTCATTGTAGGACATCAAGTAATCGCGACCATCAACAGGGTTAGTGCACGTTCCGACCCAAGTAATAGGAGATGCTTCTGAGCCAGGTGGGCACGATGTATAAGAGCCACCGCAGCAAGTACAAAGAGTGCCGCTCATCGCGCAGTACCGCCAGTAGTCGCAGCTCTGAGGATCGCCAATTTCTTCCACAGATTCTTGCGCAAATGAACGAGAAACGGGTAGTAATGGAAAAGAGGCCGCGCCGGCGACCAACATGCCTAATCGAGAAAGGAAGTTCCGTCGCGATAGTTTGCGAGCCATGGCAAGGCTAGCGCGTCGAGCGTTATCATCTATCCAGTAGTACGTTTGGTCGATTATTTTTTCTATTTTCATAATGGTTTTTCCACTGCAGATGTTTCATAGTCCAGATCGGCGGAATCAAGTTGGGTGCTTACATATTCTTGCACGGTAGCTATACCTAAATCCATGGATTCTATTAAGCTCTCTAAGTGCTCTCTCGTGTTAACGAGGCCTTTACTTTGCAAAGTACCGTTTGCATCGATCAGCACAGCAAACGGGAGTTTACTTACTTGGTAATACATACCTACAGACTGGGATAAGAAATAAGGGCAAGCCCCTATATCCAGATCGTCTACATAGTTTTTGTGTTGTTGAGGGTCTTCACCATCGCTTCCAAAGGTTAACCTTAAGCGTTCGCTTTCTGATCGAACTAAAGACTTTGCCGTTGGTACTAAGGTTTTGCAAACAGGGCAAGTTGGAGAGATAAATAAGATCAGCGACGCTAGGCCATCTTTGCTTGCTCCTCCAATCTCTATAGACTCTCCCTGCAATGATGTTACTTGGATATTTTTTGTAAGTTCGCCTACCTTGGGCCCAGTCGTCGGTTGTAAAGCCCCAGCTGGAGCGACACGTTCATGTAGTATCCCGACTTGTCGCGTAAGAGCGAATACAAGTATCGACAATAGTACGACGACGATCCAAAGAATCATATTAGACACAAACAGCGCCTCACCCATTAGGCTTTCTCCAGGAGTCAATGGCGCCTCGGTTACTGAGTAGCTGATTGGATGCTAAGTAAACAAAAAGTATGGTTATCAAAGCTATACTCACATTTATATAGTCGACGATTCCTAGCGCTCTCTCTGAAGCTGGCATTATCGATATAAGCATTACGATAATTAGTGCGAAATTTCGTAGAACTAAACCGAAGGACAGACGCTGATTAATGGAGTCTTTAGATCCAGCAAACGAGTTAAAGCTGCAGCCGCAGTCTATATAAACTCTCCCCCTATAAAGATTAACCGAGATTGCAATTGCGTAAAGTGATAAGACTAACGCACTCAATAGAGGGACAAGCGCGGTTTGAGCAATCAGCCAACCAATCCCGAGGCATACTTCAGTAAAACCGATACCTGTAGCAAAGACCTTTACAGCGCTGGGAGGCAGCAGTCTATAGTCTCTTACAACAATTTGGAATTGAGCACGCTCTGACAATTTATGGGTCCCCGCGAGGAAAAACAGCATACTGAAAGCAATCGATATTAAAGCTTGAAAGGCAGGATCTATCATTACTGATTTATCTCATAGGTCCTCGAACGCTGTGGAGCCAGGAATTTGAATTGACCGCTCATAAGATAATGTAAAGGCATCATAAACATGGGAGCCACCCTCACTATCCACTATCAAAAGCTTAGGGTCATCTTCTTGGGTGACGAGGATGCTGTTGGCCGGCGTGCTCAGTTCAATCTTGCTTATGCGTCGCTGGGTATTTGAGTCTAAAACCCATATTTCAGTCCCTGGCTCATGATGAGTGTCAATTGGACCTTCATGCATTACTAAGTAGATCAGTCCAGAAGCATGGTGGGCCGTTATTATCTCGTTGCGACCTCCGGGGCGCCAGTTTTCCTCGGTCTCACTCCGAGGATTCCAACCTTCGTTAATTATTATTTCATCGTCATCGGTGGTGACGTGAAAGATCGTGCCAGAATGAGTAACGAGAAACCATCCATTTGAACTGGATGCTACCCGATCGAATACAGCATCTTCGATTACGCTGAAGAAAACGTCACTTCTTACCCTGTTCTCTTCGAATCCGCTAAGATCTAGTTGAATTAGCTGGAGCGTGCCGTCGCCACAAACTTGCAGAAAATCGTTGTCTGAAACGGGCATGAGGACCGCGCAGCCTGGTGTAGAAGCTTCAAAGGTAAAAATCCGATCCTCTACATCGACTATCGTTACTGAGTGCCCAGGATTCATATTTAGAACTGCTAAGTGGCGACCATTATTAAGGAGCCCTAAATGACTGCGGACCTGCAGTCGAGCTATATAGTTTGGGATTTCAATCTCTGCGATTGGGCTAAGATTTTCATAATCGTAAATAGCGACAATATCTGTACGGTCGCCGTGGGTGCCTCGCGCAAGGTAAGATTCAGCAGCGTAAAACTCTTCTCGCGGGGGCGAGAAGGTCACCGCAGGGGTGTATCTAGAAAGCGATAGCATGCCTTTCATCTCTCCGCTTGATGCATCGAAGATATAGCCACCGTTGCCAGTCTTGCCGATGAACCAGTTTTCGCCGCGTTCGGGCATGGTTTCGATACTAATTTCTTCAGGCGTAATTTGTGCGAATGCACATTGAGCAATGAGCAACAGGCCTGCAAAAACGGGGGCGATCAAGCGCATCGATTTTCTCCTTAACCGTTCAATCATGGGTGGTACGCAGCTTCTCGTTTGTGACGGACTTTCAGTGTATCTTAAATATTCTTGATTGGCTCTACTCCTGATGGGTTTTTCAGAGCATGTGGTCCGTTCTTACCTTCGTAAAAGCGAACCGGCATTCAGAAAATTGTGCCGCTGGAGTATTCTTTGCTAACGTTGGTGCTAGTAGTAGGTGAGTAGCACATAAAGAAATCTGAGCTAGGCTGCTAGCTAATTGACGAATAAGGTCTGATTCTATGAACACTTCATTGGCAATCATGAAAAAAAATCGCAATGCTTTCCAAATAGGAGCAACTATAAGTTTGGGTCTATTGATCTACTTATCGATAACCTATGGTTGGCGGCAGGGAGCCTTATTTTTGGTCGGTATTGGTGCGGGTATGGTTCTGTATCACGCCGCATTCGGTTTTACTTCGGCTTGGCGAGAGGTCGTCAATACGGGAAGAGGCGCCGGTCTCCGGGCGCAGATGTTGATGCTCGCTGTGACCGTCTTGATCTTTACGCCCTTGATAGCGCAGGGTGAATTATTTGGTGTAGGTTTAAGAGGCTCCGTTGCCCCCCTAAGTGCTGCAGTTATCTGTGGTGCATTTCTGTTTGGTTTAGGGATGCAATTGGGTGGAGGTTGCGCCTCTGGAACTTTATTTACAGTTGGCGGCGGTAACAGCCGTATGTTTATAACTTTGATGGCGTTTATATCGGGATCACTTTTGGGGACTTGGCAGTGGCACTTGTGGCAAGAGGCCCCAGGGGTTGCTCCAATAGCTCTGTCTCAAAACTTCGGCTTGGTCGGGGGCGTATTGATAAGTCTATTGTTATTTGCTTTGGTTTGGTATGCGACAGTCATTTACGAGCGGATTCGCCACTCGGATATAGTTTCTGAGCCCCGCTCAGATTTCTCGTTTTTGCGCGGTCCGTGGCCCCTAATTGCAGGAGCGCTCGCTTTAGTAGCCGTCCAAGTGGCTACATTGTTGCTGTCTGGCAGGCCATGGGGGGTCACCTCGGCTTTCGCTTTATGGGGTGCAAAATTCGCTGGACTAATGGGCTTAGACGTTTCCACTTGGCCTTATTGGAGTCGATCTGGTCCATCACTTGCTCTTGAGCAGGGTGTCCTTAGCGATATTACCTCGGTTATGAATATTGGTATAATGCTCGGTGCACTGGCTGCGGCGAGCTTAGCGAGGAAATTTTCACCTTCGACTAAACTGCCGTTAGGCCAAATAATCGCGGCAATATTGGGAGGTTTGTTACTCGGTTACGGAGCGCGCATAGCCTTTGGTTGTAATATAGGTGCCTATTTTAGCGGCATTGGCTCAACCAGTTTGCACGGATGGCTTTGGTTTGCAGCTGCTTTTGCAGGCAGTATATTAGGCACCCGATTGCGTCCGAAATTTGGACTGAGTTAGCGATGAGAACTTTAAAAGAAGCCGTAGCAGAATATCAACATTAAGAGTGAAATGCTTATGAATAGGTCAAGTTTCGCGGCTATTGTCCTGTCGGTTTGCGCAGCGTGTTCAAGTATTTTCGCACAACAACCAAAGTTCCAGCTCGATACCGACTGGCCGAAAATTCCATTCGGTGAAAACTGGCTTACCGGCGGACTTGGGGGTATGTGCGTAGATAATAAAGATCATATTTATCTTTTGAATCGCCAAAACGTAGTGCCTGCGGATCTCGATGGAGCGAGATTAGCCCCGCCTGTCATCGAATTAAATCCCCAAGGTGAAGTCGTGAGAGGCTGGGGTGATCCTGAAGTTATTGGGCCGCGTCTGCATGACTGTCATGTCGAAGGCGATGGCAGCATTTGGATTCTCGCAGCTGGAACAGGACATATTCAAAAGTACTCTGGTGACGGGAGTAAGCTCCTAATGCAAATTGGTAAATCTGGGACATTTGACTCCTCGGATGGAACACGAAACGGCACTCCCTTAAACTCCAATGAAGCCCAGTTTTTTCTTCCCTCAGCTTTAGATATCGATGAATCTTCTGGGGATATTTACGTCGCCGATGGCGAGTTGATCGGGGGCAATTCAAGAGTGGCGGTGCTGAGCCGAGATGGAAGATTTCTGCGGCAATGGAGCTTATTTAGAACAGGGTCGGACGAAAATATTGCAGCTTTACCTCATTGCTTGCGATTATCCAACGACGGTCAGGTTTACGTGTGTGATCGTGAGGCGGATCGAATTCAAGTGTTCGATAAGCAAGGTAACTTTATAAAGAATATCTTCGTTAAGTTTAGTCCGGTCTCTTCTCCAGATGATCGAGCAAGCGGAAATAGAGGTTCCGCAGTAGTTCTAGGGTTTTCAGCTGATCAAGAGCAAAGGTATATGTTTGTCGTTAACCAGAATAGTGTGATGATCGATGTTTTGGAACGGCAATCTGGCGAGAAAATTTCTAGTTTTGGTGGTGGTCCTGGACGCTATCCAGGGCAGTTTACATTACCACATGGTATTGGGGTTGATTCCTTGGGTAACGTTTACATTGCTG
>MDTC01081436.1_pt1 | contig 11599 bp, 10 predicted proteins | sample 811181 | NCBI WGS metagenome assembly MDTC01 (sample SAMN05326644, study PRJNA326480) | marine metagenome | isolation source: seawater | place: Pacific Ocean: North | collected 2011 | reverse complement strand
GTAGATGGTAATTTGGAATTAGCAATAAAGTTTTGGAAACGGAAATTAAAAGACTCCGGCAAAATACAAGAATTAAAAGATAGAAGATACTATACCAAGTCATCTGAAAAACGTAGAAAAGAGATTCAAAATCAAATAAGAATGAATAAATTTAAAAAATGATAAACACTTTTATCGTTTTCTAACAATCTACACTATTTATGTCAGTAATATCGTTTCCAAATAAACGATTATATAAAAAAAAATACACATCTATTAAGATTCATAATAATCTTATTTCCGTAAAAAATTTAAGGAGAACACAATGGCAAGAAAAGACTTGTTATCAGAAGCAATCGCAGATGCGAAGGCTGTAAAAGAAACGGCATTAGCAAATGCTAAATTGGCTTTAGAAGAAGCGTTCACTCCAAAACTTCAATCTATGATTTCTGCTAAATTAGCTGAAGAAATGGATGATGAAGAAATGGAAGAAATGGGTCATGAAAAAGAAGAAGGTTACCACGAAGAAGAAATGGAAGAAATGGGTCATGATGAAATGGAAGAAGAAATGGAAGAACCGGGTGATGAAACTTTAGCGGTAGCTGATGAAATGGATGATGAAGCAGATTTAGAAGAAATCCTAAGAGAATTAGAAATTGGTGAAGGTTATCACGAAGAAGAAATGGAAGAAGAAATGGAAGATGATTTAGAGTTAGAATCAATTATTCGTGAACTTGAAATGGAAGATGCACATGAAGAAGAAACTGAAGAAGGTATGCATGAAGAAATGGATGATGATGAAGAACTTGATTTAGATGAAGTAATCAGAACTTTAAGAGAAATGGCACATGAAGAAGAAATGGAAGAAGAAATGGAAGAAGAGATGGGAGATGATTTAGAAGAGATGGGTCATGAAGATGAATTGGACGAAGCTTATAAAACTATTGAAAGTTTAAGAGCTACTATCAATGAAGTAAATCTTTTAAACGCTAAACTTCTATACACTAACAAATTATTCAGAACTTATGACTTGAACGAAAATCAAAAAGTTAAAGTACTTGAAAACTTTGATAGAACTTCATCTGTAAGAGAAGTGAAATTGGTATTTACTACATTGGCTGAAAATCTTAATGTAGCTAAACGCAAGAAAACAGTTGTAAGAGAAGGTTACGCTTCAAAAAGTATTAAAAGTTCTGCTCCTAAGAAGCAAATCATAACAGAAACAAATGATTTATCTTCAAGATGGAAAAAATTAGCAGGATTAAAATAATTTTAAAAACATTTAATTTATTAAGGATAAGTAATGAACATAAGAAACATTTTAAATGAAGGTTCATCTCATACATCTAAACTAAGACAAGTAACAAGCAATTTAGTTAGAAAATGGGAAAAGACTGGATTATTAGAAGGGTTAACATCTGAAATGGACAGAAACGGTGTTGCAACTCTATTAGAAAACCAAGCAAAACAATTGGTAAAAGAAGCATCTGTAAACGGTACTGTTTCAAACTCTGAAGAGTGGGCGGGTGTAGCTCTACCATTAGTAAGACGTATTTTTTCTGAAATCGCTGCAAAAGATTTTGTAAGTGTACAGCCTATGAACTTACCATCAGGTCTTGTATTTTATCTTGATTTCAAATATGGAACAGGACAGCCTGGATTTACTACAGGTTCTGGTAGATTTTCACAAGCGGATTCCGTATTCGGTATAAGTGATACATCATCAGACCCATCAGGTGGATTGTATGGTGCAGGTAGATTTGGATATTCTATCAATGAAGTTGAAGTAACGGGTATCGATTTAGTGGCTCTAGGGGCAATCGCTAATGAGAAATATGCAACTGGTTCTGCTGCGTTATCTCCTACTGAGTACAATTATGATACTACATTTTCACAATCAAATGCTGCTGATATAGCTAGTAAAGTTATTAATACAGTAACTATACCCACATCATCAATCCCATCTTTCGATACAAAGGGTATCAGAGGATTTAGATTAACAGGTGTTACTGACCAATTTCCACAATTTACTAAACTGAGTGGTGGTAATATTGTATTTGTAGCTAAAGCATCAGCATTTCCAGCGATACTTACAGTTAAATATCATAAACAACCTACTGATACATCACGTGGTGATTTTGAACAAACAAAAGCTGGATTAGAAGCATCACCTGAGACTGATTTGGAAATTCCAGAGTTGAACGTAGAAATGAAATCAGAAGCAATTGTTGCTAAAACTCGTAAGTTGAAAGCACAATGGACACCTGAATTCGCACAGGATTTGAACGCTTATCATTCAATTGATGCAGAAGCAGAATTAACATCAATGTTATCTGAGTACATTTCGCAAGAAATAGATTTAGAAATTTTGGATATGTTGATTCAAGAAGCTAAGACTGAAGGATTCTGGTCAACGCAAGTAGGTCGTGAATGGGATGGTTCAGCATTTTCTGATTATTCAACAACTGCTGCACAAGCATCTTCATTCAATCAAGGACAATGGTTCCAGACATTGGGTACTGTAATTGCAAGTGTATCTAATAAGATTCATCAAAAAACACTTCGTGGTGGTGCTAACTTCTTAGTTGTATCTCCTGAAGTTGCTACTGTTATTGAATCAATTCCTGGATATGCTTCATCTGCTGATAATGGTGATGCGCAGTTTGCATTTGGTGTTACTAAAGTTGGTTCACTATCTAATAGATTCCAAGTTTACAAAAACCCATATATGAAAGAGAATGTAATTTTAATGGGATATAGAGGAAATCAATTCCTTGAAACTGGCGCTGTTTACGCTCCATACATTCCATTGATTATGACTCCTCTTGTGTACGACCCGAAATCATTCACTCCAAGAAAAGGTGTTATGACTCGTTACGCTAAGAAGATGTTACGTGGTGAATTCTACGGTAAAATCTTTGTAGATGGTTTACACAAAATTCAGTAATTAACTTATTGAAACATATTTTGAAAAGAGTGGCTTTACGGTCACTCTTTTTTTATGCCATATTCTAAACTTTAATATTTAATAAATGATATTTATAATAAAGGTTATTTTTAAAATAGGATTAAAATGGCAGATAACAAATCTAAAACACCACCAAAGGGTAATGTAAGATTTTCACTAAGTTTATCAGAAGAACAGAAAATAGCAAAAAGTCAAATATTAACACATCCATTTAACTTTGTAATTGGTAAAGCTGGTAGTGGTAAAACTCTATTAGCTTGTCAATTCGCATTGGATATGTTCTTTAAACGGAAAGTAAATAAAATAGTCATAACAAGACCTACAGTTTCAACTGAAGATAACGGATTTCTACCGGGTTCTTTGGATGAAAAGTTAGAACCTTGGTTAGTTCCAATCCGTTCTAATATGAGAAAGGTTTATAACAAACCCACTCAATTGGAAAAAATGGAAAAGGATGAAGATATTGAGTTAGTATCACTATCACATTTCAGAGGTAGGACTTTTGAAGATTCTGTAATAGTGGTTGATGAATTCCAAAATCTAACAAAGCAACAATTAAGTATGGTATTGGGTCGAGTTGGTAAAGGTTCAACTATGATACTATGTGGTGATAAGCATCAAATTGATTTAAAATATAAAAACGATTCAGCTATACATGAAGTTCCAAAATTAAAAGGTTGTAAATGGGTTTACGATGTTATATTAAAAGATAATCATAGACATGAATCATTAGATGACGTGTTAAGGTTATTAAACGAATATTAATATGGTACATATTTATAATAAAACGGAGACTTAAATGGCAGTAAACATTCCAATATGGCCGGGTTCATCATCTTTCTTTGCAGGAGATACACCATTCGGATATTATGATTCAGATACGGATTTTATTGATGATATTGATAAAGTTTCATCTTGGTGTGCCAAACGTTTAGGATACCCAATTGTTGATATAGAATTACAAGACATTAATTTATATACTTGCTTTGAAGAGGCTGTAACTGAATATTCAGCACAAGTTAATCAGTTTAATATAAGAGAAAATCTTTTAAATCTAAAAGGCGCATCTACAAGTTCAAATCTATCACAAACTGAATTGAATGGTAATCTTGGTGGTTTAGTATCACTAGCAAAAGATTACGGTAGTGAAGCTGGTAGTGGTGGTAGGGTAACCTATTATACCGGCTCATTTACATTATCACAAGGTAAGCAGGTGTATGATTTAACAGATTCATCATCAGTATCACTTGAAAACGGAACGGCTGGTGTTGATGGAATAGAAATCAAAAAAGTATTACATGATGCTCCACCTGCGATGGTTAGGTATTTTGACCCATTTATTGGAACGGGTATGGGGTCAGACCAAATGTTAGATAGTTTTGGTTTTGGTAATTATTCACCGGGTGTATCCTTTATGATGCAACCTATGTATGATGATTTACTTAGAGTTCAAGCAATTGAATTCAATGATATGATACGTAAATCTCAGTTTGGGTTTCAGATACAAAATAATAGAATACGTATATTTCCAATACCACTAAAATCTGATAATGAAACAAAAGTATATTTTCACTATATATTGAATAGTGATAGAATTAATTCAGTTGTATCCACCGGTAAAGTATCTGATTTTTCAAATGCACCTTTTGATAGAATTGTATATAAACAAATCAATCATGTTGGTAAACGATGGATACAAAAATATACATTGGCATTAACAAAAGAAATGTTAGGTGCTGTAAGAGCTAAGTTTTCATCTATTCCAATTCCAAATGCAGATATCACATTGGATGGTTCTGATTTGAGAAGTGAAGCGGCAACTGAAAAGGAAATATTAATATCCGAATTAAGAGAAAATTTAGAAGCTACTTCTAGAAAGGCTTTATTGGAAGCACAACAACAAGAATCTGAAGCGATGGAACAAACACTTAATAGAGTTCCAAGAGCTATTTATATAGGGTAATGATATGGCATTATTTGGTGGACATAGGGATATGTCATTATTCAGAACTGTAAATAAAGAATTGATTAATGATATAATAGATACAGAAGTTTATTATTACAAAATAATAATAGATGAAACTAAAACTAATATGTATGGTGAGGGTAAAGATAAGACTTATTACAGTCCAATTAAAATACCAACATTAATAGATAGAAGTAACGCTGATTTTACGTTTGATGAATTTGGAACATCATATACTCGTGGTGTAACATTCGCATTTTTAAGAGACACGTTGGTTGATAAAAATGTATTTCCAGAAATTGGTGATGTTATTGAATGGAATAATGAACACTTCATAGTTGATTCAAGTACACAAAATCAATTTGTAGCTGGTAAGAATCCAGATACTTGGGATGGTGGTGATACACAAGGTTACAATGTATCTATTATCTTAAATACACATACCGCTAGAAAATCACAACTAAAAATAAAAGATGATTTTAGATTTGGTATGGATGATGCTAATAATGATTTACCAATAGGAATTTAATATGTCAAGAAAATATAGAACACCATCTGATAAGGTTGATTTAAAAAGAACAGAAAGTTCATTTTCAGATGATGTAAAACTAAATAAAGCAAAACAGATACGAAGAAACGATGATACCAAAAATATATCAGTTGGTATTTATGATATTGATTTAGCATTTAAAGATTTCTTAGAAAAAGATGTAAAACCAACTGTAAAGGAAGATGGTAAGTTTATACCAGTGCCAGTTTTGTATGCTAGTTCAGAGAATTGGACATCTGCTCAAAAAAATGGATACATACGAGATAATAATGGTAAGATAATTACACCATTGATTTCATTTAAAAGAAATTCGTTGGATGTAAATACAGATTATGCAAAATTAAAAGTATTAACTGATAACGATACATCAAGAACGTTTGTAAGGAAATACACAAAAGAAAACAGATACGATGCGTTTTCACAATTGATAGACCAAAAGCCAGTAAAAGAATATTATGTGGTCGATACACCTGATTATGTAAACATATCATATGATGTTATTATTTGGTGTGATTATATGGAAGATTTAAATAAATTAGTAGAGCAAGTTATATACTTTCAAGGTGGCACATTTGGTCAGCGATACAAATTTGAAATCAAAGGTGAATCATACTCGTTTGAAACTACTAATGGTGTTGGTGAAGAACGTATTGTAAGAAGTAATGTAACGCTAACAACAAAGGCATATATTATACCAGAAAACAGAGGTCATATTATTAATACACAAAAGGTATTTGGTACATCCAAAGTTGTTTTCAATACTAAGTTAGATAAATAAGGATAATAAAAAATGATAGTAGGGCCAAATATACCAACATTAGGTGATATGAGTTTCTTTTATGACCCAGCGAATAATAGGTCATATTCAAGCGGAACTGATATTCATAACCTACGAAATTCTATTACGGGTAGTTTAGTAAATGGAGCAACTACATCAAGCAATAGTGGTAATTCACTAAAAAACTTTTCATTGGATGGTTCTAATGATTGGCTTTCGACTGGTCTTAATGCTCTTGATATAGGTACAACGGGCACAACGTTAATATTCTTTGCTAAAATTAATAGTTTAGCTAATACTAAACATACAATAATATCATCACATTCGAGTTACTTCTATTACGATAACGCAGTAGTATCATTAAAACGAGAAAATAATACGGTTGATGGTACTTGGAATACTATAGCAAACGATGGTAATGGTGATGGTATACATGATACAATCCCATATAGATGGCAAGTACATTATTCATATGGACTACAAGCGGCTAGTGCTACTAATGTTGTCTCTACAGGTCGTACTACTAACAACATTTCAAATCCGTATGGTTGGAAAATGTGGTATTATGCAGTAGCTCCTAGTTCTAATGCGGGTCAAGATGGTGGTCATAATGTAAGTAGTGGAATTTCACTTGGTTTGTATGATGTAGAATCGTTTCAGCCAGATATAATATTAGATGGTAATCTTAGTGGTACTGCTAACATATATAGAACTCAAAACGATAAATTTTATATGAATGGTATTGGTGCAGAAAACGGTGGTACTTACGGTAATACTAATATGGAAATTGGCCCAATTTTAATGTATAATCGTAGATTGAAAAGTCAACGGACTGGGCATGGTGTTGCGACATTAGGTACGAGTGGGAATGGTGATGAAATAGAAAGAATACTAAGGGCATACAGACCAAGATTTATAGGATAATAATTTAATGGTATATTTATTATATAAAAGAGAATACAAAAATGGCAGCAGGTAAATATTCATTCATAATAGAACAAGGTAGTACGGTAGATTTTGAAATAGTCTACAAAGATTCAGATTCAAACCCAATAGATTTAACGGGTTATCAAGCTAGAATGCAGATACGACCATCCGTTGGTTCATCAACGGTACATATGACATTATCATCATCATTAGGAACTTGTGGAACGGGTCTAAATATGAGTGGTAGTGGTGGTACTAAACCAACAACATCTGGTTCAATAGGCTTATTTATATCAGCCGCAAGTTCTTCCTTATTAGATTTTAACGAAGCATTCTATGATTTGGAAATAGCATCTGGTAGTGGGCATTGTACTGTAGTAAGTAGGATATTAGAAGGTAAGATACGATTATCTAAAAACATAACATTAGGGTCTTATTAATGAGTAATCGAATTGAAATAAATGTAATACGAGGTGTAACAAATGTTGTTGAAATCAAAGCAGTTGGGCCACAAGGACAAAAAGGTGATACTGGTATAATAAATGCAAGTGATATTACTGGTAGTGTAAGTTTGACTGGTTCATTAACTGTAAGTAGTTCTATCGTAGATTTTACAAATGCTGTAGTTATAAGTGGTTCAACTTTTAGTGGAAGTTTTGTAGGTGATGGTAGCGGATTAACTAACATAGTAGCAAGTGGTACAATATCATCATCAGCACAAATCGCTACAGATATTAGTGGAGCATTTACATCTGTAAGTAGTAGTTTAAGTTCAAGAGTAACTGCTAATGAAGTGGTAACCGCAAAAACCCTAATATCATCATCCGCACAAATAGCATCAGATATTAGTGGTTCATTTTCAACTGTTACAACTTTAAATAGACTTGGTGTTGGCAGTATTGGTAGTGAGAACGCACCCGTAACATCATCATATACAGTTACAGTAGCTAGTAAAACCCAAAATCATCCATACTACGATGATGGTTCTGGTAATGGATATTTAATAAATGGAATTGAATCACCATACCTAAATGTGTATGTTGGTAGAAGTTATAAATTCAACCAAGTTGATAACACCAATGATACCCATCCACTTAGATTTTATTTGGATGTAGATAAAAATACAGCATACACAACAAATGTATCAACAAGTGGAACTGCTGGAAACGCTGGTGCATTAACTCAAATATCAATAACTGAAGATACACCATCCATTTTATACTATCAATGCTCAGCACATGGTAAAATGGGTAACGTTATTTATGTATTGGGTAGAGAATTCAGTACAGTTAGTAGTAGTTTAAGTTCAAGAGTAACCACCTTAGAATCTGGACAATTTACTAATATAACAGCAAGTGGAACTATTAGTTCAAGTGGAGACCTATTTGTACCTGAAATAAAAATAAGGGGTAACACATTTGTAGATTTCCATACACCATCAGATGTGTTCAGAATAGGTGGTGGTGGTAAGCCAATTCAGCTATTTGTTCCAATAACCGCAAGTGTAAATATTAGTTCAAGTGCAAATATATTTGGTCTAACGGGTTCATTTGGAAAGCTTATAGGAGATGGTAGTTCATTGATAAACTTACCATCATCGGGCACTGGTGGAATCTTTGCGACAACGGGCTCAATTAAATCAACAACCAATGATTTACAAGTAACGGGTTCATTGGATATAGATGGTATTTTTAAAGTATCAAGTTCAGCAGCGGGTCTTAACGTAACTTCATCTGGTGTAGATATAACATTATCTCAATCTACTGAATTTAGAATCTCAACACATCAAGGGCAAGTATTTACATCACCATCGGATATAACTGATGTTGTATTTGATGTAAGGGATATATCGGGTGATATATTATTCCAAGTATCTGGTAGTGGTTTGATAAGTATACCAGTTGGTAGTTTAACATCATCTGCTACTGCAACCGCATCTTTTGGTAGATTTGAAGGTGATGGTAGTGGATTAACTAATGTTATATCATCAGTACCATCGGGCACAGTATCATCATCCGCACAGATTGCAACTGAAATTAGTGGAGCATTTACAGCACCATCATCATCCTTTAGTACAAGGGTAACTACATTAGAAGCTGGTGGGTTATCTATTCCATCTGGTACAGTATCATCATCCGCACAAATCGCTACAGATATCAGCGGAGCATTTACAACACCATCATCATCCTTTAGTACACGAATAACTACATTAGAAGCTGGTGGTGGAAGTGGTGGAAGTGGTGGTGGTAACTTTTCAGTTGATTTGGATAGTGCAGAAAGTACTGTTACAAGAGCATTTGCAACGGGTTCGACTACATTTACCGTTACACATAATTTAAATACAGAAGATATACAAGCAGAAGTTTATAGATTATCTGATAAAGAAACAATAGGATGGACAATAGTAAGAACATCTGTAAATGTTATAGAGTGTAGCAGAGCGGGTAATGTTGCTGATAATTTATTTAGAGTTGTAATATTAAAATCTGGTGGTGTGGATGGAATCTTTGCAGTAACGGGCTCAAGTCAAAACACCACAAACAACTTACAAATAACGGGTTCGTTAACTGTTAGTAGTTCTATTGTAGACTTTACAAAAGCTACTACTATAAGTGGTTCTACATTTAGTGGGAGTTTCGTAGGAGATGGTAGTGGGTTAACTAACATAGTAGCAAGTGGTACAATATCATCATCCGCACAAATCGCTACAGATATTAGTGGTTCGTTTACAGCACCATCTGCATCATTTAGTACAAGAGTAACCGCTAATGAAGTGGTAACTGTAAAAACATTAGTATCATCATCCGCACAAATCGCTACAGATATTAGTGGTTCGTTTACAGCACCATCTGCATCATTTAGTACAAGAGTAACCACCTTAGAAGCTAGCGGCGGTGGTGGCGGTAGTGGAATATTTGTAGCAACGGGCTCAAGTCAAAATACAACTAATGATTTACAAATAACGGGTTCATTAATAATATCTGGTTCAACATTATCAACTGCATCTTTAGTTGTACATGGAAGTGGTTCTACGATATTTGAAGTACAAGGTTCTGTAGGTTCAGTATTTTCAATAGATGATTCACTATCGGGTTCGCTATTAGTAGCATCTGATATATCTGGATTACCTCAGTTTGAAGTTTTCTCTGATGGTTCAATAACATTAGGGTCTGCTCCAAAATCATTGTATACTACCGCAAAAATAAATAGTACAACCGCTAATACACAATCGGTAATATCATTAAGTACATCATCATACGATGCGGCATTCTTTGATTATGTGGTAACATCAGCATCAAATATGAGGGCTGGTAATGTAATGTCAGTATGGGGTGCTGCTGGAGCTGGAATACAATTTACAGAAACAACAACAACTGATATTGGTGATACATCAAATATACAATTAATAGTAAACGTATCACAATCTAAAGCACATTTACAAACTATATGTGCATCTGCTGGTTGGACAATAAAAACAATTGTTAAAGGTATATAAAATATGAAGTTCGGTAAAAGTATAGTTACAGATAGTTTAATATTTTGTATTGATTATGCAAATAAAAAGTCATATATCGGAAGTGGGGTTGAGGTAAATGACTTAGTAGGAAATAATACTGCCACTTTATATAATACAACAAGTCCGTTTGATTCGGATAATGGTGGTTTTATTACACTAGATGGTACAAATGATTATATACAAACAAACTTTAATGAATTTGCAAACCCACCGTTTACTGTTGAGATTTGGTTTAAAAGTACCAATGCTAATCAAATAGGTGGTCTTTTTTCATCAAGATTAGGTGCTAGTAATGGATACATACAATTTAGTATGTTTATAGCTGGAGATGGAAATGCTGCTGGTGCTGGTAATAAGTTTGCGTGTTATCATAGAGGAAATAATGGTCAAAGATATGGTAATATAACAACTACCAATGTTTGTGATGGTAATTGGCATCAAGGTATAGTTATATCGGATACCACATATAATTCTATTTACATAGATGGTGTTTATGAAGATGGGAGTAATGCTCTTACTAACATTAATATGAATTATAACACAGATTATGTAATTGGTGCTTTAGGAAATGCTAGTAGTTATGTACTACCTCTTGATGGTTCTATATCAAATATAAAATACTATAATAGAGTACTATCAACCGATGAAATATTACAAAATTACAATACATTAAAAGTTAGGTTTATATAATGGCAGTATCAAGAGGAAATAAAATAGTTACTGATGGTTTGATATTTCATATGGATGCTGCAAACCCAAAATCATATGTTAGTGGTAATACAATATGTAATGATATGAGTGCAACCCAATATAATGGTACATTAAATAATGGTACTTCATTTAATACATCTGATAACGGTAGTTTTGTATTTGATGGTGTGGATGATTATATACAAACAAACTTTGATGAATTT
>MDTC01228059.1_pt1 | contig 11600 bp, 11 predicted proteins | sample 811181 | NCBI WGS metagenome assembly MDTC01 (sample SAMN05326644, study PRJNA326480) | marine metagenome | isolation source: seawater | place: Pacific Ocean: North | collected 2011 | reverse complement strand
CCTCACGTCCTGACCCCGACGGGAGCGGCGCGCGGACACCAATCCCGTGGCGACGCCATCATCGAGGAACGAGGAGACACCTCTCACGTCCTGACCCCGGTGTCACCCACTCACACCTGTCGGCCTGACCCCGGCCTGACCCCGGTCCCGTGACCCCCATCCCGGACACCGGGGGCCGCCCCAAGAAAGCACCCTCAAAATAGCATTCTCGCCCCCTACGAGAAATTCCCCTCCCTCCGCTAACGCTCCCTCCCCCTCGCGCGTCCCCTCCCCGGACCCCCTCGACCGGCACTCCCGCCGGTCAGGTCCGGAGGCCGACAATGAAGGCACGCCCGCTCCTGGTCGCGACCGCTCTGTTCTCGCTCACCACCCTCGACGCCGTCGCCGCCGAGCCGACCACCTGCATGGTCGCCAGCAACACCAAGCGCCCCCCCTCCCTCTGCCTCACCAACCTCGACACCGAGACGGACCTCGAGACCGAGACCGACATCGCCCTCGAGACCGAGACCGAGATCGCCCTCGAGACCGAGATCGCCCTCGAGACCGAGCCCGAGCCCGCCCTCGAGACCGAGCCCGAGATCGCCCTCGAGACCGAGCCCGCGCCCGAGTCCGCGCCCGAGTCCGAGCCCGCCTCCGACCCGACCCTGGCCTCCCGGTGACCTCCGCTCCCCTCCCCTGCTTCGAGCTCTCCTGGCTCGGTGGGCCGGCCGAGGCTCACGTCGCCGAGCACCGCCGAGGCGTGGACGACCTCCCCTGGAACACGCTCGATCGAAGCCGCTTCTCGCCCGACGTGCTCGACCGGGCCCGCCTCGCCTGGACGGTGTCGGCCCACCAGGAGTGGTGCGCGGCCGCCTCGTTCGCCGCCCTGCTGCGGGCCATGCTGGAGGCCCGGGCGCCGCTCGACCTGATCGGCATGGCCAGCCGCTTCGTCGCCGACGAGGTCGTGCACACCGAGCTCAACGCGCGCATGGCCGCCGAGGTGGGCGGCGGGGCGCCCTTGCGGACCGATCCGGAGGCGCTGGTGCCGGAGGTCGACCCCGATCTCGACGCCCTCGAGCGCGCCTGCGCCCTGGGGATCGCGGTCAGCTGCGTGGGCGAGACCTTCAGCCTGCCGGTGCTGGCCGGCACCCGCGCGGTCGCCAGCGAGCCCCTGGTCAAGGCCGTACTGCACCGCATCGTGGTCGACGAGGCGCCCCACGGCCGGGTCGGCTGGATCCTGCTGGACTGGGCCCTGCCCCGCCTGTCCGCCGCCTCCCGCGAGCGCCTGGCCGAGGTCGCCGATCGCGCCCTGCTGGCCCTCGAGCGCGAGTGGAGCGGCGCGTCCGACGCCACCCTCGCCGAGCACGGCCTGCCCGCCGAGACCCTGCACGCGCTCGGGTGGATGACCCCGGACGCCTACCGTCGGGTGGCGCACAACACCGTGCGCGACCGGATCGTGGAGCCGCTGCGCCGCCGGGGGGTGCCCGCCAGCCTGCCGCCGAGCGTCGCTCCGGGGCTCAGCCCAGCCCCAGCTCCTTCATGATCTCGGCGTTCTTCGCCAGGGAGTACTTGCGCGCCGGGCGCTCGTTCAGGCGCGCGACGTAGGCCTCGAACCGGGGGCGCTTCTCCAGCATGCCGAAGAGCATCATCCAGCCGACGGTCCCGCCGAACACGACGTCCGCCATGCTGAACTGCTCGCCCAGCAAGAACGGCCCGTCGCCGATCGCGTGCTCGATGCTGGCGAGCATCGCCTCCTTCGTCCCCCAGCCCGCGGCGCCCGCGGTGTACGGCCAGCCCGAGCTGTTGGCGATGGCGTTGGGCTCGATGACCGACGGCGAGAACAGGATCCAGCGCAGGTAGGTGCCCCGGCGGGGGTCGTCCAGCGCGGGGGCCAGCCGCCCGGCGGCGTAGCGATCCGCCAGGTACAGCGCGATCGCCGCCACCTCGGTGACCACGGCGTCCCCGTCCACCAGGATCGGCAGCTTGCCCATTGGGTTCAAGGCCAGGATCTCGGCACTCTTCTGCTCGCCAGCCTGGGCGTCGACGTGACGGATCTCGTAGTCGGCCCCGACCTCTTCGAGCATCCAGATGACGTTGGCCGCGCGGGTGCGCGGGTGGTGGTAGAGCTGGATGGTCACGGGATCCTCCCTGGTGAACGTAGCGTCTCGCCGAGTCAGCTCCGCCGGAGCACCGCGGCGTAGTGCGCGTCCTCGTCCCCCTCGGGGGGCGCCGTCGACAGGGTGCGCTCCGGGGAAAACTCGGGATGATCCTCCAGGAACGCCGCGACCACGTCAGAGCCCTCCTCGGGCTCAGGGCTGCACACCGCGTAGACCAGGCGGCCGCCGGGTGCGACGTGGCTGGCGGCGTGCTCGAGGATGGCGCGCTGGGTCTCGGGCATGCCCAGCACGTCGACCAGCTGGCGCCGCCAGCGGATCTCTGGATGCCGGCGCACGGTTCCGAGCCCGGTACAGGGCGCGTCGACCAGCACGGCGTCGAAGGGGCCGCCCGCGTCGGGCAGCGGGCCCTCGGTCCAGTCGTGGTGGCGCAGGGTCGCCTCGAGGCCGAGTCGCTGAAGCCCCTCCCGGATCCGCTGCAGGCGGGCTCCGACGCTGTCGACCGCGGTCACCTCCGCCCCGCGCGACAGCAGGCGGAACGTCTTGCCGCCCGGGGCCGCGCACGCGTCCAGCACCCGGGTGCCCTTCCCACCGACCCCGTCCAGCACGAGATCGGCGACCGCGACCGCCGCCGGGTCCTGCACCCAGAACCGCCCCGCCTCGAAGCCGGGCAGGTTGGGGATCGGACCCTCCGGACCCACCAGGCGAAGCACGCCGTCGAGCACGCGTCCGTCGACCGAGACCGCCTCGGTCTGCACCCCCGCCTCGTCGAGCTGGGCCGCGAGCGCGTCCACGTCCCCGTGCACCACCACCGAGGTGGGCGCGGGCTCGTTGTTGGACCGGGCCCAGGTCGCCGCCGCCTCGGAGCCGTAGCGCTCGGTCCAGCGCGCGATCAGCCACGCCGGGTGCTCGAGCGCCTCCTGGTCGGACAGGGGCACCGGCTTCACCTTGCGCAGCACGGCATTGACGAGCCCGGACGCCCGGGCACCGCCGATGGCCTTCACCGCCTCGACCGCCTCGTGCACGACCGCATGATCCGCCGCCCGACCGTGCAGCTTCTCGAACGCCCCCATGCGCAGGGCCGCCCGCACCTCGGGGTCGAGCCCGCCCAGCGGACGGGTCAACAGCGGACGAAGTGCGGCGTCCACCGACGCCCGGTGCCGCAGCACGCCCAGCGCCAGGAACCAGGCGTGGGCCCGATCCCGGGGGTCCTCGGGTGCCAGCCGGGCCAGCTCGTCCTCGACGTGGGCGCCCTGGTCGACCTTCACCAGCGCCTGGGCCGCAGCCACCCGCGCCGGCGACACCCGTCCGCCCGCAGCAGGCCCCCGGGGACCGCGCGGACCCCGATCACTGGGCCCACGCCGTGCCGGACGGTCGGACGGACCGCGCCGTGCCTGCCGATCCCGGGGATCGCGCTCACCGCGCGGATCCCGCCGCTCCCTGCCGGGACGACCCTTGCGAGGATCCGCCTCCGACGCCGACTTCTTCTTGCGACGCCGCCGCATCACCGGGACGTCGTCTCCTCCGTCAGTACCCACGGTCGCCGCTGGTTGCCGGGGAGGAGTCGTACGGATCGTAGGGCGCCGGGCTGCGTCGCTTGCGACCGCCCATGCGCATCGCCAGCATCAGCACGATCGCGATGAAGAAGCCCGAGGCCAGGCAGATCCCCATCAGCACGGGCACGGGCACGGGCTCCGCGAGCCCCAGCTCCACGACGCCCAGGTTGAGCGTCAGCATCACCCGCCGCGCGCTGTTCTGGATCCAGAACAGGGCGGTGGCCCCGACGCCGGCCAGGGCCAGGATCACGACGATGAGGATGCCGACAGCACGAGCGCTCATGCAGGTCTCCGTCGCCAGGCGACGTGTTGAAGTCACGGGACGATAGCGTGAGGAGCGGGGCCGCACAAACCAGCCCCACCACGTGCGAGCCCGAGGATCCACGAAAGACCCCCCGAGGCGCGGGGCTCCGGGGGGTCGGTCGCTCAGCGGACGCGCTCGGCCGAGCGCGTCCGGGTCGCGAGACTACGCGTCGTCCTCGGTGGACTCGTCGGACTCGACGGTCTCGGCCGACTCCTGGACGGGGTCGGTCGCACCGGCGGCCACGGGGGGCTCGGCGTCGGCGTCCGCGTCGGCATCAGCGGCGCCAGCCAGCTTGCGGCCGAGGTCACCCATGACGTCGCCAAGGCGGGCCGAGCTGCTGCCCTGCTGCTGCATGTACTCGCCGACGTCGCCCTCGGCGGCCTCCTCGGCACCCTGCTCCGACAGGCTGATCTTGCGATCGTGGTTGTCGATGTGGATGACCTGGGCCTTGATCTTCTTGCCGGCCGGGTAGTGGCTCTGCCAGTCGTCGCCCGAGAAGGTGAGCTCGGACAGGTGCACGAGACCCTCGATGCCCTCCTCGACCTCGACGAAGATGCCGAAGTCGGCGCGGTGCACGACCGGGCCCTCGACCACCTGGCCCAGGAAGAAGCGGCTGTGGATGGTGTACCAGGGGTCATCCGTCAGCTGCTTGATGCCCAGGGAGAAGCGCTCGCCCTCCTTGTCGATGGCCAGGACGCGGGCCTCGACCACGTCGCCCTTGTTGTAGCGCTCCGACGGGTGCTTGATGCGCTGCGACCAGGACAGGTCGGAGATGTGCACCAGGCCGTCGATACCGTCGTCCACCGCCACGAAGATGCCGAAGTCGGTGATGTTGCGGACCTCGCCACGGATGACCGCGCCCACCGGGTACTGCTGCTCGACGAGATCCCAGGGGTTGGCCTCGAGCTGCTTCATGCCCAGGCTGATCCGCTTGTTCTCGACGTCGATGCCCAGCACCTTGGCCTCGACCACGTCGCCGATCTCGACGAGCTTGGACGGGTGCTTGATGCGCTTGTTCCAGGTCATCTCGGAGATGTGGACCAGGCCCTCGATGCCGTCCTCGAGCTCGATGAAGGCACCGTAGTCGGGGATGGAGACGACCTTGCCGCGGACGATGGCGCCGATCGGGTACTTGAAGTCGGCGTCGGACCACGGATCGGGGCGGATCTGCTTGTAGCCCAGGGAGACGCGCTGGCTGTCGCGGTCGAACTTGAGGACCTTGACCTCGACGGACTGGCCGACCTCGAACATCTCGCTCGGGTGGTTGATCCGGCCCCAGGCCATGTCGGTGATGTGCAGCAGGCCGTCGATGCCGCCGAGGTCGATGAACGCACCGTAGTCGGTGATGTTCTTGACCACGCCCATGAGGATCGCGCCCTCGTGCAGGCGCTCGACGGTCTCGGCACGCTTCTCGGCGCGCTCCTGCTCGAGCAGGACCCGGCGAGAGAGCACGATGTTGCCGCGCTTCTTGTTGAACTTGATGATCTTGAACTCGTAGGTCTCGCCGATCAGCTTGTCCAGGTTCTTGACCGGACGCAGGTCCACCTGGCTGCCGGGGAGGAACGCCTTGACGCCGATGTCGACGGACAGGCCGCCCTTGACTCGGGCCACGACCTCGCCGGAGACGACCTCATCGCGCTCGACGGCCTTGGAGATCTCCTCCCAGGCCTTCATCAGGTCCGCCTTCTCCTTGGACAGGAGCAGGACGCCGTCGTCGCTGTCCATGCTGCCCAGGTAGACGTCGACCTTGTCGCCGACCTTGATGGTCAGCTCCCCCTCGGGGGTCTTGAACTCATCCGTGGGGACGATGCCCTCGGCCTTGTAGCTGATGTCGACGGTGACCCAGTCATCGGTGATGCCGATGACGTTGCCGGTCACGACGGACTTCTCGCGGACGCCCTTCTGACCCATGAGGTCGTCGAAGAAGGCCTTGAAGTCGTCATCGCTGATCTGGTTGAGGGGAAGGTCCTGGATGTTCTCGGAAGGAGTCATGAATCCTCTGAGGGGCCTGCACGGCCCCACGCACCGCTGGTTTGCGGCTCGGGGTTGCAACGCCACCCGGCCCGAACTGGCCGATTGACGTCCTCTCGCGTGCATTGTCGGGTCGCACCAGCGGTGCAGGGGGGCGCCTTGGACGCACACCCGTGACGGCGAAACCGATGCTTCGCTAAGAGTGCGGGCAGCTAATGGGTGTCGGGGACCGTGTCAACGACCGAGACCAGCGCCAGCACCCGGTCCACCACCTGGCGGATCGTCATGTCGGTGGAGTCGATGATGACGGCATCATCGGCGGGTCGCAGGGGGGCCGCGGCCCGGTCCCGGTCCCGGGCGTCGCGCTGCTCGAGGTCGGACAGCACGTCGTGGAAGGCGACGACCTCGCCGCGCCGGACGAGCTCGTCGTGGCGGCGGCGGGCACGCTCGGAGACATCGGCGTCGAGGAACACCTTGACCCGGGCGTCGGGCAGCACGACCGTGCCGATGTCCCGTCCGTCCATGACCACCCCGCCGGCCGCGGCGAGCTGGCGCTGCAGGTCCAGGAGGGCGCCGCGCACGCCGGGATGGGCGGAGACCCGGCTGGCCCCCTGCCCCGCGTCCTCGGTGCGGATGGCGGACGTCACGTCCTCCTCGTCGACGAACACCCGCAGCACGTCGCCGTCCCAGCCGAAGCGGAAGGACAGCCCCGAGGCGAGCGCGGTCAGGGCGGCCTCGTCGTCCAGCGAGACCCCGCGACGGTCGGCCACCAGCGCAACCGCCCGGTACATGGCGCCGGTGTCGACGTACTGGTAGCCGAGCCGGCGGGCGACGCCCTTGGCCACGGTGCCCTTGCCGGCGGATCCGGGACCGTCGATGGCGATGGCGATGCGCTCACGAGCCAAGGAGGCCCTCCAGGTCGGCGAAGAACTGCGGGTAGCTGGTGGAGACGTCCGCGCCAGCGAGGTGCACCGGTCCGCGGAGCAGGCCGGCGACGGCAAACGCCATGGCGATGCGGTGATCGCCGGTGCAGTCGATCCGGGCGCCGGCGATCCCGTCCGCGTCCATCTGCCCCGCCGTGAGCCCGCCGCCGAGCAAGAGGCCGTCCGGGCGCTCCTCGACGTCGGCCCCGAGCGCCCGCAGACCGGCGGCGGTCCGGGCGATGCGATCGCTCTCCTTGACCCGCAGCTCGGCGGCGTCGGCGATGACGGTCTCCCCCTCTGCGAACGCCGCGGCGACGGCCAGCACGGGGAGCTCGTCCAGGCAGCGCAGGGCGAGCGCCCCGTCGATGCGGGCACCACGCAGAACGGAGCTTCGGACGACCAGATCCGCGATCGGCTCCGCATGCTCGCCCGGGCTGGGGTGGGGCCGGACCGCGATGTCGGCACCCATGGCCTGCAGGGCGTCGAGCACGCCTGTGCGGGTGGGGTTCACGCCGACCCCGTGCAGCAGGACCTCGGACCCGGGAACCAGGCTGGCGGCGACCAGGAAGAAGGCGGCCGAGGAGAGGTCCGCCGGCACGTCCACGTCGACCGGATCCAGGCGTTCGACCGGTTCCAGGCGCAGGCGCCCCCCCTCCCCTTCGAGCGAAGCCCCCATGCGGCGGAGCATGCGCTCGGTGTGGTCGCGGCTGCCCACGCCCTGCTGCAGGGGCTCGCCCACGGTGACTCCGACGCGGCGGGCGGCGAGGAGCACCGCCGACTTCACCTGGGCGGACGCCACCGGCAGGTCGAGCTCGAGCGCGTGCTGCACGGGACCGCGGATGGAGAGCGGCGCCAGGCGTCCCCCGTCCCGGCCGTCGATGTGGGCGCCGAGCGCGCGCAACGGGTGGGCGATCCGTCCCATCGGCCGGCGGGAGAGGCTCGCGTCGCCGGTGAGCACGACGTGCATGGGCTCGGCGGCGACGACCCCGGCGAGCAGGCGCATCGAGGTGCCGCTGTTCCCGCAGTCGACCACGTCCGCGGGCTCGACGAGGCGCTCGGGGGGCCGCACGGTGACGCCGGACAGGCCGACCTCGATGTCCGCGCCGAGGGCCCGGCAGGCGGCGGCCGTGGCGCGCACGTCGGCGCTGTCGAGCAGGCCGGTGATGTGGGCCGGCCCGCTCGCCAGGGTGTTCAGGAGCAGCGCCCGGTGGCTGATCGACTTGTCGCCGGGCAGGCGCACGCTGCCGCGGAGCGCTCCGCGGGGGTTGACGACCACATCGTCCACGCTGTCACCGCCATCCAAGGGCTCAGGCCCCGTCCAGGAAGCTCCCCATGTGGCGGAAGCGCTCGTACCGGGCCTGACGCAGGCCATCGAGCCCGATCTCGTCGAGCTCCTCGAGGTGGCGCGCCACGGCCTCGCCGACCGCCTGCACCGTGGTCTCCGGGCTGCGGTGGGCGCCGCCCTGGGGCTCGGCGATGACTTCGTCCACGACGTTGAGCTCCAGGCAGTCCGCCGCGGTGATGCGCAGGGCCTCCGCCGCGCGGGGTCCCTCCGCCCGGTCGCGCCACAGGATCGCCGCACAGCCCTCGGGGCTGATGACGCTGTAGACGGAGTTCTCGAGCATGATCACCCGGTTCGCCACGCCGATCGCCAGCGCGCCGCCGGAGCCGCCCTCGCCGATGACCACCGAGATCACGGGCACCCGCAGCTTGGCCATCTCGAGGATGTTCTTGGCGATCGCCTCGGCCTGTCCGCGCTCCTCCGCGTCGATGCCCGGGTACGCGCCCGGGGTGTCGATGAAGCAGAAGATCGGCATCTTGAACCGGTCGGCCAGGTGCATGATCCGCAGGGCCTTGCGGTAGCCCTCGGGCCGCGCCATGCCGAAGTTGCGGTGGATGTTCTCCTTCGTGTTCCGCCCCTTCTGGTGGCCCATGACCGCGACCGGGCGACCGTTGAAGCGCGCGGTGCCGGTGATGAGCGCGTGGTCGTCATGGCCAGCGCGATCGCCGTGCAGCTCCACGAACTCGGTGCATAGCCCGTCGATGTAGTCGAGGGTGTACGGACGCCGCGGGTGACGGGACAGCTGGGTGCGCTGCCACGGCGTCAGGCGGCCGAAGATCCGGACCTGCAGCTTGGCGGCCTGCTGCTCCAGCTGCTCGATGCTGGCGGAGAGGTTGACGCCCTGGTCGCCCTCGAGGCTGCGAAGCTGGGCGATCCGGCGATGAAGCTCCAGGATCGGTCGCTCGAAGTCGAGCACGATGTCCACGGGACCTCCGGGTGGGGCTCGGCCCTATCCCACGCATGTCGGACCGGCCAAGGGGGCTGGGGGGCGGTTAGGATACGGCATGGCCCTCGCCGTCGCCCGCACCGTCGAGCACGAGACCTGGAGCTGGCCCGACCCCGAGGTCGGCCTGCACCCGGCCCTGCGCGGCCTGGGGGTCTTCGCAAGCCTCGTCGGAATCAGCTTTGCCATCGCCTGGGGACTGTCCCAGCTGGGCGCCGAGGAGGGGCTGCGCTGGGTGCTGATGGTGGCCGCTCTTGGCGCAGGCTTGACCGCGGTCGTCAGCCTCGTCGCGAGCGTGTTCAGCCGCCGGGCCAGCCAGCGCAAGGCGCCGCGCTCGGTGAGGGTCGGCCGGCAAGCCCTGCTCTGGGCACGCTGCCGCATGGAGTGGGAGGACGTGCGCTCGATCGGGATCGGCGAGCGCCTGGTCGAGCGCGGGCGGGCGGTCACCTGCGTGGTGGTGCGCGATCGCTCCGGCCGGGAGGTCTGGCTCGGGGTCGAGCAGCCCGACGACGCGCTGGAGCAGCTCGATCGCGTCCTGCGGGACGCGTGGCGTGAGGCGGCCGGCGGAGGTGCTGGCCCGCGACTGACCCTGTTGCACGGAGGAGGGGCGTGAGACCTGATGATCCGGTGGCCCGCGAGCTCGCCGCGTACGAGCACCTGCAGCGGAACAGCAGCGGCACCCAGGCCCGGGAGCGCCACGACCTGCCGGGCCCGCGTCCTGGCGAGGCCCGGCGCGCGCCCCAGCCGTTCGCCGACGGCACCCTGCCCAAGGGCATCCGGCTGCACAGCTCGCTCGACGGCGAAGAGCTGTACCTGTCGCGCACCCGCGAGACCTACATGATCCAGGCGGCGGTCGTGCTGGCGATCGTCACCGTGGGCGTCTTCGTCGCGGGCATCATGGGCGGGCTCCGCGAGCTGTCCTTCCTGGTGTTCGTCCTCGCCTTCGGCGGCGCCTTTGGCCTGCAGTGGGCGCACAAGAAGTTCCGCAAGGCGCCCCCCCAGGTCGTGCAGCTCTCCCACCGCGGCGTGGTCGTCGACGGCACCCTCGTCAACTGGGACGACGTGCGCGCCGTGCGCCGCCTGCACACGGGCCGTGGCGGTGCCGTGGTCGTCAACACCGAGGACGACGGCGTCATCCTCGGCGGCGAGCTCCGCCCGTCCGGGGTCGACTTCCTCGAGGAGCGCATCGCCACCCACCGGGCCCTGGTCCAGGGCGGCACCATGGACGAGGAGGGGCGCGAGGCGCTGGAGCAGCTGCGGCGGCGCTGAGTGCAGAGCTGCCTCACCCCCGCGCGCCCACCGTGACAGCGCGCCACACCGCCGGACGCCCGCCCGAGCGCTGATCCCGCAGATCGCCCGGACGACCGAAGAGATCGTCGCACACGCCATCCTGGCACACCCCTCGCAAGGCGCCACGCCGAACCGAGGAGGTGTGTGTGTTCCGTCTGATCTCCCTCTGGCCCGTCGCCTTGCTGGCCGCGTGTGGCTCGAGCCCCCACGTCGACGCCGACGTCGCCCTCACCGGCGCGCGGACGTCCGAGTTCATCCGCACGGCGCCCAGCGACGGGATCGCCGTGCCCACCCGCATCGACGCGCCCGGCCGCGTGGTCATCCGCAGCGACGCCGACGCCCGGGTCTCCCCGCCCGGCGCGGGCCGGGTGCGCGCGGTGATGGTCCGCGAAGGATCGAGGGTCGAGGCCGGAGATCCGCTCCTGGTCCTCGACTCCGGAGACGCGGCCCGGGACCGCGCCGAGGCCGCCGCGGCGGACGCAGATCTCCGGGCGACGAGAGCGGAGCTCGAACGCCAGGATCGCCTCGCAGCCAGCGGGGTCGGCCTCGAGGTCGAGCGCCTGCGCGCCCTCGCCGATCTGCGCCGCGCCGAGGCCGCCGTCGCCGGAGCCCGCGCCGCCGCCGAGCTCCATGGACCGGGCGCCGGAGGCACGGTCACCCTGACCGCCCCCATGGCCGGCGTGGTCGTCGACGTGGACGCTCGCCCCGGGCTCGCCGTGACCGGGGACAGCCCGCTGATCTCGGTCGCTCACACCGAAGCCCTGCTCGTGCGCCTCGACGTCTACGAGGACGAGCTGCGCCGGGTCGAGGTCGGCCAGAGCGTGCTCCTGACCGCCACCGACGGCTCGCTCCCGGTGCCTGGCCGGGTCGTCGAGGTCGCTGGCGCCGCCAGCCCCGCGTCCCGCCGCGGCCCCGTCCTGGTCGACTTCGACGCCGTGCCCACCGGCTGGGTCGCCGGTCGCCTCGTGCGCGGCCGCATCGAAGCCGCCCCGGTCGCCCCCATCGCCGTGCCCGTCTCCTCGGTCGTCATCCGACCAGATCGCCGCCGGGTCGTCTACGTCGAGGACGGAGACGGCTTCGTGCAGCGCGCGGTCGACGTCGGCCCCGTCGTGGACGGCATGGTCCCCGTCATCGACGGGCTGGACCCCGAGGACAACGTCGTCGTCGAGGGCGCCCTG
>MDTC01197061.1_pt1 | contig 11601 bp, 9 predicted proteins | sample 811181 | NCBI WGS metagenome assembly MDTC01 (sample SAMN05326644, study PRJNA326480) | marine metagenome | isolation source: seawater | place: Pacific Ocean: North | collected 2011 | reverse complement strand
GGCAAGCATGTCTGCCTCGGCTAGTTTGGTCGGTTCAGACAGCCACATAGTCTGGACCAGCCGGTCGGTGGGGGCGGGCAATGCCTGAAGAGCAGATTGGTAGGCTTCCAGGTTGACTCGAAGATCATTTAAGGCTGCTGGCATGAGTTCTGTCAGGCGCGTGCCCCAGAATGGGTGCTCTTTGGGAGAACCCATGGCGCTGACCCTGGCTTGTAGTTCATCCACCAGGCCCCGCTTACGACGGTACTCTGCCTGGGACCACAGGCTGATGTTGCTAATGGGCATCGCAGGTGACGAAACGCCTCCAGTCGCCAGCAGTTCCCCTGCTGCCTGGAAAGGGGTTACTCCAGACTCGCCCACAGTCTGGTTGATGGCATTACAGTAGCCGTTGAGCCGGTCCCTGAGGCTCTTGAGTTCGGTGACGTCTTCAGCGACGGCGCCGATACGGGGGCGACCCAGGTCAAGGGTGCGTGCAAGTTCGTCCAGCACCACCTTCTTGGCAGTCTTGTGGCTGTGTAGTTCCAAACAAGCGTCGCCCAGTCCCACACTGTCCAGCCTTCGTTTCACCACTTCCAGCGCTGCCATCTTCTCAGAGACGAACAAAACGGTCTTGCCTCGACCCACGGCTTCGGCGATCATGTTGGTGATGGTCTGCGACTTCCCAGTGCCTGGCGGGCCTTGGACCACCAGGTTCATGCCCTGGTTCACGTCCAACAGCGTGAGGGTTTGCGATCCGTCGGCGTCGACCACCTGATAGCTTTCGCCAGGCGCTAGTACCGTGTCCAGATTGTCGTCGCTGGTCACATCGGGGGCCGGTTCGTCGAACCCGTCTTCCAAAAGGGATTCGATTATCGGGTGCTCGGAAGGAGACGCCTCGTCGGGCCAGGTTTCAATGTCCAGATCCCTATACATCAGGAACTTGCTGAACGAGAAGAAGCCCAGGGCAACTCGGCCTCGATCAACGGTCCAACCCCTCAATCCGCTAACGGCTTCGGCTACGGAATCGAAATACCCTCCGATATCCAGCACATCCGTCTCCGGCAACTCGGGAAGTTCAATCCCAAATTCCAGCCTTAATTTCTCTCGGAGCGAAACGTTGGATTCCGGGTCATCACCTGTGTGGCGCAGCAGGTAACTTCTGCGAGGATGCGTCCTTTCCAGAGTCACTGGGAGCAGGACTATAGGCGCGTAACGGGTTTCTGCGGTTGCGCCGTTGTCCGCCCATTCCAACATGCCAAGGGCGAGGAACAGCGTGTTGACCCCCTGCTCTTGGATGAAGGAATTGGCCAGACGGTAGGTGGAAGTCAGACGCCGGTCCAATTCATCTGCTGGATGGGCGGTCGATAGGTGGAACTCACGTCGGCGGGTACCGGTGGAGCCTTCTTCAGGTCCGGTCTCTGGTAATAGGATCGCCGTTTGCTCTTCTTCGGCCAGGGAGTTCAGCACTTCTTCCGGTGTATGCCCCTGGATACGCGCGCCCCTGGAGCGGAGCAGGCGGTAGTTAAGCAGCGGGTTCCGCATGCCAAGATCAAGAAGGTCTCGCCGTGCCGCGTCCAGCTTGGCCCCAACCGAAGCCGCATGGGCCTGGTGAGCTTCCGACAGGGTCTCCAGATTACGGACCATGGGGCGCAGGCTCTCCGGGGAATAAGCAGTTCCCAAATAATCCAGCACGCCTGCCGGGATTGACTCGGCTTTGATCTCCTCGCCCAGGTTGCGACGCCAGATGGCAATACTCTCTAAGCCAGGCCAGGACTGAGGTCCGGTGATGCGGCCTTGGCTGAATAGGGTGATTCCCAGGGCCAAGTGAGTGTCGATAATTCTGACCTTGCCCTGGGAGTCGATGATCGCGTTGAGAAGCGTCAACTGCCCAGCCAATTCGTCGGGAGGGGAGTTCAGACAGATCTCGGAAAGAACGCTTCTGGCGTGGCGGTAGTCACCCGAGAGCAAGCGTGTGGGGCCGGTGCCGGAGTGGACGAGGGTGTCTCTTATCTGTTCGGCGTCTATCGTCCAGGCTGTGGGGGCCAGGAACTGCGCGAATTCCATGCGGATGATCGAGAGTGCGGTTCCCGCTGCAAGTAGCTCGTCAAGCTCAGCCTGTTTGCTATCCCATTCAGGGGCCTTGACGTTGATGCCGTTTAAGTCAGGGGCGTCGAGAGCCCGGTTCGCCGCCAGGATGAGCGCGTCCCGCTGGGTCTGGCCCCTTGGTGTTGGTAGGCCCGTGGACCTGGCAAGCTCCCCGGCAGCGTCCTCCAAACCCTGGAGGGTCTGTCGAGTTGAGCCAACCTGCTGCGGAGCGGATTCAGGGGCAGATGCCGGGAGGGATTCGGCGATTGAATCTTCGGCTTGTTCCGCCAGTTCCGCGGCCTGGTCGTTGTCGCTTCCTGTAGACATAACACCACGTTAGCACACCACCCTTTTTCCACACCAGTTGTCAGGTGCAGTGCCTGGGTTATTTTGGTGGACATAACCTACCAATCACCATGTTATACTCGGACAATTACAGGTGAATTACGGGGCGTCAGGCACGTTGACCTACGCCCAATTGAGGCAGGAGAAAGATGGACGTTTTTGACATGCAACAGATTGTCGAGGGTCACATCGCCAATGGCGAACTCTACCACGAGTTTTTCAAAGCCAAACGGCTGAGTGTGGGCCTCTACGTCTTAAAGGCGGGCGCAACCGACCCGCAGACTCCACACACCGAGGATGAGATCTACTACATAGTGTCTGGAAAGGGAACGGTTGAGATTGACGGAGAACACCGTGAGGTTGGCCCTGGCGCCGTTATCTACGTGGAAGAGCACGTTGACCACCGCTTCCACACCATCACGGAAGACCTCAGTGTCATAGTGGTGTTCGCACCACCACGTCATTCCATGAGAACCTAAGACCAGGTTTAAGAATTGGAGTTTTTTAGATGCCAGATGTAGAGATCATGGGCATGATCGGCGTCAACCGGGAGCGGGATGCTTCCCGTGGAGTGACGGTCAGCCTGTTTGGTGGCGGAATAAATCCCGCTGACGAGATACCTGCCGGAATCGACCCGGATTACATCGCTGAGTTCTCCCAGGCCCATGAAGCCAGCGGTTTCGACAAGGTCTTGATCGGCTATTCTTCGGCCACGGCAGAGGGGTTCGGCGTGGCGGGTTATGCCGCTTCACAGACCAAGACCCTGGGCTTTCTCATTGCCCACCGGCCAGGGTTCGTCGTGCCCACGCTGGCCGCTCGTCAGGCTGCCACGTTGGATCAACTGACCAAGGGCCGCATCGCCATGCATATCATCAGCGGTGGCAGCGACCTTGAACAGCGAAGGGATGGCGATTGGATGGATCATGACGCCAGGTACCGCCGCACGGACGAGTTCATGGAGATCATGCGCCGGGTGTGGACGGAGACCTCTCCCTTTGACTACGACGGCGAGTTCTACAAGTTTGAGCAAAACCTCAGCGAAGTACGGACCTACCAGCAACCCAGCGTGCCTCTATATTTCGGTGGAGCATCAGACATTGCCAAAGAGGTCGGTGCTAAACGAGCAGATGTGTATGCCCTTTGGGGAGAACCTCTGGAGTCCATTAAAGAGCAGATATCAAACATTCGGGAACGGGCCGCCAAATACGGACGGACGATCAAATTCAGCGTCTCTGTGAGGCCGATACTGGGCGACACGGAAGGTGAAGCATGGGAGCGTGCCCGTGGAATTCTTGACCGTGTAAAGTCGTCTGTGGGCGACACCATTGGAATCGGCAAACCGGCGCGGCTGCAATCTGAAGGATCGCGGCGGTTGTTGGATTTTGCAGCGCAGGGTGATGTACACGATCAACGCCTCTGGATGCCTATCGCAGCTACCACCGGAGCCGCCGGCAACACCACTGCCCTGGTGGGCACTGCAGAACAGGTTGCGGAGTCCTTGTTGGCTTATCACAAGGTCGGGGCGGACGCATTCATCATCAGGGGCTTTGATCCAATGCAGGACACCATCGATTGGGGGAAAGAACTGATTCCCAGGGTTCGTGACGGTGCGGCAGCTATCGCCAGGTAGTCGTTAGTTAGCCTCTGACTGGTCGTTAGCTAGTAGGGAGCTCCTCGAGTTCCAAAAGGCCTTCCAGCAGGCCAAAGAACCTGGCGCGGTCCACGTCCAATGGCAGGGTGATCTCGCCTGGCCCACCACTTTCTGACGTCTCTCCCCAGGAGTCGTTCTCTTCCAGGCCGACGTCCAAGTCGACTTTGGTCACGGTGGCGACGGCTGGTTCCAGTGCCATAGCCATAGCCAGCGGATCGTAGAACTCAAACCTTTTACGGTCCTGATGTTTCGTAAACCAATCCTGCAGCATCTTCAGAGTGAGTCTTCCGATGGGGTGGTTTGAGCGGAGGCCCATCGCCTGCTCCCGGTCGATGCTCACCTGACGAGATGCTGCCAGGTCGACCAGGGTGATGGGCAGTCCGCTGGAGAATAAGACCTCCGCCGCAACCGGGTCGCTGTAGATGTTGAACTCCGCTCTTGGAGTGACATTGCCAGGCGCGTTTACCGATCCGCCCATGACCACTATGTTCTTGGCCTGCTCCAACGCGTATGGGCGCTCCCAGAGCAATCTGGCCAGATTCGTGACGGGACCAAGGGCGACTAACACCACTTCCCCTGGCTCATTGCGGGTTAGCTTGTCATAGAGAAATTCAACCGCGCCCTGCTCTACGGGTCCGGTCGACGAATCCGGTAGCCGTGACGAGACTCCCCCTGGGCCGTGAAATTGTGGCGCATATTTGAACCTGCCCCTCAGCGGGCGGGAGGCACCTTTCGCTACGGGAATGTCGCTTCGGCCTGCTGCCTGAAGCAGCGCGAGAGAGTTGCGGGTGGTGCGGGCCAGCGGGACGTTGCCGCCCACAGAAGTCAGACCCAGGATTTCAACGTCCGACGCAGCCAGGGCCATAAAGATCGCAACGGCGTCGTCCACACCGGGGTCGGTGTCAATAATCATCTTGATGGGTTCGGGCATGGTGGTTTTCGTTTCGCTCTTGCCAGGCTCTAGAACAGGGCTGGGTCTTTGTAGAGATAGGTTGAATTGGCAAAGGCGTTCAGCGAATCCAACGCCGTGTGGTAGAACCGGTACCCCGTGGCCTGGTGGAGTTTGCCGGTGCTCATCAGGATGGGCCACCGCAGTTGATCCAGGTTGCTTGCCGTCGCCTCCCGCTGCAGGCGTAATCCCCAGCACAAACGGACTAAGGGATAAGCGAGGAACCGCGGCAGGCTGACCATCTTGCTCTTGATGATCTTGGCCATCTCCCGGTAGTGGACGATGCCGTCACCCGCAACGTTGAATATTCCAGGTATTTCCCGTTGGATGAAGATCGATATCACGCGGGCGAGGTCGGCGTCGTAGACAAATTGGAGGGGCGGATTGTAAGCCGAAAGACCAAATAGCCACGGCCCGAAATACATATCGATGGCAGAATGATCGGTGCCGTTGCCCAGCGCCGTGCAGGACCTCAGGATCGTGATCTTGATGTCGTTTTGAGCCTGGGCGAACTCCTGCAATAATATCTCACAATGCTGCTTGTCAAAAGCGCTGTAGTCGTCACTAGACGGCCGCATGGACGCGTCTTCGGAGATGGGAATCGGGTTGTCGCTGTGGGCGCCGTAGACAGTATGAGAACTGAGGTAGATCAGGTGGTTGACCCTGGTCGACGCACATGATGCCATCACCGCCCGAAGTGTTTCTAGGTTCTCCTCGTGTACCGCATCCATCTGCTGACGGCTGGCGCTCCGATCTGGATTGAAAGCCAGATGGACCAGGGTGGTGGCGTCCTGGTCATTCAACTCATCGTCGATGGGTTCTGAGACGTTCTTTCGGTAGAAGGCGACGTTGTGGACCGGCACCCGAAGTGGGTTTACATCAAAGGCAACGACCTTGCGCAGCCCTGGCTCGCGTTCCAGACGTTCTAAGAGCTTGGTGCCGATGTAACCGGAGGCTCCAGTTACGGCTACTACCTTTCCCTGTTGGGCCATCTAACCTGCCGTGAAACTAGATTTGCGCCGGATATCAGTCAGTATCAAAAAAGTCATCGGCGAGGGGAAGACAGGGACATCATGCTGCCCAACCAGGTCTTGGCTGTGATGCCGATCTTCTCAGCCTTGCTCAAAGACACCCTGTGTTCCAACACATCGTAATCCGAAGCCTCGATGCGGTCTAGCACCTTTGAATACAACGTACCCAGCACCGCCGGGCAGGCTCTTGACCTGCGTGAAAGATAGGGCAGCAGCTTGAAGCCACTGTTGAAATATCCGCGGGCGCGTTCCGCCTGGAACTTCATGAGGTCTTGGAACGCCTGGTTGCGCACACCGTTTTTGAGCTCTTCTTCCGTGTAACCAAACCTGGCCATCTCATCCTGGGGCAGATAGATACGACCCATGTCGAAGTCTTCCCGGACGTCCCTAATGATGTTGGTTAACTGCATCGCCAGCCCAAGGTCGATGGCATATTCCTTGGCGTCGTCGTTTTCATAGCCGAATATCTGAAGACAGATCAGGCCGACCACCGAAGCCACCCGGTAACAATACTGCCGTAGCTCCTCAAAATTCTGGAAAGTGTCTTTGACCAGGTCGCTCTCCACGCCCAGGATGACCTCTTTGAAATAATCCTGGGGAATATCGTAGTTGTGAGCGACGTCTGCCAAGGCCAGATATACCGGACTTGAAGCCTGTCCTGTGTAGGTGCTGTCCAGGTCTGCTTGAAGCTCTGCCAGGGCCTTGATCTTAGCTTCTGAGGAGGTGCCTTCGTCCACAGAATCGTCGCAGTGGCGGCAGAAGGCATAGGCGGCATAGATGGCCCTGCGCTTGGCGGCGGGCAGGGTCAAAAATGCGTAGTAGAAATTCTTGGCTTCCCTGCGGGTGATTATCCGACAGGCCTCGTAGGCCGATTCTAGGCTGATATCAGGGTTGGTGGAGGTATCTTGCATACAACCTTCGGCATACAACGGCCCGGTGGGCTGCAGAATTCGAGCTTAGGAGCGCCATCAGGCCAGGCATGGATCGGGGCCTGGAGATCGGTCTGGCACTGCTGAGAGAGGGGAAGGCCAAACCGTTTAGACAGTCTCTATTCGCCTACCACATGGACCATTACTTCCCTGGGACGGGGGTGGTCCAACTCTATGAAGAACACGCTCTGGTAGGTGCCAAACTGCATCTCACCGTCGATTACCGGCACGGTCTCGCTGGTGCCCAGCAAGAGGTGTTGCAGGTGGGCATGGCCGTTGGGAGACTCGTCCTCGTTCATGTTGACGGTACGGATCTCAAATTTGTTGTGCTGATAGTCGTGCTGGCGAGGGAATATCTTCTCTAAGAAAGCAGCCATGTCGTCGAGTAATAGCGGCTCGTTTTCATTTATCTTGACTGCCGCGGTGGTGTGCTTGGAGAACACAACGGCGAAGCCGTTGGCAATATTAGATTCCGAAACACATTCGGCCACCCAGTCGGTGATGTCGATGAACTCGGGTGCGCTCTTGGTCTTCACCCGCTTGCAAAAGGACTTGCTAATCATCTTGGAGTTCCCCCTCTCGTTAGCCCCAATCAATCTGTTTTAGGCCTGCTGGCCGGTTATTTCCCATGCCCTTACTGCGTTTGCAGGTACCTTCCCATGGCCAACAACGGCCAGTAGTTCCGGTACAGGTGGTAGTTAATCATAAAACCGGCTGGCATATCCAAACCCTGGTAACTGGTTTCTCGGATATCTGGTAGTGCTTTTAGTCGCTCCCCTACCCCGTAGCCAGGGAATCCAATGCCGGTGAAATACGGTTCGTCCCAGGTGCCATCTTCTCTCTGGGTTTTGGCTAGGTATAGTAGACTTTTTTCAGCCGCTTCGCATCCTCCTTCTTTGGCGGCGACCAGAGCGAGGAGCGCCCAGGCTGTCTGAGAGGCAGTGCTGGGGCCAACGCCGTGCAAACTGGGATTCACGTAAGAGCCGCAACTCTCTCCCCAGCCACCGTCCTCGTTCTGGTGGGCTATGAGCCAATCTACTGCCCGGCGGACGTAGTTCTGCGACATGTCTTCGCCGATGGCTTCCAACGCGGGCAATACTGCACCGATGCCGTATACATAGTTCACGCCCCAGCGACCGAACCAGGAACCGTCTTCTTCCTGCTCGCTGAGCATATACTCCAGCCCTCTCCTGATGTCCGGGTTTTCTTTCGTGTAACCCAGCCGTCCGTACATTTCCAGTAGATGGGCGGTAACGTCAACGCTGGCCGGGTCCAGGGTCTCACCAAAATCCGAGAACGGGATCTTGGTCAGGTATTTCTTGTTGTTGTCTTTATCAAAGGCTGCCCAGCCGCCGTTCTTGGATTGCATACCCGACATCCATTCCACGCCCCGCAGGACGGCGTCGGCCCGCCGGGGTTCGGCGTTGTCAGGCAGCCTGACCTGGTCAAGGCCCATCACGACTATCGATGCGTCATCGATATCTGGGTACATCAAGTTGTCGAACTCGAAAGACCAGCCACCCGGACGGGTCTTCTTGTCCCGAATTTGCCAATCTCCGCCAGCGAATATCTGTTTGTCGATGAGCCACCTGGCTGATGACTGGACCATCGGGTCGTCGGGCGCGATGCCTGATTCGAGCAAGGCTAATTGGGCGATGCAGGTGTCCCACACAGGAGAGATGCAGGCCTGAACGCTGCATTTGTCTTCGTCTTCCAGGGCGAAGGTCTCAAAGCCTTCAAACCCCTTCTTGATCGCCTCGTGTTCCGGTTCGTAACCCAGGGTATGCAGTGCGATCAGGGAATAGACCCAGGGCGGCTGGATGCCGGCCCATGAGCCATCTGCTTCCTGGTGCTCCAGCACCCATTTCATGATCTTCCGTTCGGCGAACCCGCGGAAGGGATGTACCGGCAGCTTCTGATAGAGGCCAACCAACTTATCGGCCCAAAAGAGGGCCTTGGCCCAGCCGATTCCATCCGTAGGTTTGGGCAATGAGTAATTGGTGCCTTCTCTGCCGTCCGGGTAGAGTTCGTCGATGTCGGCTGAGGTTGGCACCGGGCAATAAGGCTGGCGGGTGAGAATGATCAGCATGGGAACCACGGTGGCACGGGCCCAACTGGCAAATTCATAGATGTTGAAGGGCGCCCAGGATGGAAGATAGATCATCTCCGGGGGCATATTGGGGGTACCTTTCCAGTCCCACTGATTAAACAGAGCCAGCCAAATCTTGGTAAACACCCGTACCTTTGGCACTCCACCCTTGCACAAAATGAATTCTTTGGCCCTTTGGAGGGGCTCGGAATCTGCGGGATGCCCGCCAAGTTTCAGGGCAAAATAGCATTCAACAGACGTGCTCACATCGCCTGGAGCATCGTAGTACTGTCCCCAGGAGCCATCGTCCCTCTGTTTGCTGAGGATGTAGTTGCAGACCTTGCGCCATCGCTCTGGGTCGTGCCTGTCGGTGAATTGACAGAGCATCAGATACTCGGCTTCCATGGTGGGGTTCGATTCCAGTTCGCCCCACCAGTAGCCATCGGCGTGTTGGGTTCGCCTGAAATACTCTTGAGAGAGTCGAACGGCTCGCTTTGTCTCCCGGTTGACTCGGGTATTTCCTGATCTGGCGGCCATGCCTAGATCGCCCCCCTTCTGAGGCGTTCCACGTGTTTGCCGCCAACGTAGCCGTGGTCGGCGAACCAGTTGATTGCCTGCATCAATGCTTCTTCGACTGGTCTTTGAGGCTGCCCCAACTCATGTACCGCTTTGTCGCAATTCACATAGGCTGGTGTTTTTGAAGCCAGCACCCCTTCCACAGGGATCGTAGGCTCTTTGCGCAGAACCGTCCCCTCGACCAACTGGTCTGCATAGCCAAGGCCGACAACCAGCCAGTAGGGTAGTCTGATCTTCGGCGCTGAGAGACCGGTGAGTTTACTTAGCATATCGAACAATTCTTTCAAGCTCATGTTCCGGTTACCCAGGATGTACCGCTCACCAGATCGGCCCTTTTCCAGAGCCAGGATGTGCCCATCAACCACGTCGGCCACGTCCACCACATTCATCCCAGTCTTCAGATAGGCCGGCACCTTCCGCCGGAGAAAATCCAAGATCATCTTCCCTGTTGGTGTGGGCTTGACGTCCCACGGCCCCACCGGAAGCGTGGGGTTTACCACTACCACGGGCATTTCCTTGACTGCGATGTTGAGCGCCTCTCGTTCTGCCAAATGCTTTGAATTCTTGTAGTGGCCGTGAAGTGTCTTGGGACTGAGGGGTGTGTCTTCGTTGCCCAGGCCGTCTTTTGAAAGGCCTATCGTGCCTACAGTACTGGTATAGACCGTGCGGGAAACCCCAGCTTGACGGGCAGCTTCAAGCACATTGATCGTCCCTTGGACGTTGGTGCTGGCTACATTGGCTGGGTTCTTGGACCAGAAGGTGTAGGATGCCGCGACGTGAAAGACTGCTTCACAACCATGGACGGCGCGGTCAACCGATTGGCGGTCCAGAATATCGCCCTCCACTGGGACGATTCCGGTGTCCTGGAGAGTCAACCGATTGCTGCCTGGCCGGACCAGCGCTTGCACATCGTCCCCTCGACGCCACAACTCTCGGGCCAGATTGCCTCCGATGAAACCGGTGGCACCTGTGACCAGGATTTTCATAGCTGAGACCGAGCTTGACCGGTATGTGATCCGGCTACAAGGGAATTGGAAAAGGACGGCAGGTTACCGGCTGCCATTCCCGATAACACCGGTGGCCCGCATGTATGACAGGCCGAAGTTGGTCAAAACCGCCTGACAAAGTTGAAGCTGCTTCTTCAAGCGGAGCATGGTTGGTATCCGCCAGGGCATCAGCAAAACGGTGGTTAAAACCTTGTAGGGAGACTTGGCCAGTCCGGGCAGGTAGCCGGGTAGCTTCTGGTTGGCCGTGTCCAAGACCACCCTGACCGATATAAACGGAACTCCAGCATTTTGTGCTGCCTCGGCCACCCGGTAATCCTCCATGTTGACGCTGGAAGCTTGGTATTGCTCCCTGATCGCCTCTCGCTCTTCAACCTCGGATACCAGATGATCCACGGTCAATGCGCCGCCGTTAAACATTGGCACCGAGAGGTTGATGGCTGCTTGCTCTGCTGATTTGAACATCTGGTCATCCGGAGTGATGGCTTGGCCTGCGCCCTGCGCTGCCCCGTCCTGGAGTGCGTAGCGGTCGGCGAGTACCAGGTCTCCGGTCTCTAAAGTAGGATCTACACCACCGGCAACACCGATGAGCAGGACTCCGTTCAAGTTGGAACGGCTACCAGAGAGCATAGTAGCGAGGGTCGCTCCAGCGCGGTCCGGCCCGACACCCAACACGCGGAACTCCACATCGGGCTTTACCCCGGTGGCATCCTCTACGTCTAGTAGTTCACGCCGGAGACCGATCAACTCTTGCTCCATGCTGGCGGCCACGATTAGCAAATTTCTGTACTCTTCTTATTTGATGGAATCTGGGGAGAAAATTCAGGCGAGGTTAAGCAGCGGTGATACCGCCCTTGGTGGCCGCGCCTGACTTGATCAAAGTTGCCCAGTCTTTAGGGGTCTTCAGGGCCTGGAATATGGTCGCGGATTCAAACCCGCAGTGCATCATGCAATTGGCGCATC
>MDTC01234199.1_pt1 | contig 11602 bp, 10 predicted proteins | sample 811181 | NCBI WGS metagenome assembly MDTC01 (sample SAMN05326644, study PRJNA326480) | marine metagenome | isolation source: seawater | place: Pacific Ocean: North | collected 2011 | reverse complement strand
TGTAGTCTTTTTCTTTGTCAAAATACTTAAATAATCCCATGCTGCAGGCTCAATATGCAACCATGGGTCTTAAAATCACTTTCGGTTAATCAACATAAGCCCCGCCGCCACAAGGATCAAACCGCCAATGATACTGCTGCTGATCTGCTCGCTCAAAATAAGCCATCCCAAAGCGACACTAAACACCGGCGATAGAAAACTAAACGACGCCACGCCCGAGGCTTTGTAAACGCTCACCAGCCAAAACCAGAACAAAAAGCCAAAACAGGCCACCACAACCGATTGAAACGCCAATCCGATCCAATGGATCGGTGTCGGATCGCGCATCAGATCACCGAAAAACAGCGATGCCCCAAACAGTAGCGGCAAAGACACCACAAGCTGCACAAACAATTGCGTCTCGGGCCGCTCGCGCGCAAGGCCAGTCATCCGCACGCATAGCGCAATACCCGCCCAGGTCACCGCAGCGCTGAGCGCCAGGATATCGCCCCAAAAACTGGGCTCGCGCAGCTCACTGCGATCAAAAACCGCCCAGGCAACGCCGCAGATTGCCAAAACAAGCCCTGCTACACGCAGCCCGCTCAGCTTTTCATTGGGCAGAAAGAAATGCGCCGCCACTGCCAGCCAGATCGGCATGGAGTAAAATAAAATACTTACCCTTGAGACCGTAGTCAGGTCCAAGGCCAGAAACAAAAATATAAATTCGGCTGAAAACAGCGCGCCCAAAAGTACACTCGGCCATAGATTTTCCCGTGCAGGCAACATCGGTTTCCCGCGCCAGCGCATCCATAGCGCCAAAACAAAAACCGCCCCAAGCGAACGCAGCGCCGCAAGGTACACTGGCTGAAATCCCCCGTTGGCAACTTTAATCACCACCTGATTAAAGGCCAGCAACAGGGAAAACCCGATAAGCATTACAGCGCCTTGGGCATCAATAGAGCGTTTATCCGACATAGCAGAACACAAAAACAATCTTTCGGCCGCGTCAAGCCAAACCTGCTTGAATTAAAATTATCTGAGGCATTTCCACTCTGTGCTATGCTGACCGGATAGAACCGAAAGAGAGCCCATGGATATTTTACAAATCACATCCCTTTTACTTGTTTTCGCCGCCACATTCGGGGCTATTAACTATCTGATTTTCAAGCTGCCAAGTGCGATCGGTATTTTAGTTGTTTCACTTCTGGCATCCTTGGGCACCATGGGGGTAGACATACTGCTGCCGGATCTTGGGATTGCGGAAAGCATCCGCACAACCATTTCGGAAATTGACTTCTCAAAGGCTCTGCTCGAAGGCATGCTCGGGCTTTTGCTGTTTGCCGGCGCGCTGCATGTCAAATTATCGGACCTGCGTAACGAGTGGAGCTTGGTCCTTCTTATGGCCACAATAGGGGTTGGAGTATCAACGCTTATTTTCGGGCTTGGAATTGCATGGATGACCGGCATTCCCATAATGATTGCATTGGTCTTTGGGGCCTTAATTTCCCCAACCGATCCAGTGGCAGTTTTGGGCGTTTTGCGTGAAGCTAAACTAAAAAAATCACTGGAAACCAAAATCGCAGGCGAGTCATTGTTTAACGATGGCGTTGGATATGTTGTATTCCTGGTGCTTGTCGGACTTGCCTTTCCAACTGGCGATCATCATGGCAGCGGGCTTTCTGCAGCGATGCGTTTGTTTATCCAAGAGGCCTTCGGCGGCGCCATACTCGGTCTGGTATTGGGATGGGCCGTATTTCGGGTGATGCGCCAAATTGACGATTATGCGCTAGAGGTGTTGCTAACCCTCGCTCTGGCATTTGGCGGCTATCAATTGTCGGTCTGGCTTCATGTCTCGGCGCCGATCATGGCGGTTTGTGCCGGGTTGCTGATAGGCGATATCGGCAGCAAGCATGGGATGAGCGCAGAAACCCGCCACTATGTTGATGCCTTTTGGAGCCTGATTGACGAAATCTTAAATGCGGTTTTGTTTTTAATGATCGGCTTTGAGGTTTTTGCCATTGCCTTTGATGGCTCGATTTTGCTGACCTCAAGCTTTGCCATTGCCTTGGCGCTGGTAGCCCGACTGGCTGCGGTTGCAGTGCAGGTTTTGGCGCTTCGCCCGTTTCGCCAATTTTCCCGTGGCATCATTCCAATTATGACATGGGGCGGGCTTAAGGGCGGTATATCGGTAGCACTGGCGCTTTCGCTGCCGGACAGTGAGTGGAAGCCCTTGATCCTTACAGCCACCTATGTGGTTGTGATTTTTTCCATTATTGTTCAGGGACTTACGGTATCCAGATTGGCCAACTGGCTTGGCCGCGAACCAGACCTGATGTAAATAAATCTGCTTTTATTGTCGGCGGCGCCCAAGATGTGCACCGCCGCAAAACTTAGCCTTTAGGCTGCCGAACGTGCGGCTTTTGCCTTGCGCCGATGCCGGGCTTTTTGGGCGCCAGTAGGGTCTTGTCCGCCGCTGCCTGCATGTGCTTTTGACCGATTTGGCCCACGTCTTCCTGCCCCGCGCGATTTGCGTTTTGGCTTGCCCTGACCGCCGCTGTCCATGTCTTCCCAAGGACGACCTGAGGCCACAGGGATGGAAATTCCCATGGTTTTATGGATCGCTTTTAATTCACCGATCTCTTCCGGTGCGCAAAAGGCCACCGCAGCGCCAGACGCGCCGGCCCGCGCCGTGCGGCCAATGCGGTGGACATAATTTTCCGGCACATTTGGCAGGTCAAAATTATATACAAATCGCACATCTGGAATATCCAAACCGCGTGCGGCAACATCTGTTGCAACCAAAATCTTTGTCTGCCCAGACTTGAAAGATCGCAAGGCGCGATCCCGCTGGCCTTGTGATTTATTGCCATGTACGGAGTCTGCCGCAAACCCGGCTTTTTCCAAAGTCTTTTTTAGCTTTTCAGCCCCGTGTTTGGTGCGTGAAAAGACCAAGGCCAACTGATCACGGTGTTTGTCGATCAATTCAATAAGCAAAGCCGGTTTTTCCGATTTTGCAATGAAATGGATGGACTGGGTTATTTTATCCGCAGCTTTGCCCGGCGGGGAGACTTCGACCCGTACCGGATTTTGCAAATAACTGGCTGATAGCTCGCTCATTTGCTTTGGCATGGTGGCAGAAAACAACATGGTTTGCCGCTCTGGTGGCAGCAAGGAAGCGATCTTACGCAAACTATGGATAAAGCCCAGATCAAGCATTTGATCCGCCTCATCCAGCACCAAAAAAGTAGTGGCATCCAGCGTGAGCGCGCGGCGATCAAGCAGATCAATCAGCCGCCCTGGTGTTGCCACCAGTATGTCCGTGCCCCGCGCAAGTCGTTTTATTTGCGGGTTGATGGATGCTCCACCTACAACCAAGCCTATTTTTAGCGGTGTATTTTCCACAAAATTACTTAGATTGTCGCTGATTTGTTTGGCCAACTCGCGGGTTGGCGCCAATATCAAACCGCGCACGGTTTTGGGCGCAGGCTTTTTGCCGGTAGCAAGTAATTTGCTCACCAATGGCAGACCAAATGCGGCAGTTTTACCAGTTCCGGTTTGTGCCAGACCCATCACATCTTTGCCGTCTAGAACCGGTGGAATGGCATGGGTCTGAATGGGTGTGGGTTCGGTAATTCCCAATGCAGCTACACGCGCCACAAGTTTTTCGGGCAAGCCCATTTCTTGGAATAAATTCAATGTCGTCCTTTCGCCGTCAATACCATAAGCTTGACGCACATTCATTTGCCCGCCTACCAACATAGGCAGTCAGGTCGCTTGGGCACATGACGTCGCCTGAGCAGGTCAAATACCCGATCAAGTGCCATGCGTGTGTGCCCACGCGTGATTTTGGGAACGCTGCGATAACTCATATGCGGCTCATTTTAAGGCGGGTCTTGCCCACCGGCCTGTTGACTGCTCACGCGGCAGGAATTAACGCTTAGATAGCGCAGTGAAGGTTTTACACTAAAAAGTCAATGATTTTTCTGCACTGCGGCGAATTCAGCCCTTTGCACCGCAGAGGAATTAATTTAAGTGATGCTCTGCAAATGCGCTTAAGGACAGCCAATGCCGGAAACCATAATTGAACGTTGCGAAACCAAAGGTTTGCGTATGACTGGCCAGAGGCGGATCATAGCTGGCGTACTTGAAGACGCTGATGATCACCCCGATGTGGAAGAGCTTTACGCCCGCGCCTCAGCGCTGGATTCGGCAATTTCAATCGCAACAGTGTACCGCACGGTTAAACTTTTTGAAGAAGCCGGTATCCTTGAACGTGTCGAGTTCGGAGATGGGCGCGCACGCTACGAAGATGCCGAACGCGATCACCATGACCATTTAATTGATCTCAACAGCGGTGAAGTGATCGAATTTGTTGATCCCGATATAGAAGCTTTGCAAGAAAAAATCGCTGCAAAGCTGGGCTATCAGTTAAAAGGCCATAAGCTTGAACTTTACGGCGTGCCAATCAAATCCAAGACCTAGATGACTTTCGCAGTTGAAACGTCAGACTTAAAAGACTTTAATCAGGCTGTAATCTAGCCGTTCTGTTAATAGTGTAAGGAGTTAAAATGACTGAGATTGATATCGCCTATCTGCCTGTGATTGGCCGCGGAGAACAAATTAACATTATCTGCGCCATGCACGATATTAAGGCAAATTACCCGTCGCCCAAAGCCGCCGACTTTAACAAGGACACAGATGCGCCCTTTGGCACGATCCCTTGGATGAAAGATCATTCCAACGGGCTAGAATTGAACGAGTCGATGGCAATCGTTCAATATCTGGTGACTAAATATCCCGGGCCCCTGACGCCCAAAAGCCCCGAAGAGGCCGCGCGGGTGGCGATGTACTGGGGCTGGGCGCAGGATTACTATTCTTTTGTCCTGTCGCCATTTCACGACATCATCACCGGCCATAGCGATGCGTTCTGGCGCAATCTGCGTCTCACTGACACTTTGGCCGAGGGCGGCAAAGAAACCGGTATTGCCAACCTGACAACATTGCATAAAAACCGGCTCGGGTTTTTAGAGCGACATCTGACGGCTCATAATGCAGGTCCATTTTTGAACGGCGATGCGTGTTCTTATGCGGATATCTTTTTATATACCTGCGTTCGCTCAGTTCAGGACTGTGGCGGCTTTGGTATTTTACGCGATGCTTGCGGCGGCGCACCCTTTGCCGATTGCCCGACAGTTTTGAAAATTGCTGAAACGGTCGGCGCAATGGATCAAGTGATTGAAGCCGTCGGCACCAAATTCGCAGAATACCCGATTTAGACCATAGTGCGCTGGCTTAGGAGCCAGCGCGCAACCTCTCCCTTGCGCTGCATATATTGGCGCAAATCAAAGCGCTTCACGGCCTATTTTTAAGGCCGGCAGAATTATATTTCAACCGAGATGAGATAATTATGGACAACTTACGCGGCATCATTTTCATGCTTATTGCCATGGCCGGTTTCGCGGTTGAAGATGCACTTTTGAAAATTCTTGCCCGTGATCTTCCAGTTTCAGAGCTGTTAATCCTTATCGGGCTTGGGGGATTTTTGCTATTTTTTGCTGTGGCACTTGCCCGCCGCAAACCGATGTTTAGTTCACATATGCGCAACAAGCCCTTCGCCATCCGCTTTGTTGCAGATATCTTCGCCCCGCTGTTCTTCCTGCCGGCTCTGGCCTTAATCCCGCTTACCACGGTCACTTCGATCTTACAGGCGGCACCGATTTTGGTCACAATGGGTGCTGCATTATTTCTCAAAGAGCAGGTCGGCTGGCGACGTTGGAGCGCGATTATCATTGGCTTTATCGGTGTGCTGATCGTGGTGCGACCCGGCATGGACGGGTTTCATCCCGGATCTATCCTAGCCCTCATCGGGGTGCTTTTCCTCGCCTGCCGCGATTTATCATCAAGGTTGATCCCAGCCGAGCTTTCCTCTTCCACCGTAACCGCCTATGCATTTTTCGCCAGTATCATCGCCGGTGGAATTGCGCTGCCGTTCTTTGATCCATTGATCTGGCCAGAACCCGCTCACTGGCCACTTTTAATCGCCTGCGTACTCAACGGGGGCATTGCGTATTTCTTTATTGTATTGGCCACCCGCGTGGGTGATGTAGCCGTCATTGCCCCGTTTCGATACTCGCGTTTGCTCTTTGCGCTGCTGATTGCTGTGACGGTACTAAATGAATATCCAGACTGGCAAACGCTTTTTGGGGCCGCAATTATCATCGGCTCTGGGCTCTATACTTTTTGGCGCGAAAACCTGCGCCGTGAACCGCCCGCTCAAACCACCTAAAGTGACGTCACCCCATCCCAGTTACCGCTATCGCTGCACTGCGGAAAGCTCTGGCCATTTGCGCAGTGATTGCTTATGAAGCGCCAAAGCACCACTTCAACGGCCGCTGTATTAAAGGACCCAACATGAGCATTATAGACGATATTTTCGCACGAGAAATTCTCGATAGCCGCGGCAACCCAACAGTGGAAGTGGACGTCACGCTCGAAGATGGCACTATGGGCAGCGCAGCTGTGCCCTCGGGTGCATCGACCGGCGCGCATGAGGCGGTGGAAAAGCGCGACGGGGATAAAACCCGCTATATGGGCAAAGGTGTGCTATCCGCAGTGGCCGCCGTCAACGGTGAAATTGCCGAAACGCTGGTGGGCTTTGATGCCAGCGAACAACAGGCCATTGATGCGGCGATGATTGCATTGGATGGAACACCAAACAAATCTCGGCTCGGGGCAAACGCGATCCTTGGTGTGTCTTTGGCGGCGGCAAAAGCTGCCGCAGACGCAAGCGCCATGCCGCTTTACCGTTACGTGGGCGGCACCGCAGCGCGCATCCTGCCTGTGCCGATGATGAATATCATCAATGGCGGCGAACATGCTGACAACCCAATAGATATTCAGGAATTTATGATCATGCCGGTGGCGGCGGAAAACATCCGGGACGCAGTGCGCATGGGCTCAGAAGTGTTTCATACGTTGAAAAAACAGCTGTCCGAGGCCGGTCTTTCAACTGGTATTGGCGATGAGGGCGGTTTTGCGCCCAACCTTAGCTCTTCGCGTGATGCACTCGATTTCATTCTTAAATCTATTGAAAAGGCGGGCTATACACCGGGACAGGATATCTATCTGGCGCTTGATTGCGCCGCCACCGAATATTACCGAAATGGTGCATATGAGCTTAGCGGCGAAGGCATTTCGCTCAGCTCTGAACAGAACGTGGCCTATCTGGCCGACCTCAGCCGCGATTATCCCATTCTGTCCATCGAAGACGGCATGGCCGAGGATGACTGGGAGGGCTGGGGCATGCTCACCCGCGAGCTTGGCAATAAAGTACAACTGGTTGGGGATGATCTTTTTGTCACCAACCCCGAGCGACTGGCCCGCGGCATTGCCGAAGGCTGCGCCAATTCAATGCTGGTCAAAGTTAATCAGATCGGGACTCTGTCTGAAACCCTAAAGGCTGTGGATATGGCGCACCGCGCCCGTTTTACCAATGTGATGTCGCACCGCTCTGGCGAAACCGAAGACACCACAATTGCCGATCTGGCGGTGGCCACCAATTGCGGTCAGATTAAAACCGGCTCACTGGCACGTTCGGACCGGCTGGCAAAATACAATCAGCTCATTCGCATCGAAGAACAGCTCGACGATAGTGCCGAATACGCCGGCCGCAGCATTCTGCGCGGCTAAAGCGTCGGCGCGCCAGCACAAAAAAAAGCCTGCGGCGCGCTTTACCATTCTGCGCCGCCTGCGTTTGCAGCTGGGCTGATTTTTTCTTTGCCAAAATACTCTCGCCGAAGGCAGCTTTGTCCGTCTGACCTCGGGAACTGAAGCACTGCTACGAGCCTTCAACAGCCGCCAAGGCTTTCGCCAATTTGGGCAAGCAGGCTTTTTTGTACAAAGCGCGGGTTTGCCAAGCCGCCCCCGACAGGCTTTCAGCACGCGCTTTTATCGCATGGGAAACCGGAGTTATCGCATCAGGCGCAGCCTCGAATGCCTGCAGCAAAAGCGCATCGGGATCACAGCGATCAAGCCCCTCTTCACGCAGGATATGTTTGGGAAAATCTTTGGCATTCAGAGTTATAATCTGATCCGCTGATCCTGCGATCGCTGCCGCCAGCACATGGCAATCCGCCGGATCGGGTAGCCAAAGGCGGGCCTCTAAAGAGGGCGGCCAGCAGATCTCCGCCTCTGGCCATTTGGCGCGCAACAGCGCAACTTCCCCACGCGCAAAAATTGGACCCTCGGGGCCCAGCTTACCGGCTGCATGCACCCATTCGTCAAAAATGCGCGCCGACCAAAGCGGCTGCCAGCCCATCGCAGCTGCCGCGCCCAGCAGCATCTCGCGCATCACCGTGGGATAAAGCACGCAGGTATCAAGCAAAAGCTTCATAGGCGGAAAAACAGCGCTTTTAGATAATGGCTTTCCGCCAATTGCGGGTGCACCGGGTGATCGGGGCCGGCAAAGCCCGTATGGATTAAGGCACTGGCGCGGCCTGCGCGGCCAATGCCGCGGATCGAAGCGGCGCGAAAGCGTGTCAAATCGGCCGCATGCGAGCACGAACAAAGCCCAAGATAGCCGCCCTCGTCCACCAAGGGCGCTGCCAGCCGTGCCAGCTTTTCGTAAGCTCTCAAACCGGCTTCAAGCGCCGGCTTTGAGGCGGCAAATGCAGGCGGGTCACAGATCACCAGATCAAACCGCGCACCACTTTCAGCCAGCGCGCCAAGCACCTCAAAAGCATCGCCTTTTCTGGTGTCAAAGCGCGCGGTCACACCGCCCGCTTCTGCGCCCTGCTGCGCCAATTCAAGCGCTGCGGCAGAGCTGTCCACTGCCAGCGCCGCGCTTGCGCCGCCTGCCAAAGCAGCCAATGCAAAGCCGCCTACATGGCTAAATACATCCAGCACCCGCGCGCCCTTGGCCAATTTGGCAGCAAACGCTTGGTTGGGCCGCTGGTCATAGAACAGTCCGGTTTTCTGTCCCGCCTGAAGATCGGCCATATAGACCGCACCACTCATCGCGACCGGAACTGGCGTTTCGGGCGCGGCCCCGAATAACACCGCATTTTCACCATCAAGCCCTTCAAGGCTGCGCGCGCGTCCAGCCGCGTTTTTCAACACGCAGTTCACCCCGGTGACCGCCACCAGCGCGGCGCACAGCATCTCAATACAGTTCTCGGCCCAGACCGCATTCGGCTGAATGACGGCCGTATCCCCAAACCGATCAATAATAACCCCCGGAAACCCGTCAGCTTCTGCATGCACCAAGCGATAAAACGGCGCGTCATATAGCCGCTCGCGAAGCGCAAGCGCTGTTTGCAATTGGGCGGTGATCCAGGCTTGATCTATTTGCACCTCAGGATCACGCGCCAGCACCCGGGCGACGATTTTCGAGGTCGGATTGACCGTGACCAGCGCCAGTGGCTGGCGCTCTGCGCTTTCCAGCACCGCAAAGCTGCCGGGGGCAATTTTCCGGCTGCGCCGGTCCATCACCAACTCATTATCATAGACCCAAGGAAACCCATGGCGAAATTTTTGGACCATGGCATTGGGGCGCAATCGGATACGGGGGCGTTCGGAATTTGTCATGCCCCCTCTTACGCAGTTTGCACAAAATTCTAAAGCCTCAATTGCACCTGACGAGAAACTCTTGCACAGTAATGCTGGGTGGTGTAACTCAAAATTCGTTAGCGCTAACATGTTGTGTTTGCAACAATCACAGATTAAGGACCTTGGCCATGCATCCTACCATAGCGCGGGTAACTGAACGCATCGAAACCCGATCACAAAACCGCCGCAACCAGTATCTAGAGCGCATGCGTGCTGCAGCCGATGCGGGGCCTCGGCGCGCGCATTTGACCTGCGGTAATCAGGCCCATGCCTATGCTGCGATGGGCGATGACAAATCCGCACTGGCTGAGGGGCGCGGGCCAAATTTGGGCATTGTCAGCGCGTATAATGATATGCTGTCCGCGCATCAGCCGTTTGAAACTTTTCCCGATCTGATCCGTGAAACAGCACGCAAATCTGGCGGCACAGCACAGGTCGCCGGAGGCGTGCCCGCCATGTGTGATGGGGTGACCCAAGGTCAGGGCGGCATGGAGCTGTCGCTGTTTTCACGCGATGTGATTGCGCTGGCCACTGGTGTGGCACTGTCGCATAATACGTTTGACGGGGTGATCTATCTTGGGGTCTGCGATAAAATTGTGCCCGGGCTGGTGATCGCGGCGGCCACCTTTGGCTATCTGCCGGGAATATTTTTACCGGCCGGACCGATGCTGTCTGGCTTGCCGAATGACGAAAAGGCCAAGGTGCGTCAGAAATTTGCCACGGGCGAAGCCGACCGCGCCGAATTGATGCGCGCCGAAATGGCCAGTTATCACGGACCGGGCACCTGTACCTTTTACGGCACGGCCAATTCGAACCAGATGCTGATGGAATTTATGGGGCTCCACCTGCCGGGGTCTTCTTTTGTCAATCCGAACACCCCGCTGCGCGATGCGCTGACCGAATATGGCACCCGGCAAATGATGCAAATCACGGCCCTTGGAAATCAATATCGTCCACTGTGCGATATTTTGGACGCACGGGCCTTTGTGAACGGTATTGTTGGTCTGATGGCCACCGGCGGGTCAACCAATTTGGTGCTGCACCTGCCGGCCATGGCACGCGCGGCTGGCATTGAACTTACGCTAGAGGATTTTGATGATATTTCATCAGTGACGCCACTGATGGCCAAAGTCTATCCCAATGGGCTGGCTGATGTGAACCATTTTCATGCGGCCGGCGGTTTGAGCTATATGATCGGTGAGTTGCTGGCAGATGGATTACTGCATCAAGACGTTAAAACTGTGGTTGGTGATGGGCTTGATATGTACCAAAACGAGCCAAAACTGACCCCCGCCGGAGTTGAATTTCATCCTGCAACGACCCAAAGCCAAAATGAAAAAATCCTGCGCCCTGCGCGTGATCCGTTTCAATCCAGCGGCGGGTTGAAACAGCTCAGTGGAAATCTGGGACAGGGGATGATCAAAACCTCGGCTGTTGCGCTTGAGCGCCATGTAATCGAAGCCCCAGTGCGTGTATTTCACACTCAGGAAGCGGTTAAAGACGCATTTAAGAACAATGAGATAACCACAGATACGATCGTGGTTGTCCGCTTTCAGGGACCAAAGTCCAATGGGATGCCAGAGTTGCACGGGCTGACCCCCACATTGGCGGTACTGCAGGATCGCGGGCTGCGCATTGCGCTGGTGACCGACGGGCGGATGTCGGGCGCATCGGGCAAAGTGCCTGCCGCCATCCACATTAGCCCCGAGGCCGCCGCCGGCGGACCGATCGCAAAACTGCAGGACGGCGACATCATGCGGCTTGATGCCATCACCGGACAAATTGAGATTCTAAGCGAAGGCTTTACCGCCCGCCAGCCGGTCACAATGGATTTATCCGATAATAAGCACGGCGTCGGCCGCGAGCTGTTTGAAATGTTTCGCCAAAACGTCGGCAACGCCTCTGAGGGTGCCGCCGTTGTAGTTTAAGGGATTAAAAGGACAAAGATATGACACCTGAGAGTGCCAGCACAGAAGCCGAAAAAATATGCGCCCTTGCGCCGGTGATCCCAGTATTG
>MDTC01178930.1_pt1 | contig 11602 bp, 7 predicted proteins | sample 811181 | NCBI WGS metagenome assembly MDTC01 (sample SAMN05326644, study PRJNA326480) | marine metagenome | isolation source: seawater | place: Pacific Ocean: North | collected 2011 | reverse complement strand
TTAATTTAAAAATGCATAGTTGATAATATTAGCTCCCATTTGTAAGGCTTTTAGTCTTATTTCTTGAGGATCATTATGAATCTCTGAGTTTTCCCAACCATCTCCTAAATCACTTTCATAAGTGTAAAGTAAGACAATTCTTTCTTCAACATAAATTGCAAAAGCTTGAGGCCTGTTTCTGTTATGTTCATGAATTTTTGGAAGTCCACTTGGAAAAAGATAAGGTTTATTAAATAGCTGATGGTCTTTGGGAATTTCCTCTAATTTTTTATTGGGAAATACTTTTATAAGTTCTTTCCTGAGATACTGATCCATCCCATAATTATCATCGATATGTAAAAACCCTCCACTAAGTAAATAGTCTCTTAAATTTTTAGCAGCCTCATCGCTAAAATATACATTTCCGTGTCCAGTCATATGTACAAAAGGGTAGTCAAACAAATCCGGACTGTTAGGACTTACAACTTTCGGTTTTTTATTGATAGTGGTGTTAATATTATCATTGCAAAATTTAATTAAGTTAGGTAATGCTGTTGGATTTGCATACCAGTCTCCTCCGCCTTCATACTGAATTACAGCAATATCTTGTGAGAATAACCTACTGGTTATAAAAAACATTAAAATAAATATTGTTCTGTAATGCATAGATTTTCAAAAATACAACTTCTACAGAAGTTTCATTTATATTTATTTGGACAAAAATTATTCATTTATAAACGAAACACTATGGCAAGCAATTACCGCAGCAGTTTCAGTTCGAAATCTGCTTTTACCTAGACTAACGGAAGTAAAGCCTGCACCAATTGATTGATTGATTTCATCAATAGAAAAATCACCTTCTGGGCCAATGAGTATAGTAGTGTGTCCCCCTTTTTTTAAAACACTTTTAAGTGTTTTTTTACTAGTTTCTTCACAATGAGCTATAAATTTCTGTTGGGCATTATTTTCTTGCAAGATCAAAAAGTCTTTAAATTTTAATGCTTTATTTAATTTAGGTAAATAGGACTTTAGCGATTGTTTCATAGCACTTTGAATTTTTTTTTCAAAGCGGGCTAAATTTATGACTTTTCGCTCACTATGATCACAAATAATAGGGGTAATTTCTGTGATTCCGATTTCTGTAGCTTTTTCTAAAAACCACTCATAGCGATCATTTAGTTTTGTTGGAGCAACTGCTAAATGTAAGTTGTAGGGTAATCGATCTACAGATTGTATACTAAGTACTTTACCAATACATTTTTTTGGATTGGAATCTAAAATAAGTATTTCAAAAAAAACACCTTTACCATTAGTAAGTTTGAGCAAATCCCCTTCAGATTTCCTTAAAACTTTGACAATATGATTGCTTTCGCTTTTATCGAAAATAAACTCTTTTGTATTGGAATCTATGGAAGGATTAAAGAACAGTTGCATAAATTTAATATTTCATTCTAGCCTTTGCAACTACATCGTTACTTGCAAATAGTTGTTGTTGGTATTTTAATTCACCGACAATAGCGATCATTGCAGCATTGTCAGTACAATATTCAAATTTAGGAATATGTACTTTCCAACCCAAAGAAGTTTCGGTGTCTTGCAGGGCTTTACGAATCCCAGAATTAGCTGAGACACCACCACCAATTGCAATTGTTTGAATATTAGTCTCTTTAACAGCATTCTTTATTTTATCCATCAAATAATCGACAATGGTAAATTGTATACTTGCGCAAATATCATATAAGTTTTCTTTAACAAAATCAGGATTGTCTTTAGATTTTTTTTCTATAAAATACAAAACAGCTGTTTTTAATCCACTAAAACTAAAATCTAAAGGACCCACTTTTGGTTTTGGAAAAATAAAAGCATCCGGGTTTCCTAAACTGGCATATTGATCAATTAAAGGACCTCCAGGATAGGGTAGACCTAAAAGTTTTGCACTTTTATCAAAGGCTTCTCCAACGGCATCATCTAAAGTTTGCCCAATTACTTTCATCTGAAAATAATCGGTTACTTTTACGATTTGCGTATGTCCACCGCTAATAGTTATTGCTAAAAAGGGAAAACTAGGAATAGATTGCTCATCAGTTTTTATAAAATGTGCTAAAATATGGGCTTGCATATGATTTACTTCGATCAGTGGTACCTCTAAACCCATTGCTAGCGATTTAGCAAAAGAAGTTCCAACGAGCAATGAACCCATTAATCCAGGACCTCTGGTAAAGGCTATGGCATTTAATTGTTTTTTGTCGATATTTGCTTTTTGTAAGGCTAGTTGAACAACCGGTACTATATTTTGTTGATGTGCTCTTGAAGCAAGTTCAGGAACAACACCACCAAATTCTTTATGAATGCTTTGTGTAGCGACAACATTTGATAATATGCTACCATTTTTTATTACAGCTGCTGCAGTATCATCACAAGAAGATTCGATACCTAAAATGTATGTGTGTATTGGTGTCAATTTTAAAAAGGCATATTTATTGTTTGTAAAAATAAAACATTAAGACGTATCAAAAAACTGAAAAAAATAATTAAAAGACTTTTAGCGATAATTTTAATTTTATCAGCTCTAGTAATTATTGTTTTATCGACTTCAGTTGTACAAACTTTTCTAGCAAAAGAAATAACAAAAGCTATAAATGTAAATTTTGAGACTAATATTCATATCAAACGTTTGGGGCTAAACTGGAAAGGACAATTAGACGTTAGAGATATATACATAGAAGATCATCACCAAGATACTTTAATTTATTCAAAAAGGCTTGTAACAAATATATTAAGTATTAATAATCTGGTTCAGGGAAATTTAGATTTTGGCACTATAAAAATATATGATCCTAAATTTTACTTAAAAACTTACCAAGACGAGCAAAACGATAATATTTCAATTTTTGCAAATAATTTTGTTTCTAAAACTCCTAAAAAAGGAAATGTATTTCAATTAGATGTAAACGCTGTAAATTTAAATAATGGTAAGGTTAAAATTATTAATGAAAATTTAAATACTTCAGAAATTTTTAATTTATCAAATATATTTATCGTAACAAATGATCTAGTTATTAAAGGTTCTACTGTAAATATAGCTGTAAAAAAACTGTCATTGTTGGCGAAAAGAGGGTTTGAAATTAAAAATTTGGAAAGTGATTTTTCTTACAGCCCTAATTCAATTAAGCTAAATTCACTCAAGCTTGAAACTAAGGAAAAGTCTAAATTAAATGGAGATTTTTTATTTAATTATAAAAGGGGTCAAATTGCAGATTTTTTAAATAAAGCAACTCTTGATTTTAAGTTTATTGAAACTGAGATTAATACCAATGATTTAAATACTTTTTACAACGAATTTGGGAATAATCAAATGATTACTTTAAATGGTGATGTTAATGGAAATTTAAATGATTTTGTATTTACAAACGGGTTAATTTCCTGCAATAAAATTAATATTAGAGGAAAGTATAGTTTTAAAAATTTATTTAAACAAAATAATGATTTTATTGTTTATGCAACCAATCATTCAATTAGTGCTGACTATATGTCTCTTTCGCGTTTTATGCCTACTATTTTAGGAAGGGTTTTACCAAAAGAAATAGACTATCTCGGAAAGATCAATTTTATAGGTAGTACAACAGTTACTAAATCGACTTTACAAACATCAAGTAATTTAGTAAGTTCTCTGGGTACAGCTCAAACAATAATTAATATTAATAATTTAAACAATAGCGAAAAAGCATCTTACGTAGGAAAAATTAAATTTAAAGATTTTGATTTAGGGCAATTAGCTAAATCAAAACGTTTAGGAGTCATAACGGCCACTCTTGAAGTGGAGGGCTCCGGTTTTTCGAAAAAATCGATCGACGCTAAGGTTAGCGGACTAATCAATTCTTTCATTTTCGAAACCTATAACTATCAAAACATAACTCTTTCAGGTAATTTTAAAAATCCTTTATTTGACGGTTCTATGTTAATCGATGATCCTAATTTAAAATTTGAATTTAATGGATTAGTAGATATTTCTGAAGAATTAAATAGGTTTGATTTTAACGCAAATGTTGATTTTGCTGAACTGAAACAATTAAATATTATCAAGAGAGATAGTATCTCCATTTTTGCTGGAAAAGTTGATATGGAGATGATAGGCAATGATTTTAATACCCTATTTGGAACTATAGCATTTAAAGAAACATTCTACCAAAACGAAATTGATAACTTTTATTTTGATGACTTTAAAATTACATCTTATCAAGAAGACTTAAAACGAATAATTAAAATAAACTCTCCAGATATAATCACAGGATTTATAGATGGTGAATTTTTAATTGAAGAAATTCCATCACTATTTATTAACGGAATTGGTAGTGTTTATACTAATTTTAGACCTTTAAAAATTTCTAAAAATCAATATTTAGATTTTGATTTTGAAATTTACAATAAACTTGTTGAGATTTTTGTTCCTGAACTTCAATTTGGTGAAAACACAAGAATTAAAGGTACAGTTTACTCAAATAATTCTAAATTAAAATTTGATTTTGACTCACCAGAAATTATACTTTTTAACAACTATTTAGGTAAGGTTAAGTTTAATGTAAATAACCACAATCCGTTATACAATACTTATATATCAATTGATACAATTAACAACGGATTTTACAATTTAAAAGAGTTTAACTTTATTAATAATACTATTAATGACACCCTTTATGTAAGCTCTAATTTTAAGGGAGGAAAAAATAAAGATCAGTATAATTTATCATTATATCATACCATCAATAGGGATAATAATTCTGTTGTTGGCGTTAAAAAATCTGCTATCAACTATAATGGAAATACTTGGTTTTTTAACGAGAAAAATGATAAAAACAATAAAATTGTTTTTGATAAAGATTTTAACAATATTAAATTCGACTCTATAACTTTAAATAACAATAATGAGTATTTAAGATTAGCTGGTTCTGTTAATGATAGTACTTATAAGAACTTGAAAGTTAGTTTTGACAACGTTGATTTTGGGAAGTTAATTCCTAAAGTAGATAGCTTAAGTCTTAAAGGAACAGTTAATGGGAACTTAAATATATTGCAAAAAAAAGGTCTTTACTATCCAAGTTCAAATATTACAATAGACGCTATAGATTTTAATAAAATCTCTCTAGGTAATATGGTTATTGATATCAAAGGAAATAGTGAACTAACTCGTTACGATTTGATTACTACTTTAACTAATGGTAACATAAAGTCTATTAATACCATTGGATATATAGATGCTTCAAGTGATAATGCCAAAATAGATTTAGATATAGAACTAAATAAGTTTGATTTAAATACTATTAGTCCTTTTGGTGGAAATGTAATCAACACTATAAGAGGAAATTTATCTGGTAGCGGAAAAATAACCGGTGAATTAAAATCACCTAATATTTTCGGAGATTTTAAGATAGTTAATGGTGGCTTAAAAGTTCCCTATCTAAATATCGATTTTTCGCTAGGTAGTGTTACCAATTTATTTATTACAAAAGAAAAGTTAGAAATAGAAAATACAACAATCACTGATTCTAAATATCTTACTAAAGGATTACTCTCAGGACTTGCAACACACACTAATTTTAGAAATTGGAAATTAGATTTATCAATTGATTCTGATAATATAGTGGCTTTAGATACTCAAAAAGAAGAAAATCAATTGTATTATGGAACTGCATTTATTAGTGGTAATACTCATATTTACGGACCAATAAATGAATTAGTTATTGATATTGAAGCTGCTACAGAAGAAAATACAGAATTTAAAATTCCCTTAAGTGACACCGAATCAATTGGAGATAATTCATTTATAAAATTTCTTTCACCAAAGGAAAAGGAAGCAAAACTCCGGGGGGAGAAAATTATTACTGATAATTTAAAGGGGTTATCCTTAAATTTTGACTTAGATATTAATAAGAATGCCGAAATAGAAATAGTAATTGATCAAGAAACCAAATCTGCTTTAAGAGGAAGAGGGGCAGGAACATTACTAATAGAAATTAATACACTTGGTAAATTTAATATGTGGGGTGATTTTATTGTTTATCAAGGAATTTATGATTTTAGATATGGTAAAATTATACGTAAAGAAATTGAAGTTGAAAAAGGAGGTACTATAACTTGGGATGGTTTAGCAAGTAATGCTGATTTAAATTTAAAGGCTATCTATAAAAGTAAGGCAAACCCCTCTTCATTGTTGGATGACCCTACCATTAATAGAAAAATACCTGTGGATGTTTACATTGATTTAAAAGATAAAATTACTCAACCAGAATTAGTATTTGATATTGATTTTCCAGAGGTAAGTTCAACTGTAAGAAGTGAATTAGAATATAAGTTACAAACACAAGAAGAAAGAGAAAAACAAGCTTTATTTTTATTAACTACGGGTTCGTTTATTAGTGAAACTGCAGGGCAAAGTGCAATATCTGGAACGGTTACAGATGGAGTCAATGCGATATTAGCACAAATATTAACAGACGATGATGCCGTAATTAATATTGCACCTTATTATGATATGGGTATCGATACAAAAGAAATTGAAACTCAAGATGAATTTGGAGTTCAGTTTTCATCTCAAATAAGTGAACGTATTGTGGTCAACGGAAAAGTTGGTATTCCAGTTGGAAAAATTAATGAGTCAAGAGTCGCAGGTGATTTTGATGTTCAATGGTTAGTCAATGAAGACGGTAGTCTACGTATTGATTTTTTTAATAGACAAGCTGAGTTACAATTTATTGGAGAGGATCAAACTTTTGAACAGGGTGCTGGTATTTCTTATCAAGTAGATTTTGATACCATAAAAGATTTAATGGACAAGCTGTTTGGAGTTCAAGTAGAACTAATTCCTGAGGAAAATATAGTTCCTATAAATAACTAATATCCTATTTTAGAGCTAATTACGTGAATTGCTAAAACGAAGCAATCATTGATATTTCTATATGAACTGATTTCGGTAATCTCGAAACTTCTACAGTTTCTCTTGCAGGAGCATTTTTTTCATTGAAATAAGATGCATAGATTTCATTTATCTCAGAATAATTATCCATATTACTAATAAAGATAGTGACTTTTATAACATTTGAAAAATTCATATCTACTTCATTTAGAATGGCTTTCAAATTTTCCATGACCTGTTTAGTTTCCTCTCTTATATCGCTTGTTTTCAAAGTTCCATTTTTAGGATCAATAGCGATTTGCCCTGAAGTGTAAAGCATATTATCAATTAAAACTGCTTGATTGTATGGGCCTATTGCTGAAGGAGCTTTTTTTGTATGTATTATTTTTTTCATTAAAATTAGTCTATTTATAAGCGTTTGTCTGGTTCTCTGCGTTTTTCATATTTTATATCACTTAATAGTGAAGATTTAATTCCAATAAACATGTACCAGGAAGTGTTTATACTTCCAATTGGAGTCCAATTAAAACTTAATCTCCAACTTTCTAAATCCCTTTGAAATCTAAATTGTGTAAGTGTAACTCCATTATTTTTGAAATCATAACCAGAGGAAATACCAACTTTCCATTTTGGAGAAAACTCAATATTAGAACTTATCATTATAGACTGAGATGTAATTTTATTCTGCCTAGCAGTATTTTGATAAGTCATAGTGTAGGCAAGCCTTAAATCCCATGGAATTGAAAAATTATACCAATTATAATCAGAACTAGAAGAAGATTCGTTATCTAAATCAAATTTACTACGATCATTAATAGGTGTGGAATTACCAAACAAATCATCAGGTCTACCACCATTTTTAAATGTTTCAGTTTCAAAATCATCTTTTTCTTTTCCCTTAAAATCGGAGCTGGAAAAATTATAATTAACACTTATGTTTCCATTAGTAAGTCTAAAAAGACTTCCTCCATTATTAATATTAAATTTATCTATTCTTATATTATTATTGTCCAATGCATAGGGGTCTAGGGTTCCATTAAAATTTAAATCTAATTTTTTTACAATCGGAATACTACCAGAGAAACGTATTGGATTCCAGTTCAAAGAGTCCCCTAAAATATTGTATGCTGTATTAAAATTTAAATTATTTAAAAGCACTACTTTTTTTGGTTTTATAGCTGTTGTGTCGCTATCTTTAATCTTAGCCTCAAAAGTATTGCTTAAAGAGATGCCAACATTACTTGACCTTACTTTTGAAGGTGCCCCATATAAGGATTGTTCAAATCTTGAATATTCTATATTTTCATCAATAGCATTTGGATCTTGGTAAGTATCATAATAATGCTCGAAAGATGGATTGATATTATAACTAACTGAAGGTCTAAATACATGCCTAATTGCTTCAATTTTTTTATTTTTACCGAAATTAAACATACCATATACTGTTGTGCCTAAATTTGCTGAAAAATTATAGGTTCGATAGCTATCAAAGCCGCTTATAGTGTCCTTAATAACTCCACCTTCACCGTTATTTATCGATGGGTCATAATCCTTTTTTACAGTATCAAAAACCCATGTTTCTTGAAAGGTGGTGCTTAACGAAGAGCTTAAATGCTTAAATATTTTAAAATTAGTACTGATAGGAATAGTATGACGTGCACCTAACTTGGCATCTTCAAACATTTGAGATGTGAAAAATTCTGAATCTGTTGTCTTAATTCTATTTTCGGCAGTTAAGTTATATTGCAAATTTATATTTTCAATAATTCCTTTTTTTGCGCCTATTTTTGGTTCAAATGGAAATATTCTGGCAACACTGGCATTTAAGTTTGGTAAGGACATATTAATCTCTTCTGTATTTGTATTTTGAGAATGTGTGCCAGCAATTGAAAAATTTATTTGCGGAATTGTTTCAAATGTTTTTGAATACGATATGGATGAACTAAGAGTGTTAACTAGAGAACTAGCATTGTTGGTTTGATTAATTGATTGATTAAAATATTGGCTACTACCAAGATTAACTGATGCTGAAAAACGAGAACTAGGATTCGATTTTGTATCTTGATTGTGGCTCCATCGAATATTATAGATTGCACTTTCACTAAAATCATCAAAACCCCGATCTCCATTAATTAACTTTTCGTATCTAAAACTAACATTTCCTCTAAATTTATAACGTAATGCATAAGAAGACTCTCCACGTAATGCATAACTTCCATTGGTGTAATAATCTCCTAGTATAGTTAAGTCTGCATAATCACTCAAAGCGAAATAATAACCCCCATTTTGAAGAAAAAAACCACGATTTCTATTATCTCCAAAACTAGGAACTATAAACCCAGAGGTTCTATCCTTTGTTAGGGGAAAGAATGCAAATGGTAAACCTAATGGTAAGGGTACATCTGCGATATACATATTTGAGAAACCTGTTACGATTTTTTTATTAGGAACAACTTTTGCCTTACGTGTATAAAAGTAATATTCCGGATTATCGATGTCTTTAGCAGTAGTAAATTTAATATTTTGTAAATAATAAACTGAGTCATTTACTTTTTTCGCAACTTCTGCTTTATAGTTAATTTCATCTTTTCCAGATCTTGAATTATAAATTAATGCTTTTTTTGTATTCATATTAAAACGAATAGAATCAGGAATTACTTTATTATTGGTTTGTGTAAATATTGGTGTCTGAGAATAAACACCTGCACTATCAATTCCTCTTGCATAGATTTCATTTTTATTATAATCTAAAATGATGTACCCTGACTCAATACGCATATCTTCATAGGTTATATAGGCATTGTTATACATATAAACCTTATTTTCTTTTTTGTCTAAATAAACATAATCATCACCATAATAATCAATGATTCCAGTTAAGAATTCGTCATTAGATTTTATAGAATCTATTTTTACGGTATCCAGCTCCGTTGATCTTATTTCCGCATTTACAGATAGATTATTTAAAGTAATAGAATCCTTTTTATTTTTTAGAGGAATTATAGTTTCGTTTTTTACCGGTAATTCCTGAGAATACAAATTACCACTACAGAATGAGACAAGCACCAAAGTAGTTATAATAAAATGCCTAAAAGTTTGCAATGCTACGATACCTTTTTTTTGTAATTTTGGCTTGATGATTGTAAGTTAAATTAATAAGAAATACATTTTTTCAAAAATAAGCATATTTTTTATGTGATTTTTTTTAAAAGTATTTTTTTAACAACTTGATTTCAATGAATACCTAAGTTTAAAACGTTTTATATGGTTATTAATTATAAATCTATTTTTTTTATTGTTTTTTTAGTTTTTGTAACTAAATCAAATTCTATGGTCAAGAATTCTAAAAATCCTGATAAACCTTTTATCGTTGTTTTAGATGCAGGCCATGGGGGACATGATCCTGGAAATTTAGGAAATGGCTATAGAGAAAAAGATATCGTTTTAAAAATTGTGTTAGAAATTGGTAGGATCTTAGAGAAACAACCCAACTTTAAAGTTATTTATACTCGGAAAACAGATGTATTTATAAAGTTACATGAAAGAGCACCAATTGCAAACAGAGCAGATGCAGATTTATTTGTTTCTGTGCATTGTGATGCTTTTACTAATAATGCTTTTGGAGCAGGAACTTTTGTGTTGGGGTTACATAAATCTAAAGCTAATTTTGAGGTAGCTAAAAGAGAAAATGAAGTAATTTTCCTAGAAGATGACTACGAAGAAAATTATGAAGGATTTGATCCTAATTCACCTGAATCCTTAATTGGAATGACTTTGATGCAGGAAGAATATTTAGATCAAAGTATTCTTCTAGCTTCAATGATTCAACATAATTTTTCAACAAACTTAAATAGAAAAGACCGTAGTGTTAAACAAGCAGGATTTATGGTTCTATATAAAAGTTATATGCCAAGTGTTTTAATTGAAGCAGGATTTTTAACTAACAAGGAGGAGGGTGCTTATTTAAATTCAAAGAAGGGTCAAAAAGAGATTGCAAATGAGATTGCTAAAGGTATTATTACCTATAAGAAAAGCTTATCAGTTTCTAATGAAATAATTCAAGATTCTTCAAATCAATTAGAAAATATAAACTCTCAAAATAATAGTCCATCGGAAAGCAATTATAACGGAGTTGAATTTAGGGTTCAAATTGCAGCTTCAAGCAAAAAGTTAGAAACAAAGCCCTATAACTTTAAAGGCCTAAAAAATATTGAAAGAAAAAAAGAAGGAAAGCTATTTAAATATTATTATGGCTCTACTTTTGACTACGATGAAATTTTAAAATTAAAAATAGATGCTCTTGAAATAGGATACAGCTCTTGTTATATTGTAGCCTTTAAAGATGGGAAAAAGTTAAAATTATCAGATGTTTTAATTTCTACAAACAAATAAACTTATTTCACCATTTTATTTATAAATTTGTTTGAATTAAAATACATTAATCTTTGAAAATCACTAAAGAAATAAAGACTGGAATATTGGCATTATTTGCCATTTTATTATTAATTTATGGTTATGCTTTTTTGAGAGGCTCCGATCTTTTCTCTAATGAAAGAATATTCTATGTTTCCTATGATAATGTTGCTGGTTTAACAGCTTCTGCACCAGTAACTATAAATGGTTATGTAGTTGGTCAAGTAAAAGAAATAGAATTTGAAAACGATTTAGGAGGGCTATTAGTTACTTTCTCTGTTACTGAAGACTTTAATTTTT
>MDTC01156189.1_pt1 | contig 11603 bp, 13 predicted proteins | sample 811181 | NCBI WGS metagenome assembly MDTC01 (sample SAMN05326644, study PRJNA326480) | marine metagenome | isolation source: seawater | place: Pacific Ocean: North | collected 2011 | reverse complement strand
TAATTACAGCACTTAAAAAATTAAGAGACTTAGGAAATACTGTAATAGTTGTTGAACATGATATTGAAACTATGGAAAGTTCTGATCACATAATAGATATCGGGCCAGAAGCAGGTCTTAGAGGTGGTAAAATAGTTGCTGAGGGTGAGGTAAAGCAAATCATAGAAAATGAAAATAGTATTACAGGAGATTATTTATCTGGAAAAAAATTTATTCCAGTGCCAAAAAAAAGAAGATCAGCTAAAAATGGAAGATTCATAGAAATTAGCGGTGCAACTGGTAATAACTTGAAAAAAGTTAATTTAAAAATACCAGTAGGTACATTTACTTGTGTTACAGGAGTGTCAGGTAGCGGAAAATCGACTTTAATTCTTCATACTTTGTATAACGCGTTTAATTTAATCTTGAATAAGAATAAAAGTCGTAAAGTTCCAAAAGCGTTTACTGGATTCAAGGGCACAGAACTTATTGATAAAATTATTGATATTGATCAGTCTCCGATTGGGAGAACTCCAAGATCAAATCCGGCAACGTACACCGGTGCATTTGGACCAATTAGAGAATGGTTTGCTGGATTACCAGAGTCAAAAGCCAGAGGATATAAGGTTGGAAGATATTCATTTAATGTTAAAGGAGGAAGGTGCGAAACCTGTGAGGGAGATGGTGTTTTAACTTATGAAATGCATTTTTTGCCTGATGTATTTATTCCTTGTGATACATGCAAAGGAGCAAGATACAATCGTGAAACTCTTGAAATAAGATTTAAAGGTAAAAATATTGCTGATATTCTTGATATGACAGTCGAGGAAGGTTGCGAATTTTTTGAAAATATTCAAAATATAAAATCCAAACTAATAACTTTAAAACACGTAGGATTAGGCTATATGAAAATTGGCCAGCAAGCTACAACATTATCTGGTGGAGAAGCTCAAAGGATTAAATTGGCTAAAGAGCTTTCTAAAAGACCAACTGGAAGAACTCTTTATATTTTAGATGAACCGACAACCGGATTACATTCGCACGATATAAAAAAATTATTAGAAATATTACAAGCTTTTGCAAATACTGGGAATACTGTAGTTGTGATTGAACACAATTTAGATGTGATAAAGACTGCTGACCATATAATAGATATGGGTCCAGAAGGTGGAATTAATGGTGGAAAAATTATTGCAGAAGGAACTCCTGAAAAAGTTTCAACCAATAAAAATAGCTATACTGGCAAATTTATTAAAGAAATAATTGGAAATGGTTCAATGAAAAAAACTGCTTAAAAGTGTAATTTATGATATAATAGAATCATGTCAAATATCTTAAAATCTCTCTCAGCAACTGTTCATTTGTCTTTAGGAATAGCTATATTACTTTTATTAGGTTTACATTTTTTCGGAGACGGATTTGCATTCGATAGATATTTTCTGAGTTGGTTTTTTCGATATTTACACGTTTTAACTGGAATTATGTGGATAGGTTTATTGTGGTACTTTAATTTTGTTCAAATACCCTCGATGCCAAACATTCCGGATGAGCAAAAACCTGCAATAGGTAAGGTAATTGCCCCAAAAGCTTTATTTTGGTTCAGATGGGCAGCATTAGGAACTATTATAACTGGTTTGATAGTATCGTATCTTCAAGGTTATGCTCACCAAGCAATGACTTTAGGAATAGGTGCAGGTGATCCTAAATCAACAGCTATTGGAATTGGAATGTGGTTAGGAATTATTATGGCCTATAATGTCTGGTTTGTTATCTGGCCAAATCAAAAGAAAGCATTGGGAATAATTGATTGTGATCCTGAGGAAAAAGCTAAATCTGCAAAAACTGCTATGATGTTTTCAAGAGCAAATACTCTTTTATCTTTTCCGATGTTATTGTCTATGGTTGCAGCACAAAATCTATATTAATTTTTTAATCAGGGTATAATTTTTTCGTCAACTTTTTCTAGAGTTTTAGAACTTACTTTTAATAGTTTCAAAATTGGAGATGCTACGAATATAGATGAGTAAGTACCAATAATGACACCTAAAATCATCGCAAAAGAAAAACCTCTCAAAATCTCACCTCCTAAAATATAAATTGAGAATAAGGCAAGTAAAGTTGTTATAGAAGTTATTATCGTCCTTGCAAGTGTTTCGTTAATAGATAAATTTGCAATATCACTTATGCTAATTTTAGTATATTTAGATAAATTTTCTCTAATTCTATCGTAAATAACAACTGTATCATTCATTGAATATCCAACTATTGTGAGCACTGCCGCTATTATTGATAGATTAATTTCTAAAGATAAAACAGAAAATATTCCTAAAGTAATTACCACGTCATGAAATAAAGCTACTATAGAACCAACGCTGAATTGCCATTCAAATCTTATCCATATATAAAAAAGCATAGCAGCTAATGCTAAAGAAATAGCTATTACTGATGATTCCAATAATTCTGAACTTACTTTAGGTCCAACATTTTCAACTCTTCTAAAATCAATTTCTGCATTTAATTTACTTATTAATTTATCTTTAATTTCTGGGATAAGTTTATTGTTGTTGACTTCTTTTTGTTCAACTTTAATTAAGTAATCACCTTCTTTACCAAATCTCTTAACATTGACATCGCCTAGTTCCATAAAATTTAAAGCCTCTCTTATAGAAGATGCTTTTATATTTGTATCTGTTCTTAACTCAATCAAAGTTCCACCCTTAAAATCAATTCCATAATTTAGACCTTTAAATGTGATAAAAATAACACTTAATATAAAAATTGTGATTGAAGCTATGTTAGCTTTTTTGAACTTTGAGACAAAATTTAAATTTGTTTTTATCATATCTTAATTTCTTTATTATTATTTCTTAAGACTATCAGTGATGTTAAATGTCTAGCTAGAAAATATGCTGAGAAGAGTGTGGTAATTATTCCAATACCTAATGTTATTGCAAAGCCTTTTACTGGACCAGAGCCAAAAGCAAAGAGAATTGCTGCTGCTATAAGTGTTGTAATATTAGCATCTAATACAGTAATTTTTGCTTTGGAATAGCCGGTGTCAAAAGCATGTATTATTGATTTTTCTGTTTTTAGTTCCTCTTTAATTCTTTCAAATATAAGAACGTTAGCATCAACTGCCATACCTACTGTTAAGATTATGCCTGCAATACCTGGCAAGGTTAGTGTTGCTTCTAATATAGTTAAAACACCAGCCAACATTAATAAGTTTGAAATTAAAGCTATATTAGCGATTAAGCCAAATATTCTATATTTATAAAACATAAATAAAATTACTAAAATAAATCCTACTATAAGAGATATTAAACCTGATCTTATAGAGTCCTCGCCTAGATCGGGACCCACTGTTCTTTCTTCGACAATATCTAGTGGTGTTGGTAAAGCTCCTGATCGTAGCAACAAAGCTAAGTCTGTAGCCTCTTGAAAGCTAAAATTTCCAGATATCATTCCATTCCCAGATGTAATTGGTTCATTAATATTAGGCGCACTAATTATTTTACCATCAAGAACAATTGCTAATCTCTTACCAACGTTGTCAGTGGTTGCTCTTCCAAATTTTTGTGCTCCAAGTCTATCTAAACTAAAAGAAACAGAAGGTTCATTTTGTTGATTCTGAATACTTGGCTGTGCATCAATTAAGTTTTCACCACTCATTACTATTCTTTTACTAATTTTTAACATTTCACCTGTTTCAGAAATAAGTTCATCCACACCAAATTCTGAGTTTTCGCTAACTAATCTAAAATTAAGTTTTGCAGTTTTCCCTAAAAGTTTTTTAATTCTTTCTGGGTCTTTTAGACCTGGCAATTCAACCAATATTCTTTTTTCACCTCTTTGAAGTATTGTAGGTTCTTTTGTTCCAACATCATCTATTCTTCGTCTAACTATCTCAATAGATTGTTTTAATGCTGAATTATTAATAGTCAATATTCCGAATTTTGAAAAAAAAATTTCAATGTAATTATTTTCTAGTTCATTAATATCTAATTCATATGACCTGTAATTATTGATATAAGGATTTACTAAATTATCCTTCTTTGAAAAAAAAAATAATTTAAATTTTTCAATATCATCAGTTTTAAAAGATAAAGTCTTATCTTTAATCTTAAAATCTTGATATCTTAAATTGTTATTCTTAAGAAGTTTTTTTATTGGGATAACCTTTGATTGAATTTTTTCTTTTATAAGAGAGTCAGAATTTATTTCTAATAAAAGATAGGAGCCGCCTTGTAAATCTAATCCAAGGTTGATCTTTTTTTCTATAAAAACATTATCTTTATTTTGAAGATTTAAGATAGAAAAAATTGAGATAAGAACAAATATTAAATAAATTAAAATTATATTTATTTTTGAAAAATTTAACACAAAAAAGAATTATTTCTTTACTTCTTCTTTTTTAAGCAAACTTGTAATCGTAGATTTTATAATTTGAACTTTTGTTCCCTCGCTAATTATAACTTCAATTCTATCATCTTCCATTACGCGATCTACCACTCCTATTATGCCCCCAGAAGTGATCACTTCATCGCCCCTTTTAAGTGCTTGAACCATAGCTTTGTGATCCTTAACTCTTTTTTGCTGAGGTCTAATTAAAAAAAAGTAAAAAATTACAAATATTAATATTAGAGGTATAAATTGTGCTATTCCTTGTCCGCTCATGAAAAGACAATTATAGTAAATGTATTAAATTAACAAGTTAAATTTTAAGAAATTTTATCCAAATTATTCATATATTTTTTTAAGATATTTGGAATATTAATTGAGCCATCTTCGTTTTGATTATTTTCTAACAATGCTATCATTAGTCTGCCCACAGCTAAACCAGATCCATTTAAAGTTCCTACAAAATTTTTTTCATTTTTTAATTTATATTTTGCACCCATTCTTCTAGCTTGAAAAGTGCCACATGATGAACAGCTTGAGATTTCCCTATATTTGTTTTCAGATGGAACCCATACTTCAATATCATATGTTTTTTCTGCACTAAAACCCATATCTCCAGTAGATAGTAATACAGTTTGAAAAGGGATTTCTAATCTTTTCAGTATCTCTTTTGCACAATTCAACATTCTATCTAGCTCTAAATTACAATTTTGAGGTTCAATTATACTAACTAGTTCAACTTTATAAAATTGATGTTGTCTAACCATGCCTTTAGTATCTTTTCCATAACTTCCAGCTTCTTTACGAAAGCAAGGTGTAGATGCTACAAATCTTAAAGGTAGTTGATCTTTATGCAAAATTGTATCCTTAACTAAATTTGTTAAAACAACTTCAGCAGTTGGGATAAGAAATTTTCTTTGATCAGAGTTCTCAAATTTAATTTCAAATTGATCTGCTTCAAATTTAGGAAGCTGACCAGTTCCAAACATGATATCTTCATTTACAATTAATGGCGGTGAGATTTCACTATACTTGAATTCATTTGTATGTATATCTAACATAAAATTTATTAGAGCTCTTTCAAGCAGAGCCATTTGGCCTTTTAGAACTACGAATCTAGAACCTGATAACTTGATTGATGTATCGAAGTCAATTTTGTTATTTTTTAAACCAATTTCTATATGAGATTTTGGTTTGAAAGAAAATTTTTTTATATTGCCAAATTTTTCTATTAATTTATTTGATTTTTGATCATTTCCAACTGGCACATCATCTAAAGCTATATTTGGAATAATATACATTAATTCATTTAATTTTTTTTGTGAAAGATTTTGATCAATTGAAATTTGTAAAATTTTTTCTGAAATTTTTTTAGATTTGTCAAAATTTGATTTATCTTTTGATTTGGATAATATTTTTTTTTCTTGCTCAAGTTTTTCTTTTTCGCTAATTAATTTTCTATTTGTTTCATCTAATTTTTCAAATAAATCTTTATTAAAATCAAAATTTCTGTCTTTTAATTTTTTTTTAAAATCGTTTAAATTTTTTCTCAATTCTTTAATATTATGCATCTTTTAAATTTTCTTTTTCTTGTTTCTTTTCTGTAAATCTGACTGTAAATATAGATAATTCATAAAGTAATAACAAAGGTATTGCTAGACCTACCTGTGTAATTGGATCAGGTGGTGTTAAAATTGCGGCTAATGCAAAAATTATTACTATTACATATCTTCTTCTTGTTTTGAGATATTTTGAATTTACCACACCGATTCTTGCTAATAAGTTTAATAAAATTGGCAATTGAAAACTTATACCAAAAGCAAATATAAGTCTCATTATTAATGAAAGATATTCATTTACTTTTGCCTCAAGTTGTATCGGTAAATTTGTATCAGATCCTAAAGTCTCAAAAGATAAAAAAAATTTTATTGCTAAGGGCATCACTAAAAAATAAACAATAAAACCCCCTAATAAAAAAAGTATAGGAGTGCAAATCAAATAAGGAAGAATTGCATTTTTTTCATTTTTATATAGACCTGGTGCAATAAATTTGTAAATTTGAATTAATAATACAGGACTTCCAAGAAATATTGCAGAAAAAAAAGCAACTTTAATATAAGTTATAAATGTTTCATGTAACGCTGTGAAAATTAAACGCCTAGATGTCTGGTCATCCTTTACAGCATTAGAGTAAGGCTCAACTAAAAAATTATAAATATCTTCAGCAAAAAAATATGAAATTATAAAAATTACAAAAATGAATATTATAGAGTTAAGCAGCCTTGAACGTAACTCTACAAAATGGCTGGCAAATGAATTATTTTCACCCATTTTTATCTAAATCTTTTTGAGTTTTTTCTTTTTTTGAAACTATATCTTTATCTATATCAATTTCTTTTGTTGCTGATGAAACTTCGTTTTGAAAATTCCTCAAAGTATTTTTTAGCTTACCAATATAAGAACCAATTTTTTTTAAAGCTATTGGGAATTCTTTAGGACCAAGCACTAATATTGCAATAATTACTAATGATAGAATCTCTAACCATCCAATTTGAGGCATTTCGATTATTTATTTTCAGTGTCGGAATTGTCTGACTTGGAATTGTCATCTTGATTATTAGTTGACGTGTCGTCAGACATTCCTTTTTTAAAACTTTTAATGCCTTTTGCCACATCTCCCATTAAAGATGATATCTTGCCTCTACCAAAAAGTAGAACAACCAAAACAACAACAATGGCTATCTGCCAGAAACTAATTCCCATAATTATTAAATATATACATAAAAAAGACTTAAATAAATATATTTATTTCTCTTCTTCAGTAGTTTTTTTAATAGCCTCATCTATATCTTCATAAATATTCTGTTTTTCAGCTATAGACTGTTCTTTGAAGAATTTACCGGTACCAAAAATTGACTTATCAATGGTAGTTGTATCAATTAAACCTGCTGAGCCCAACTCATCAATTGTAGGAAGATCCGACAATTTTTGTATATTAAAATGATTTAAAAAATTTTCTGTTGTCGCATATTGTATAGGTTTCCCTACAACCTCTTTTCTTCCTGCTGGTCTTACCCAGTTTAATTCTAACAATGTATCTAAAGTGTTTGTTGCAAATGAAACTCCTCGTATTTCTTCAATTTCAGATCGCGTAACTGGTTGATGATAAACAATGATAGCAAGAGTCTCGATAGTAGCTTTAGATAGTTTTTTATGAGTAGATTTTTGTAAGGCCATTAATTTTGACAAGTCTTCAGCGGTTCTGAATGACCATTTCCCTTTGATACAAATTAAATTTATTCCTCTTTTTTTATAAATTTCTTTTAAATTTTCCAAAATTTTTTTAATATTTGTTGTTGTTTGAACTCTTTTTTCAATTGTTTCGATGTCTAATGGCTCCGAAGCTGCAAAGAGTATTGCCTCGACTTGTCTTTCCAATTTAGACGGTGAACTAGGAAAGTCTATTATATTATTTTTTTTCTTACTTTTCATTTACGATTTTTAATCATTAACTTATCAAATAATTTTGACTGAGATATTGATATCACTCCCTCTTTTGCTAATTCAAGACTCGCGGCAAAAATCCCAGAAATACCGGTTCTTTTCATTTTATTATTTAGATAAAATTCTGGTACTAATTTTATTAATTCTTTCCAATCAGCTATATTATCTAAATTCTTTCTAATCAGCTTAATTCCCTCTTCTGTAGTAAACACAGGTAATTTTGGTATACTAATATTTTGAAAAGTTTTTTGCATTTGTATACTTGAATAAGTTTTTAGAAGCTCATAAAGTGAAACATCATAGATTGGGGTATTTATAGACCTTATACCGCCTTTCATTCCTCTTGTAAAAATATGAATACCTAATCTTTTTTTCTGAAGCATTTGATCAGAGAGTATTCTAATTAATTCTAATTTTTTTAATTGTAATTTAAGTTTTTCGGCGACTTCTAAAGCTTTGAAGTCATCTTCTTCATCTTCGGGCAGTAATAATTTTGATTTTAAATATGCAAGCCAAGTGGCCATTAATAAGAACTCTGATGCTGTCTCTAAATTCAAATCCTTGTGGTTTTTAATAAATTCTAAGAACTGATCTGCTAACTCAGTAATTGATATTTCAGCCAAATCTACCTTTTGTGTTTTAGCTAGATCAAGTAAGATTTCTAAAGGTCCGCTAAAATTTGGTATATTAACAGATATTTGACTTATATTTTTCGACTTCATATTTAATTTTACCTCAAAAATTTGAAAAATTCTGAAGTTTTTTTTATGGTAAATTTATCTATATAAGGCACAGATTTAATCAATCTTAAGTTGTCATTAGTCTTACCTGAGCAATATAGGACAAGATTACAACCTGCCTCTAATGATTTTTTCGCATTATTAATTAAATCATATTTTAGTGCTTTCATTGAAATATCGTCAGAAATTATAACACCCCGATATTTCATTTTTTTTCTGATAATATTACTAATAATTTTTTTTGAGAAAGTGGCAACATTTTTATTATCAATTTTTGAAAACAAAATATGAGCAGTCATAGCAAATTTAGCTTTTGAGTCTTTAAAAGGATAAAAGTCATTTTCATCAAGTCTCTTTAAACTATTTAAAATTTTTGGCATCCTTTTATGACTATCAACAGATGAAGCCCCGTGTCCTGGTATATGCTTAATAACTCCTGCAATTTTGTTTGAATGTAAAAATTTAATGGTAAGTTTGCCTAGATCTTTTACAATTTTTTTATCTCTAGAAAAACTTCGGTTTCCAATAATTTTATTGGTATTTTTTCTTAATATATCAAGTACAGGTATAGTGTTGATGTTAAAACCAAGGTCTTTAAGAATTTTACTTAAAGAATTTATATAATGTTTATAAACCTTAATACATAAATATTTGTTTTCTTTAAATAAACTTCCGAAATAATATGCTGATATGTCATGCTTGATTATCCTGCTTAATCTAGAGACGCTTGTACCTTCTTCATCGATTAATATAGGGAATTTATTATTTTTAGTTAATTCTTTTATTTGAGTTGTTAAATTTTTAATCTGCTTATAAGTCTTTAAGTTTCTTTTGAACAAAATGACCCCCCAAGGTTTTTCTTTTGAGAGTAAAATTTTCTCTTTTTTTGTTAGTTTTGAACCCTTTAGACTAATTATCAAAGCCTTACATTTCATTTATTTAACAAATCCCAGAAACTTCTTTGTTTTTCATTTTTTATCTCAGTTTGTAAAGAATTATTAAATTCTATTACATTATCAGTATCATTTTTCAAAACTGGAAGATCCTTAATTTTATCTTTTAAAATTATATCGATGTTCGTACGATTATAATACTTTGCTTTAATATTTTTACTAGAAGAATAATATTGATAAATAAAAATAACAAAAAAAATAATTAATAAAAGTAGTACAATATTAAATATTTTATACATTACATTTTTTCAGGTAGTGATACACCAAGAATATTCATACCATTCTTAATAACTATTGCGGTCAAGTAAATGAAAACTAAAGTCTCTGTTCTTTTAATTTTGCCATTTTCAATAAATCTATATTTATTATCCTCGTTTCCTTTTGACCAGTAAGAATGAAAAATTGTGGACAGGTCATATAGATAAAATGGAATTTTGTGTGGTTCTAATTTACTTACTGCGGACTCAATAATTTTTGGCCATTCAAATATTTTTCTGATAATTTTTTCTTCATACTCGTTAGGAGAAAAAGATTCTGAATTAATTACAATTTTTTCATTAAGGGATTTGTTTAGTGATCTTATTATTGAATGTATTCTAGCATAAGCATATTGCACGTAATAGACAGGGTTGTCCTTTGTTTTTTCTTTAACTTTCTCAAAATCAAAATCTAGTTCCATATCATTGCTTCTGTTTAACATCATAAATCTTATTGAATCTTTATTTACTTCATTTAATAAATCTTGAGCAGAAATGAAGTCCCCTGCTCTTTTAGACATTTTGAAAGGTTTGCCATTTTTGTAAAGTTTAACTAACTGACAGACCTTACAATTAAGTTTTACCTTGTGATTTGACAGAGCTTTTACTGCAGCTGTTATCCTTTTTATATAGCCTGTATGATCTGCACCTAGAATATTAATTAAATTATCAAATTTTCTATTTATCTTGTCCGAGTGATATGCAACATCATTGGCAAAATATGTCCATGATCCATCATTTTTTTGCAATGCTCTATCCATATCATCTCCGAATTCTGATGATTTGAAAATCAATCTTTTTATTTTTTTCCAATTTTTAGATTGTTCACCTTTTGGTGGATCTAGAAAACCTTCCTCAACAAAGTTTTTATCTTTTAATTTTTCTACTGTTTTTTTAACTAAATCTTTTTTGACTAAATAGGTTTCTGAAAAAAAATTATCATGTTTTATACCAAGTTTTTTTAAATCATCTTTTATAAGTTTCATTGACTCATTTAAAGAAAGTGTTTTTAATTTATCATAACAATTGTCAATATTTTCAACATTAAAGTTTTTATTATTTGAGATTATATTTTTTGCTATTTCCTTAATATATTCTCCTGGATATAAATTTTCTTTCACAATAAATTTTTCTTTAAATTTTATTTCTCTAATTCTCAGGTAAATAGACTCAACAAAGTTTTTGATCTGGTTTCCATAATCATTAATATAATATTCTTTTACAACTTTATTGCCATTGAATAGAAGTAAGTTAGATAAAACATCCCCAAAGATAGCTCCTCTACAATGTCCTACATGCATTGGACCTGTCGGATTGGCTGAAACGAACTCTACATTATAAGTTTTATTAGTTTGTTTTGATCCAAAATTATCTTTATTCTTAATTATTTCATTTATATTTACGACCATTCCTTCTTTTGAAAGTTTAATATTAAGGAAACCCGGTCCTGCTACATCAACTTTTTCAAAATGATTAATTTTATTCAAAAGAATATTTTTTACCTCTAATGCGAGTTTATTAGGACTAATTTTATTTGCTTTTGCTAAAACCAAACAGACATTAGTTGATAAATCATAATTGAAGGGTTCAGGGGGGGATTCTAAATTAGCATTTGTTAAACTTTCAATATTTTCTAAATTTAAAAAAACTTTATTTTCTAATATAATTTTATTTATCTTTTTTAAATAATTTTCAAATATATTCATTTAATTTTATTGTAAAGATTTATTGCATATCTGTCAGTCATACCAGCAATAAAATCACAAATT
>MDTC01113528.1_pt1 | contig 11603 bp, 7 predicted proteins | sample 811181 | NCBI WGS metagenome assembly MDTC01 (sample SAMN05326644, study PRJNA326480) | marine metagenome | isolation source: seawater | place: Pacific Ocean: North | collected 2011 | reverse complement strand
TTGTCATCAATTAAAGGAGTGTCTCCCCAACTAAATATTTTCCTTTCCATTCCTCCCCGAGCAGCTCTTTCCCATTCTGCTTCCGTGGGCAACCGTTTTCCGATCCATTTGGCATAGGCCATTGCGTCGTCTTTATTAACGCAGACAACGGGATGATCCATTTTGTTTTCAATGGAGGATCCCGGACCAGAGGGTTGTCTCCAATTCGCTCCCTCTATGAATCGCCACCAATTGTTTTCCGCACCCATTTTCCACAGCTCCACTTTTTGGTCGGGCGTGTAGAAAATCATCGCACCTGGAACCATTTGGTCGGCTGGAGCATTGGGGAAATCACTCGGATTCGGACCTTTTTCAGCAAAGGTCCGATAACCAGTCGCCTGAACAAAAGCTTCAAATTGCCTGTTAGTGACCTCGGTGATATCGATTAAAAATGCATCCACTGAAACCAAATGCTCTGGAGACTCCTCTGGATATCTTGCGCTCGTCCCAAAGTGTTTGTCGTTCCCACGAGTGTAGGATCCTCCAGGAATATAGACCATACCCTTGGGGATCTCTAATTGATCCGGCATTTCCGATGGAACAGAGGCTTTCGCAAAGATACTGAAGGGAGTTATTAGTAAAAACAAGAGTTTGAAATTTTTATTCATATAGAGGATTAAATAAACAAAGAGATTGCAGAATGGGAAACTTTCAGAATGTATAGAATAGAAAGTCGAAAGAATGCACGATTGACCCATTATGATGGAACCCCATAATTATTATCAACCTTAAACGAATATGACAACGATTGGAACCCCCTTCACATCAAGCGCTAAAAAAGTAATTCTTTGTGGATCTGGAGAATTAGGAAAAGAAGTCGTTCTGGAACTCCAGCGATATGGAGTCGAAGTAATCGCACTAGACGCCTATGAAAACGCTCCAGCGATGCAAGTGGCAGATAGAAGCTATGTAGTCTCTATGCTAGATCCTGATGCGCTTCGGGCCATCATTGAGAAAGAATCTCCCGATCTGGTTGTTCCAGAAGTGGAGGCAATCGCCACAGAGGTTTTGGTAGACTTAGAGAGAGAATCTGGGTTTACTGTGATTCCAACTGCTCGGGCCACTCAATTAACTATGAATCGAGAGGGGATTCGTAGTCTGGCAGCTGAGGAGCTGAAACTTTCCACCTCTCCCTATGCTTTTGTCGATAATTTTGAATCTTTTAAAAAAGAAGTTGAGACCTTAGGAATGCCCTGTGTTGTGAAACCTATTATGAGTTCCTCTGGCAAAGGGCAAAGTGTTGTTTCCTCGATTGATGAGGTTGAAAGTGCTTGGAAATATGGGCAGGAAGGGGGGAGAGCCGGTGCCGGCAATTTGATTGTGGAGGGTTTTGTCGATTTTGATTATGAAATCACCTTATTGACGATTCGTCATATTGGAGGAACTTCCTTTTGTGATCCCATTGGACATGTTCAAAAAGATGGAGATTATCGAGAGTCTTGGCAACCCCATCCAATGAGCAAAATTGCCCTTGAAAAATCGCAAGACATCGCCCTCAAAATAACGGATGCTTTAGGAGGTTTTGGTTTGTTTGGGGTGGAACTATTCATACGAGGAGACGAAGTATATTTCAGCGAAGTTTCTCCCCGTCCCCACGATACCGGTATGGTAACCATGATTTCTCAAGATCTATCTGAATTTTCTCTCCACGCAAGGGCTATTTTAGGGTTACCAATTCCTGAGATTGTGCAACTCGGCCCCTCGTCTAGCCATGTTTTACTTGTGGAGGGTGTTTCCAAAGAGGTCCAATACCATAATTTAGACAAAGCCTTGTCAATACCCGGAACACAAATTCGATTGTTTGGCAAACCGGAAGTTCATGGCAAACGTCGTATGGGAGTCGCTCTCGCTATTGGAGAATCCATCGAGCAAGCCAGAGAAAAAGCTGCGAAAGTCATTGAAAATATTCAAGCAACGCTGTCCTAACTCATTCCAAACACAAATCAATAGTCATTCGGATTTTGGTTCCACTCTTACATCTTATTATTTAGCGGCCACATTCCATAACCTTTAGGAGGTGTTTTAATGCGTTTCTTTTGTGCATGGGTAGGGTTTGAAGGGAAGGCAGGAGGGGAAACATGACCCGCTTGCCATTTTTGGTGAGCATCGATCATACTTCTCACTTTTTCCGGAAATTGAGGCGCTATATTCCTTTCTTCTCTAGGGTCTTTTTTGATATTGAATAGGTTCCAATTGCCTGAAATTTTGTCTTGAATCAAACGAAAATCTTCCCATCGAACCGCGGCAATGTGCCGATGTTTTGAATCGTTAGGATCATTGTTCAGCCAGAATATGTATTCATGCGGATCCTCATTTTTCTTATTTTGCAAGAAAGGAATGAGATTGACCCCGTCGCATTGCTCTGGAGCTTTCAGGCCATTGATTGCAGCAGCTGTTGGAAAGAGATCCAATGTCATTGATAATCCATCAAAGTGCTGTCCTTGAGGAATGACTCCCGGCATGGATAGAATAAGAGGAACATGCACCCATCCCTCAAATTGAGTTCCGTTGAATTTTCCTCCTCGGTATGGGCTAGCCGAACCTTTTTCATTTGGGTTGGGTCCATTGTCACTGGAGAACATAATCAGCGTGTTTTCTCTTAGATTGTATTTGTCTAAGACCGTTAAAATCTTCCCAACTTGATCATCCACGGAGACAAGAGCTCCTGCCAAATAACTTCTTTTACCCGTTGCGTGGGTTCTATTTCTTAATTCAGCGCTTGCCTCCCAATTAAAAGAGTGCAGTGCCTCAGGGGAAAAGTACAAAAAGAAAGGTTTGTCTTTGTGAGTTTCAATAAATTCAACAGCCATATCCCCATCATAATCCGTAAGCCATCCCTCCGTGCCATCTTCTTTGATATAGATATATTTAGAATATTTCTTTTTTTTAGTGAGTTCTTGGAACAATATTCTTTGAACTGGATCACTGGATTCTTTCAGGGCAAGCATCTCCTCCTCACTGTACAGTTTACGAGGAACCTTTTTTTCTTTTTCCATAAAACCAGAATTCAGGGGTGTTTGTGAGTAGGAACCTAAATCCCATTTGCCAATTTGACCCGTTATGAATCCATGGTTTTTAAAGAAATCTGCAATAGTCGGTTTGTCCTCTGGAATTGGCAAACCTCTGGACATCCCATACTTTCCAAAACGTTGCGGATACATACCCATCATCAAACTAGCGCGACTTGGGCTGCAAGGCGGACCCGGAACATATCCTTGGGTAAAGACGACTCCTTCGCGAGCCAAGCGGTCCATGTTGGGAGTTGGAATATCTTTGACTCCGTAGGGGCCCGTATCTCCATAACCAAGATCGTCTATGAAGAGAACCACAATATTTTTAAAACTTTTTTGTCCAAATCCTAAATGGTTGAATAAAATAAGGATGAGTATGATTTGAAGGATAGAGATTATTTTTTTTGTCATAGCTTTTTTGGGTTTTAAATTTTCCACCATTTCTTATCTAGGTTCGGTGGAACTTAGTGTTAATTTCTTTAAATATTCTTTATTCTGGATGGTTTATTCTCCAATAAATTGTGAAATCAATCAAAAGTTCGGGTGTAGATATGAAAGATTCTGCAAACAAAATAGAGTGCATTCATGATTCTATTCGTTCATTTTAACGAACACCTTTTGAGCTTCTACTTGCTTAAGATGATTCATTAAGTTCGCCCTCATTTGTTTCATTTTTTCTGGATACTGAAAAGCAAGATTCCTCTGTTCAGATGGATCTTTGCTGATATCGTACAATTCATCCTTTTTTGTATTTCCATAATAATGAATCATTTTCCAAGACCCGTTAAGGACCACTCCTTGTGGATGAATGTACCCACTTCCTTTTGCCAAAAGGGGTTGATGCCAATAGAGAGTGTCTCTACTCAAATTATTTTTTCCATCAAATAGAGATGCAAAGCTAATGCCGTCCAATTCTGATTGGATCTCTTCAAGTTGTCCCCCACTCAATTCTACAAGGGTAGGAAAAAAGTCAATCCCATGAACCGGTGTTTCAATTACGGACTTGGCATTGGTTCGTCCCGGAACCCGCATTAGCAATGGCACTCTAATTCCTCCCTCATGAAAGAATTTTTTTCCTTTTCTGAAGGGTTGATTTCTAGCCAATCCTTCAATTCCCCCATTGTCTGAAGAGAAAACAAGAATGGTTTTTTCGAAAAGTTTTTCCTTTTCTAAGGTTTGGATTATTCGTCCAAAACTTTCATCCATCGATTGTTTCATAGCGAGAAAAAAGGCGTTTTCTAATCCTTGAGCCCTTTTTCTCCCGAGAACTTCGTATTTTTTTACCATTTCTTCGGGAGCAGAGAAAGGTTTATGAACGTCATAGTGTTGAAGCATTAGAAAAAAAGGCTGTTCTTTGTTCCGCTTTATGAAGTCAATACTTTCATCTGTAAGACGATCACTGATGTATTCTTCCTCAGGTCCGCTCAAGTCTTTAATTTTAGGGTACGGACCGAACCATTGAGAGGATCTACCAGGTCCTGGACCAACAGCAAAGCCTATCACTTCGTTGAATCCATGTTTGGATGGAGAAACAATGTTCCCACCCATGTGCCATTTTCCAACATTGGCAGTCTGGTAGCCTTGGCTTTGGAAGTATTTACCAAGCGTATTGTGACTTTCTGGCAAATGATTCTTTTGGGTCGGAAGTTCTAGGTTTTTAAAAGTTTTGGGTTGTTTGGTTCCAATCCAGCTTGTGATATGCAATCGAGCAGGATATTTGCCTGTCAATATAGCTGCACGACTTGGAGAGCAATGAGGGGATGCAGCGAAGCCATGAGTGAATATTGTATTCTCAGCTGCAAAATCATCAATATTGGGAGTTTGGGCAATTTTAGATCCTGTGTATCCTAGATCTCCATAGCCTAAGTCATCCACAAGGAAAAAGACTACATTCAATCGTTTTGTTTCTGCGTTTGTCCAACTTGTGAGGGAGATTACAATCAAAAAATAGAGAAAGTGAATCGATTGGATTTTTTTTATAAATGGTTTCATCTTTTTGGCGATTGGTGGTTCTTCGAATTTCCTGTTTTTCTAGTAGGATAGCACTGCTTTTCCACTCCATCCGGTTCTTTGCAGAAAATTTTGGAGTTCTTGGTTCATTTCTTTTTTGATTTCTTGGAACTCTGGATTCTTGGCCAGATCTACAGTTTCTCCAGGGTTTTTGTCTATTTTGTATAGAATGTCGAAAGGCTCATCGCTGTAACGAGCATCCTTATTGTCGAGTTTGCTGTAAACCATGTATTTGTATCCTTTCCCCCGGACCATAAAATGGCCTGCCATTTCTGGAAGAACCTGTCTCTCTGCCTTGGGGTTGTTGCTGATTCTCATGCTGAAGGAGTAAGGGTAAGCCTCGTCTTCCTCTTTATCTCCAGTCATGTAGGGCAAGAGACTTTTCCCCTCCACATCTGGCAATTGCTTGCGATTGAGTATATCAAATAGGGTTGGAAAAACATCCACTGTATTGGCAGCGACTTGGCTGACTCCTGGTTTTAAGAGTTTCGGATATCGAAAGATCATTGGAATAGAAACGACTTCCTCATAAAAAGAAACGGTTTCCTTCCATGTCATACCATGTCCTCCATTCATATCTCCATGATCAGAGAAGAAAGCGACAATCGTATTGTCCATTTGTCCGCTTTTCTCCAACGCCTCCAGAACACGGCCCACTTGATCATCTAAGAATTTAACATTGGCATAATAAATACGCATGAATTCCAAAATTCCCGATTCCTCACCATTGGGTCCGCGAGTTTCAACATTTACCTGCCTTGCCCAGTCTCTCTCAAATCGTTTGTGAATTGATTGGAAATTTTCGGGCAATTTTATTTGATTGATCGGAAACATTTCATAATATTTGGCGGGCACAAGGTAGGGATCATGGGGAACATTGAAAGCGCAATTGATCATGAAAGGCTTTTTAGATTTTGCATGTTTTTTAAGGGTTGCGATTGCTTTATTGGCAACGATGTAGTCGTAACAATCCTCCAATTCAAGTTCTAAAGTACCCATTCCAAGGACCATTTTCCCTGCCCAATGATCTTTCCATTTAGTCCACAAATTGTTATGGTCGAGAGCGCTTCTGAGCTCCTTGGAAATTTCTATAGGAAAAATCAAACCATACCAGTCAGAAAATCTACCTGGACCACGGTTTTTATAGGTATCAAATTTATTTTTTATCTGCTCATAAAACTCTGGGAAATAACGATATTGGTCTGGATACCATGAAACTGTTTGCCCTTTTTTCTTAGGTTCCAGATGCCACTTTCCATAATGATGCGTGGCATAACCATCTTCAAATAGAGTGCGCGGGTAAGTGCTCTCATTTGGGTTCATTCCGCGTTGTTTCCAACCCGTGTTTTGAACAACCCCATGTTGATGAGGGTACAACCCAGTTACCAGAGACATTCGAGTGGGTGCGCAGTAAGGAGTCGGACAAGTAGCATCGCTGAAAAGAATTCCCTCCCTTGCAAGGCGGTCGATGTTCGGAGTGTGAACAGGACCACCATAACAGCTCAGCACATCTCTTTGCAGTTGGTCTGGAAAAAATAGAAGCACATTAGGATTTTGTTTGCCTTTTGAAAACAATGTGGAAATTAAAAAAATCGTTGCGAAAAATGTTTTTACTAAAAAATTCATATCGGTGCCATATACAAAGGTTTGACTGATTGATTGTTGCTTACCTAAACAGATCGCATCCAAAACTCTAAATTGTAAAAAAATAAAATTTATTTTTTCTATTTTATAACCCATGAATTCAAACCCATTCAAAGCTCTCTTTGAGTGGTTCCATGCATTCTCTTTGATCACTCAGATTCTCTAGAGTTAGCTAAATGTTTTGAAATAAAATTTTTGGTTTTGAGGATTCAAGCCACAATGATTTCAAAGAATACTCAGAAAACCATTTATTTTTAAAGTCAGAGGCTTGGATGCAATCTGTTTACATTTTCAACTCTGACTGAAGTTGCTCAACTTCTTCAGCTAATTTCAATTTTACTCTTCGAATGTATTTGTAAATGGAGTTGGTTTCAAGAGATAGGCATTGAGCAATAGAATCTACATTTTTTCCTTGTAGGCTTAATTTAAATGCTTCTAGTGCCTTTGAAGAGAAGTGCTTGCTCATATTTTCCATCGCTGTATTAGCAATAAAGATTTCCCATTCACGGTTTATAATATCCTCTACCTCAGGGGCAGTGATTGACTCTAAATAATGAAGGGTTTCGTCCTCTTTCACTTTATCCATTTTTTTGGCATTGGCTACTTGCTTACGGATAAAAGAAATGGTTTGGTTTCTGGTGATCGTTGCAATCCAAGATCGAAATTTAGCTTTTTGGGGATCGTATTCAAACTCAGGCAACTTCTTCCACAATTCAATCACAACTTGTTGCAGAATATCCTCAGCATCGTCCTGTTTGACACCTCTGGATCTTATGATAATGTAAATAAATTTCTCATACACTTCAATGAACTCTTTCCATGCAGAGGAATCGTTTTGTTTTCTGGCACGATCTATCAGGGTATGTCTTGTTGGGTATTTATCTTGCATTAAAAGTTTGTTGAAGAGTGGTTTGTTAAAATAATCGGTATACTGAATGGTTTTTTTATTATTACAAATCAAAAGAAAGTTCCTTTTCCAAAATGAAAAATAGAAACGAAAAGGAAAAATTTTTTAAAAATTTGGATCCTAGCTTAGCCTCCATATCATCCTTTAAAAAAGAGGATTTAACAGTGGAGGAACTGGAAGCGGCTTATCCAATCCAGAACAGTTTAAAAAGAATCGAGGACCCCTACCAGAATATTGAATTGATTGGGCAAGGGGGATTCAAAAAAATCTACAAAGCTAGAGATCTCCGTTCGGGACAAAACATAGGACTGGCCCTTCCTAGCAGTGAATTGAAGAAGGAGACTATTGAAGCTTTTTTGAGAGAAGCTCGACTGACAGCAAGCTTACAGCACCCGAATATAATAACGATTCACGAGATTGGTTTCCGGGATTCCAAGGTTCCTTTTTTCTCGATGGAATTGTTGGGAGGAATGACTCTAGAAGATAAGGCGCACAAATTCCTTTTGAACTCACGGGAAAAGTTAGAAATTTTCTTCAAAATTTGTGATGCAATTGCCTACGCCCATTCTAAAAGTATCCTACACTTAGATTTAAAACCGAAAAATATTCAGATTGGAGATTTTGGAGAGGTTCACGTCTGCGATTGGGGCTTAGCAAAGGTTGCCACCTATGAAAACGAATTTATTTTTGACGACCACTTAGATCCAAACATCGTCAACCATGGCACCTTAATGGGACAAATGAAAGGATCTCCCGGCTTCATGGCACCGGAACAGGCATCTAAAATGTCCACCAAAGACGAAAGAACAGATATTTATTCTTTAGGAGCGATTCTTTATTATCTATACACTTCAGAAGCCCCCATCCATGAAGCTTCTCTAGAATTATTGATAGAAAAAACCAAAGAATCAGAGATTCGACCGATCACCGACTATCCTCAGGTTTTAAAGCCTCTACAATCTATTATTCAAAAATGCCTCCAAAAGGAACCGGATTTGAGATATCAAAAGGTGGTTGATTTGAAAAAAGATTTGGAGAATTTTGTCCATGGTTTTGCAACTATTGCTGAAAATCCAGGACTTTATACCCATCTAAAATTATTAGTTTATCGACAAAAAAAAGCCGTTTTTACCTTCCTTGCATTTGTAATTGCTTTGACCGCAGTTTTGCTAGTTTCCTTTGATCAGATCAATGAAGAGCGGGAATTAGCTGTGACTGCAAAAAACAATGCTATTGAGGCGAAAGTTGAAGCAGAAGAGAATCATCGTCTATATATTGAGAACCAAAGATTGAACCAAGTTCTCGTTCAAGAAACGGAAGGATTGGTGACTCAGATTGCTTCGAGTCAGGACTTACAATCAGCTAAGAATCAAATAAAAACTCTTCTCGATGGTTTGAAGCGAGTTTCTGGAATAGGAAAAAGACGAAAAATCGAACAAAAGCTCGGCCTTCTCTATTTTGTTCTTACGGATTTTCCCAATGCATTGGAATATTTAAAAAGAAATCCTGAAAACAATCAGGATTTATACAAGGCTAGTTTGTGGGCCATTGAAAATCTAAATGTAAAAGCTGCTTATTCCGATTTGGAGATCGCCAAGCTTCTATTAAAAATTTATGACCCCAAGAATCTCAATGCAATCGAAGCCGTCTACTTGACTCATATGAAAAAAGCAGATCTAAATATTCGTACAGCGGATACTTATATTCCTCTCGCATCTGTTGTTCTCAATGCAATCAACAACAAATGGGGAGAATGGGGTAGAGGGAACCTAGCTATGGCATTGAATGGAAAGATACTGAAACTAGCCTCGGAGCCCTACAAATTTTTGAGAATTCCAAAAACAAATGTGAATGTTTTGCAACCTTTGTCATTTGAGGAGTTTGTTGTCGGTGAGGGAGCTTACTTTGATGTTGTGGAACTGGAGGGATTACAATTTCCACGTTTAAATCTTGTTGATAGCAGGCCGTATCCCTTAAATCTCTACAGGATCAAAATCTTGAAAAAAAAGGGGATTCGCCAAATAAGCTACAATAGAAAGTTTTTAACTTCGAATGAGATTCAGCGTTTGAATCAACATTTTCAAACTCAGGAATTTTAAGGATAGGAGTAAAAAGGATCTCAGGTGTGAATTTAAGTAATCTTAAAAACTCGCACGGCAAGGATTGTAGATAAAAGCTTGGATACCAACCTATCTGAATTCTTTATTCCCCTTAAAGTTAAGAGAAACACGCCTTCTCGACCCAAAAAACCGATCTCAACTTTATGTATTTTCAAAATTATCTCCCAGAAACCTGTTAATGGCTAGGATAGATTACCAAAAAGGATCATTTTTAACTATTTTTTTTACTTGTGCAAATTTGTATTATTTTAAATGAAAACATCCAAGATCAAATGATAAACAAAGAGGCAATTGACCCTGTTAAGAGCGTAGACAAAGTTCCTGAAATTAAAGATTTAAAACCAAGTGATATAAATTCATTTTTTCTATTGGGTGCCATGGACTTCAAACCAGCCAATACAATGCCCAAACTAGCAAAGTTTGCAAATCCACACAATGAATAAGTCATTATGACCTTGCTTCTCTTGCAGAGAAGCTCATCCCCAATCAAAGAGAGTTCTTGGTAGGCTAGAAATTCATTCAACACAGTTTTGATTCCCATCAGCTTTCCAGCGTCTAAGCATTCAGACCAAGGAATCCCAGTCAACCATACCACAGGAGCCATCGCATATCCTAATAAGTCTTGTAATTTAACCGTGATTCCTAAGTAAGATCCAAAAGCCGCTAAAATCATATTTATCAATGAAACCAGTGCCACGAAAACAATCAAGATAGCAACTATATTTAACAACAATTTTAGCCCTGCATCCGTCCCTTGTACAATTGCATCCATCGTGCTTGAATATTGATTTTCGAATTTATAATTGGAGACAATCTCCCTCTCATTTCCTTCAGGTACCATCAACAGAGCAAACATAATTGCGGCTGGAGCACTCATCAAAGAAGCGGTTAGAATATGTCCCAAAGCCGATCCCATAGAACTTTCTAAAAGGTATGCATACAAGACTAAAACGGTTCCTGAAATCGTTGCCATACCACTTGTCATCAGAATAAAGATCTCCGAACGACTCATTCTTGAAATATAGGGCCTGACCAATAACGGAGCTTCAACCATTCCTATGAATACATTAGCAGCGGTAGCTATACTGACGGCACCCCCAACGCCCGTGGTTTTCTCTAAAAGTAAAGAAAGATACTTTATAAGCAAAGGCAACACTTTCCAGTGGTATAGAATTGCCGACAAAGCACTCATCAATAGAACAAGGGGCAAGGCTTGAAAAGCTAATATAAAAGTGGATGCGGAACCCTCCGTATTGAAAGGCAAAGCTCCACCCCCTAAATAACCAAAAACCATAACCGCACCTTCAGTAGTGGCTTTTTGTAAGCTTGAAACAAAAGTGTTTAAAGCACTAAAAATCTTTTCAGCGAATTCATTTCCAATCAAAAGAAACGCTAAAAGAAATTGTAATGACAAACCACCAAGAACTATTCGAAGTTTAAGGTTGGAACGATTTTCACTGATGCCCCATGCAAATAAAATAAATACAAGAATGCCGAGTATGCTTTGAAATATATCCATAGAGATGGATCAAACAATAAATGGATTCATCTATGGTAACAAGTATTAAGCAATGAATGAGTTCATGGAATAAAATGACTCTTTTTCATTTTTATTAGGTATAAAAAGAACCAAAGTCAACATTCCCCAATGTTATTGTTGCTTATCGCCGCCCCAAACATGGCAGGGGTTTAGAGTTTTAATCGGAAATATGTTACAAATATAATACAAACGATACTGATTTATTTCTAATAGCCTTAGGCTTAAATGATCCGAGTTATAGCAAAGATTGTATCATTTATTCAAAAACTAAAGAGTTGGAATTAATAATAGATTTTAAAACAGCTTCAAAATTTAATTGTCCAGCTTGTTCT
>MDTC01213111.1_pt1 | contig 11604 bp, 4 predicted proteins | sample 811181 | NCBI WGS metagenome assembly MDTC01 (sample SAMN05326644, study PRJNA326480) | marine metagenome | isolation source: seawater | place: Pacific Ocean: North | collected 2011 | reverse complement strand
GCTGATGAATGAACGCCCTTGCCGCGATTCGAACGCGGGTTCCTGGCTCCGGAGGCCGGGGTGATATCCACTACACTACAAGGGCATGTCATCCTAAAGACTCGAGGTCATGAAGATGACCGTCTCAATTCACAACTTCTGCTGCCACGGATGCTCCGGTTCATCACGAACCCAGAGAGCCCCACTACCGGATGGATATTCGATGGTTTCCTTTCCATTGAGAACCATGCCCATCAAGCTGTCATCGGGTGCATCAAGGAGTTGTTGGCTCGTTATTTCTATGCTGGATTGAAGGTCCAAAGACTCCGTTAAATCATTGCTCATGATGTTGTCCGAAGCAGTAAGAGGCCCTTCAATTGGTTCGGTAAATGATTCACTTCCGGATTCACCCATCTCAAACATTGCAGCATCTATGCGTTGTTCATCGCCCCATTCTTTCAATTCTTGTTCAGGCTTACTGCTGCGCATGAAGGTGAACACCAATCCAGCAAGAACGACGAAAACCAAGGCTGCTGAGGAGTAAATTAAGTCGTTGGCAACACTCGGAGCAAGGTCTGCATTATCACCGACTCCATCTCCATCGGTATCTACGGATTCGTCGGGGTCATTTGGAAACGCATCATCCTTATCTGGAACGCCATCACCGTCTTCATCAAAAGCTGAGAAAGAGGTTTCACAAAGAAGCAACATCAATTCAAGTTCTTCTTTGTCAATGAATTCATCATCGTTGGCATTGATCTCTTCAAAGTCAAAATTGTTGATCCAGTCATGAGATTCTAGGGATTCAAGAGTTACCTCGTTCCTGCCTTGTCCAAATCCATCAAAGACGGTTTGAGCCTCTACGTCACATGTGCATCGGTACTGGAGGTATTCGCCGTACTCTACCTCATTATCTGCATTGAGATCCATTGATTTACGTGACTCCTCGGATGCATCGATACTGTCGCGTTCTCCACCTTCAAGAACACCCGATTTATCTCGGTCAAGTTGTTTAAAATTGATTCCAGCGGTTTCCGTGCATGTATCCACTGATTCAGGCTCTTCAGGTTCAACCGGTTCTATCGGGAACTCGGACTCATCCCACATAGCAACAAGAGAAACTTCCTCAGAATCGCTCATTCCTATAACTTGAATGTCTATTCTTCCATTCATGGGCGACTCCATTGTGATTCTATGATCGGTGCCGGAATTACCGCTCTTGAGGGTTACATCATTCAATTCTGTATCAAGACCAAAATCACCACCAGGTCGGCCGCCACCTCCGGTAAAGATGACTTCATATTGAACACCGGAGATTACAATTTGAATGGCTCCACTGCCTCCAGAGGACTCGATAATGAAGAAATTACCGGGTTGCTCAAGCATGGCATAGAATTCTATGGTCTGACCCTTTGGGATGCTGATACCATCCAAGGATTCATCATTGAACAACTCAATTGGGGTGCCATCATAGTCCCAAACATACCGGTCTGCGAATTCTGCAAGAATGTTAACGCCTGTGAAGGCATAGTCTGTTACAAGCAGTATGTACCATGTCCCAGGTGTTGGATCATTGAATGCAATTCTATCGTCTGCCCCTTCGCTGGTTGAATGGTAATCGTATGTTGATCGTGTAGGAGCTTGGTCAAGGCGCATGTAAAGAGATGCTTCTCCTTCTCCATCAGATAAGTCTACAATAAGACGCTCTGTTTCAGCAGGAACATCAACTTTGAAGTATTGAGATAAGCCCTTGTATCCGCTTAGAAAGCCGTATTCAATACCTGGAGTGAGTGTTATCGCTTCTTCAGGGTCAACGTTTTCAGGTGGATAAACAAAATCCGCTATGATTGTAAATTCCCTCGCCATTCTGGATGTATACGCCGTTACGTAGTACAAACCAGGTTCAACGTCAAAGAGATGTACTTCTTCGTCATTCCCCGGTTCATTTGACCATGTTTCTTGGACTTCAACGTTCTTCCCTCCAGGGGTTTCCTCATCAGAAGCAGGCTCTTCCCAACCCCAGAAGAAGTCCGGTTGCGGTGGGCTGTAATACGACATTCCGAGGTCAACGTTTCCTCGGCCTCCATACGTTCGGACACGTAAATCAGCAAGTGGTTCTGTCACGTTGATGTAATAATAATTCATTGCAAAGTCATCAAAATTTCCTTGGGACTGGATTTGTTGATTGGTCACCGCAATGCTCTGTTTGAGTTCCGTCATATCATCCAAGGTTGGAGGTGGGTCTGCTACGTCTATTTCGATGTTAATGGTGAGGTCCTCGAAGTCATTATCTGGGATCAAGACAAACCAAACAACACCTTCTGTAGGCCATGATAATTCGTGATATGCCCATCCGAAATCGGCTCCAAAATAATCATCATTATTCCATTGGTTGGGTATTGTGTTGAATCCCACATAGACGTCATAGTTGATTGGGTCCTCAAAATCATCGAATTTAAACGAAGATGAGAACCAAGTGAGGGAGCGCGTATATTCTTCAACTTCTGTGAAGAAAAGTAGCGTATCACCTTCACTAGCATCATCAACTGTATACTCTTCATCCGAAAACAGTTCTACTGCTTGGGCAACAATGCTTCCGTCAGGCATCACCCAATCTGCACCAATGATGCTCCCTTCTCGTGAAGTTGTAACTGAATCAAGCGTCATGTTGCCTTCGCCTTCGGGGAAGGCCCACGTTGAAACCGCAGCCTGCTCTTGGTTTGCTGATGAACCACTTGAAACTGTGACGTTATCGATCATACCTTCAAAGAAGTTGCAATCACAACCAGCACCCATGCGTCCGATGTAAAATTCGTCACAATCTTCACCTGAAGTGAAACAATCGTTTGAACCGAAATCACCGAGTGGTAATTTTGCACCGTTTGCATCTATTGAACCCGCAGGTTGTTCGTTAATGAAAAATTGACCTCCAACATTCACTTCGATGTCAACCCGAACGTGCGTCCACTCATTGACCGCAACCGTAGCATTGGAGACTGGGTGTTGAGAAAGGCTGTACTGGGATGCATAAGCCAATGAATCTCCGTTGAGGTAAAGGCCCCAACCATAATCTCCTTTCATCATGATAAATTGCAATCCTTCATCGTGATATGGATAAATCCAAGCTTCAAGCGAGACATTTGTAGAATTTGTAAAGTCAAGACCTTCATCGTGATCAGCCACAACATAGTCTCCGTCGCCATCAAAGCGAAGAGAATAATCTGCACCCGGACCAATTTCTACGACGCCGTAGACTGGGAAGTACTGTGGGTCATTCTCCAAATCATTCCAGGTGCCTGGCATGATGTTGCCCATATTGGTGCTTGCAATGTGAACATAATGTTCATCACCTCCTTCGGAAGGTTGGGAATCCCCCCAATCACGATAGAGAAAAGGTGTGCCGTCATGCCAACGATAATCTCCTTCAGAGTTTGCATCGGACAAGCCAGTCCACAAGTGTCGAGATTGATTGTCCCATGATGCGAAGGTATCAAACAGCCACGTATTTTCAGCCTCATCATCAATCGTGGTTAGAAAACCCCCTAGAGCAAGAGCATAGGATGCGGAATCTTCCCAAGAAGCCGCTGAGAGAAGATGGTAGGTGTTGTTGTTGGCAGGGTTTACAACCGTATGAAGAACTTCAAGATCTACTGGGGATTCTGATTGTGATGTGCCCACCATGGGTGTGACAAGGCTGACGAGGAACAAAACCACGAGAGCAAGGGACTTCTTCATGTGGGGACCTCCGCTTCTTCCTTTATCAAAAAATTGGTACACTGATTATACAAAAAAAGGCTAAATTTAAAGAATTTCACGAACCTCAATCATGAGATGATAGACATCAGATAACTACTGAAGTTTCTTACCGCCGATTCTCAGTTCGGTCTGGAGCGGCATTTGATGCTCCCACGCGAATTCTTTGACGATTCTCCAAGCTTTTTCTGAGCCTTCGTAATCCTTGACATCAATAATTTTATTGCGCGTATTTGCCTTAAACGCTGCAACAGGTTCTGCATTCCTAAAGACAAGATATGCCGAACCAAATCCAAATCGTTCTTTCATAATATCTGCAAAGTAGGGTGCGATTGGATCGGAGGGTGGAAGAACAAAATCCCGAATTGACGAAATCGAACGCGCTTCTTCAAGAAGTTCCTTCCTACCCCAACAGACTTGGTGGAAGTCCTCAATAAGGAATCCCTTGATGAGTGTTTTATCCTCTTCAAAGACATTCAAGACTGACTTTAGTTCCTCGGGTTTGAAAGCGGTTCCAGCAAGTTGTGTTAGTTGGCGCAGTGTAATCACCGGATATTGTTCCACAAGTTTACGAATGTATTCACGGCGCAATTCAGCACGGTCTGCATTGGGAAGCATATGGACGGTTCTAAATCCACCACGGAAGTCCTGAACAATATGTCCACTTCGGATGAGTGGTTGGACCAATTTTCTAAATTCAGCCTGACTCAAAGCATGTCGTTCTTTGAACAAGTTCGGATCTGAATTCGTGGTGAAAAATTCAACGATATCCCACAGTTCTTCATCTGCCGGTTCATTTCGAATTGCTAGAATGTTTTGGAAATGTTCGTATGAAGCCCATACCTGATGGCCTCGCAGGTTGATACCTTGATGGAGACGATGAGCGCTTGCCATGCTTTTGAGGTCAACACGGTAGAGTTCACAACGTCCTCTAAGGGCGAAATCATCACGAATTTCTGTGACCTTCTTGAGGGCCAAAATTTCATTTTCATGGCGTGTTTCTTGATGCAAATGATGCCGGTGGAATAAGGCCCGCTCAGCAATTTCACGTGGTTGAGGGTCAACGATAGCACCCCGAATCATCCGTTCCCCAGTCACCTTGAATCCAATGGATTCTAGCGCACTTCGGGTTGTTTCGTCGAGACTGGTAATGGGTTCACTGTTGAAATTTGAAAGAACTGCGACATCAACGAGTTGCGCTGCGTGGTTGTTGAGAAGAATCTCAAATGCAGTACAAAATTCATCAAGATATGCAGTAGGCACATGCAGGTCTTTAATTTCAAGATAATCATTGACTTTGAACATGAGCACTTTACCAATGGGGTCAACTCCTTTGAAAATCGGAAGATACCAACCTCGGTCGAGTACACTACGAACTTCCCAGATAAATCGAGATACATAGGGGTCGGACTGTGTCAAAATACGAACGGTTCGGTCTTCGCGGCGAGGGCGGTGCAACAACTCAACTTCATCGGGTGCGCAGAAGAACGCCTCCGGCTCGGGAACAAGTGCCATAATTTTTGAGATCCGTCCTTCCTTTTCGAGATTCATCAATGCAATCGTGAGGTCTTCATAACTTCTTGAAACATAAAATCGCAGTGTGTTAGCCTTAACTGGACCCATTCGCCGAATGACCTCCTCAAGTGCATCTTCAAAACTCAAAGGCTCGTAAACATCCTGAACACGATGGAACAGGGACAAACGGCGTCTCCGCCCTGTGACATCCTCAAATTGTTTGACAACAAGCATTTGACGTTCCAAATTAGAGAGTGCATTTTTCAGATCTCTTTGCAGCGACTTGTGCTCATCACCTTTAGGATAATTTGCCATAATCTCCTGACGAGTCACATTTTCTCCCGCCGGTATCTTGGTGAGAATCTCTTCTTCCATTGGCCCAATCCAAGGCTCGGGCTTCAATCCGAGAAGCATGGGTATGTTCCGCTTTGTAGTGTAACCAATACGGTTGTGCAACAAGCGACCCATAATTACATCCGAATCCAATTGAACATCTTTCCAATCACTGAATTTGAACTCATCAATACGGTAGAGGAGTTCTTGTTGCTTTTGGAAAAGAACATGCTCATTAAACGCAGAAAATCCATCCTCATATTGCTTGAATGATTTTTCAAGAACCATGTTCTGAATCCATCTGTATTCAACGACTTCTTCCTTACCACCTGTTAAGCGGTGTTCATCAACCTTCAGAATGTACTCTGCATCATCGGTTTGTCTGAAGAATCCTACTGAGATGACATTGCGGGTCTCGAGGTTGTGAAGAACACGTTCGATTAAAGCGAGTGGGAACGGCAATCTTAAATCAATTTCATCGGAGGTTTTCGGGCCTTCTGAGCCCAGCATTTCAATGATTTTTACCCGCATTGCTTCTTGCGGATCGCTGAGAATTTGTTCTTCCCAAACGGTTGGATTTGTCCCTTCAAATGTTGTTGCAATCTTGTAGGTGATTCCTCTTGTATGGATTTCACGCAAGTCCTCAACATCTTTGCCACCGTTAACAGCAAGACAGCCGAGTGTCCCATGTATTTCCGCCATGTATGGGGAAAACCACTTTCCATCAAGTTCCTCTTGACCGGTACCGTCAACCTTGGTTATTTCTCCTGATTTGATCAATTCTTCAACCCATGATGTGATGACGGGAATTGGAATGTTGGCGAGTTTCTCCTTGTAAAGTGGATTATGGAATGCTCTATCAAGTCCGCCACCATGACTCATTAGGCGGAACAATTCCTTCGAGTTGGTCGGAATCGGAGCTTTGTTGGAATAATAATTCGTGAGTTGTTCAGATGTTAATTCAGTAGCCAAGGAACGGGTACCTAGGAGGCGTTGAAGGATCGCTGGGTCAATGTCTTTGACCAAAAACGCACGGGTTTTCATCGACATTAAGTCCTCAAATGCCGACATGAACAGAGACATTCCTAGACGGGAAGGTACGACAACCTTGGTGTGGACAATACGTGCATCTCCACTCATGCATGCTTGAAGGAAGGCTTCAAGCCCGATCATGTCAATATCTCCAAACATGATTTCATTCTTTGCTTCACGCATCAACAGACTGCCCTCAGTGGTCCGATGTTTGTTGAGCAATGCTTCTGCGCGTTGTTGGAATTGCTGGGGACTGATTTCTTCAGCACCCATTCGCTTTGGGATGATAAGAGAACGTCCCGATACCTCTCTGAATCTTTTTGCGAAGATTTGTGTGTTGATGATGTACCTTTCAATCACTTCAATGTGGTTGTTATCCCTAAATGCAGTGTACATTTCGCCAGGGTCTACTTCTTGGGATGTCCGCAACAACAAACCATTTTCATCAAAGGACATCTCGATGACAGAGATGCTGTTTGCTTCTGCTAACCCCGCCATGAAATAACCGAGTGCTGTATTGAAGCCTCTGCCGCGGCACGTCGTAATCATGTATGTTGGGTGAGCACCAGTAATCACTTGTTCGACCAAGATACGGTCGGGGTCGGGAACTTGGAACGAGTCAAGAGAATGCTCCTCCAAATGGCGAGCGATCGCACTTGCAACTTCTTTTGAAAGGCCGTAAGCATCTCGAAGGAGGATTCGTGGATCCTGCTCTCTTCGCAATGCAACAATACAATGACCGATTAAATCAAGCAATGCTTTGGACAATTCACGGCTTCTGGACCTGGCTTCCCCTGACCATGAGGGGATGGTAGGACGATGACCAGTTACCGAAGTAACATTGACACGTGTCCCTTGGATATTGGTGACTCTGTATGTTGAGCCTCCCAAAAGAATAACATCGCCTCCACGTAGATTTGAAACGAAGGAGCCTGAAAGTTGTCCAAGAATAGAACCTTCTGCATTGAACACAAGATATGAGTTGTCAGGTGCAATCGTTCCAACATTGGTGTAATAAATCATACGAGAATAACCGCGCTTTCCATAAATATTTTCTTCCCAATCAACCCATACTCTGCGTTCCTCTTCAAGCATGTCAAGAACTTCAATGAAATCGTCATATTCAAAATTCCGATAGGACCAAGAATTGACAATGATTTCGTATGCCTCATCAATATCAAGCTGATTGATAATAACAAGACCAATCATAAATTGGGCGACGACATCCAAACAATTCTGAGGGAAATCCAAGCGATCCATATCTCCAGTTTGAATCGCAGCTTGGAGCGCTGCCAATTCAATGAGGTCATCAACACTTGATGGAAGGAAACGCGCACGAGGAATCCCCCCTACATGGTGACCTGCACGGCCTATGCGCTGCAGCGCAGTAGCAATGTCACCAGGACTACCAACCTGCAGCACAAGGTCCACTGAACCGATGTCAATTCCCATCTCAAGAGATGAAGAGGTAACGACAGCTCGTAAATGACCGTACTTGAGTTTGCGCTCTACGTCCAGACGGATGTTTTTATCCATGGACCCGTGGTGACCTGCGACCAAGTCTCCAAGAAATGGCCTTAACCGTTGAACAATGGTTTCAGTCATCTTCCGAGTATTGGCAAAGACGAGAGTGGTCGTGTGAGCACTGATTAAATCTGCAATGGCTTCAATGTTGTATTCCAAAATTTTCATGACCGGTAGGTCGCTGAATTTTGGATGCGTGATCAAAATATCAAGGTCAAGTTCTCTTGAACCTGAAATTTTTGCAATCGATACCTTCGTAACTTGCCCTCTTGCTTCCCTATCATCGCTGCTGACGAGGTATTCTGCAACGGTTTCAAGTGGCTCCATCGTCGCGGAAATTCCAATTCGTTGAACTGGATTCTTCAGCAGTGTGTCAAGCAGGGAAAGGGTCAGTGAGAGGTGAACGCCTCTTTTTGTGGAAACCATTGAATGCAATTCGTCAATAATCATGTATTCAACTTCGCTGACAATGGGTTGAAACCGTGGAGATGTTATGGCAATGGCCAAACTTTCAGGCGTTGTAATCAAAATGTGGGGTGGCTTTCTCAACATTTTCTGACGGTCTGATTGAGATGTATCTCCTGTTCGTAATCCAACACGGATTTCTTGAGCCCTGTCTGGAAGATAATTTTCAGTAATTTCTTTGAGAGGACCGATAAGATTGCGCTGAATATCGTTCGCTAGCGCTTTGATTGGAGAAATATAGATCGCATGAACTTTCTTCTCTAATTTTTGTTCTAATGAAAGGCGAACCAAATTGTCGATGATCGATAAAAACGCCGTCAAAGTTTTTCCAGACCCAGTTGGCGAACATAGCAGTAAATGCTCTTTGTTCATAATGGATGGAATGGCCAATTTTTGAGGGGCTGTAAAATCGGGGAATTTATCTCTAAACCAATTACGAACAGGTGGACATAACTGCTCGTAGAGTTCTTCGGATTCTTTGGGAGAATCCAAGTAGACTATTTCTGCCATTTTTATTTACACGCCCGTGTGACGCGAAGCGCGTGCTAGGTTCTTAAAGAACTATCGCATTTTACCGCATTATTATGCCCAGCGTGTTTCCTTCTTTTTCCAACGGTTAAAGGGTTCAGTTTCCGGACGAGGCGAAGGATTGAGAAGAGGTGATTGGAGCGATATTGGTGGTGAGTGAACCTCATGGAGGGCATCGGTAGGACAGGAGCCTATGCATGAGAGACAACCTACACAGTTTTCCTCGACAACAACAACTGGACGTTTGGAGCGTTTTCTACCTTCAGGATTGACTTTGAGGGGCAGCAATGCCTCAAACGGGCAATGCGTAATACAGAGATCACAGCCCGTGCAATCATCCTGAACAATGGCGACCATTGCCTGTCCCATGAGTCGTGCACGATGATGGGTGATTTAACGATGTGTATCAACGAATCAATACCTTATCGTCTCAAACTCGGTCAAGTTCTTATGGGGTTCTCAACACCGTGGAACCGGTGACCAAGTGAGCGAGGACGATTCCGGCCGTTTAGAACGCTTGAACAGCATGCTGAAGCGTCGAGGTTTTCTCGCCCCAGCCTTTGAGATTCATGGAGGCGCTAAAGGACTGTATGATTTCGGTCCAGTCGGAGGAAGATTGCGTTCTCGTGTGATTCAATCTTGGATTGACCATTGGCTCCAACTCGGTAATGTTGTTGAGGTCGCCTGTCCTGCAGTAACACCATTCGCCGTTCTTGAAGCAAGCGGCCATGTCGGTGAATTTTCGGATTTTATGACCACATGTAAGTCGTGCGAAGAAGCAAGCCGTGCAGATACATTGCTTGAGGCTCATCATCCAAATCCAGACGATCTCAACCTCAACGAATTGAAGCAATTGCTCCAATCTGTCAATCCTTCTTGTCCAGCATGCGATTCACCAGATTGGAGTGAAGTTGTAGCTCAGAACCTTATGTTTGATACAACGATTGGTTCGGGAAAATCCGGAAGGGCTGGGTTTCTTCGTCCAGAGACAGCTCAAGGAATAATCACTTCATTCCCATCACTCTATCGCCATTTTAGAGAGCGGCTTCCATTTGGAGCAATACAAGTGGGCAAAGGATACAGAAATGAAATCGCTCCACGTCAAGGAATGATTCGACTTAGAGAATTCAACATGGCTGAACTTGAGTACTTTATTGACCCTGAAGCGGAAGTTACTCCAAATCTAAGCCGATGGAATGATACCAACATGGCATTTTTACCGCGAGGAAAAGATGAATTAAACTCAACATTGGAGCAGGTATATCTTGATGGAATGATCCATCATCCCACCGTTGCCCAGTTCCTTGGTATGGCCTACGAGTTCCTCACTGGGCTTGGAATTAATTCTTCAAAAATTCGAATCCGTCAGCACGATGAGAACGAGATGGCCCATTATGCCAAGGATTGTTGGGACATTGAAATCCTTGGTTCGTACGGTTGGATTGAATGTCTGGGTGTCGCCCACCGTGGCTGTTATGACCTTGAGCAACATCACAAAGCCACGGGTAAATCAATGCATGCTCGGAGGGAATTTTCCGAGCCCATATTAACGACAATCGATGCATGGACCGTTAACGGTGCAACCGTTGGTCCAACGTTCAAGGCTTTAGCAGGTGCTGTAAAGCAGGCTGTTGAGGAATTGCCTAAGGATACTCAGTTCCCAACAAACATCACCTTGTCAAATAGTGAAACGGTCACGGTGGAACAAGAACATGTGAAACCGAATCAAAAAACCATCAAAGAGACGGGTGAATGGTACATCCCTCATGTGATTGAACCGTCCTTTGGAATTGACAGAATCATCTGGCATGCACTTGACCATGCTTACCAAGAGCTGGAAAAAGAGGGTGAAAATTACACCGTGATGAGGTTGGACCCCAGCATCGCACCTATTGATTATGCAATCTTTCCCTTGTTTGAAAAAGATGGTATGGACAATTTGGCAATGGAAGTTCATCAAAGATTTTGTTCCACCTCTGGAATTGTTTCCATGTACGACGGAAGCGGTTCTATAGGTAGAAGGTACGCTCGTGCAGATGAAATCGGAGTCCCAAATTGCATCACTGTTGACCACCAATCTCTTGAGGACAGAACCGTCACTGTTCGGGACCGAGACAGTGGTAAGCAAACACGCGTTCACATCGATTCCCTCATTTCATGAATGGAGATTCAATTGAAGTGAACGCAATGCCAACATTACTCGTTGTTGACCTCTTAGCAGAACGAGAAGCTTTTGGGCAGAAGGGCGTTGAAGAAATCATCCGTCATTTCCCAGGACACAAGGTTTTGCTTTGGGCTCCGCATACCACCAATCCTAGAGATTATGGATTTGGTCAACGAATAGATTCTCCTGAGCAATGCGATACGATCGTCATCACGGGAAGCAGACGAAATGTCTCCCAATGGGAGCCGTGGATGGACACTGTCGCAGATTTGATTCGCTCAACGACGTCCCCACTCTACGGCATATGTTTT
>MDTC01052568.1_pt1 | contig 11604 bp, 8 predicted proteins | sample 811181 | NCBI WGS metagenome assembly MDTC01 (sample SAMN05326644, study PRJNA326480) | marine metagenome | isolation source: seawater | place: Pacific Ocean: North | collected 2011 | reverse complement strand
TGGCTGTGAGACGGAACGGCTCGCCCACTTTGCCCTCCACCGACGACCCGGCGATGCTCACGCTGGGCGTGCGATTGGAGGCAGCCGAGCCGTACACCACGCGCATGTCCACCCAAAGCTTGTGCCCATCGCCACCACGGGCCACAGGGGTGACCGACACTCGACGACTGCTGTCGTGGAAGGTTTTGCCCATCTGCAGAGAGTGGTCGCGCGGCTGGCTCTCCTCAAATTCACGGCGCGTCTCCGGCGTCATGTCGAGCAACAGCGAGCCGTCGCCGCTCATCGAGCTGCCCGACTTGAGCCCCCAGCGCAGCATGATTTCGTCCCCGACTAGCCAGTGCCGAACGCCCACCCAGTAGTCGCGCCCGGAGTTTTTGCCGATCTTCAGCGCGCGCACGCCAATGTTGGACTCGCGGTGATCGTGCGCCTTCACCCGGTAGGTGCCGGTGCGCGAGACCGATTTCACTGACGTGTTCGGAATCCACCAGAGATAGTTCTTGAAATAGACGTTGAAGTGCCCGTACGGCGAGTAGTCTCCCATGTTGTCATAGGGATCTCCGTACTCCTCGTGCTCACCGGCGCCGATCGGGGAATCGCCCTGCGATGGCACCCAGGCGTTGGTGTGGTACAGGCCAAGGTTGTGGCCGAGCTCATGCTGGATGGTGTCGTTGCTGAAGCCGCCGTTGAGCCAGAGCCCGATTGTGCCGACGCGCGCCTTGCCGGCCCAGCCGTCGAAGATCGAGTCGAAGCAAACCATGTACAGGTCGTAGTCCCGATAGTTGTATTTCGCGCCGAGTACCCGGGCGGCATCACGGCCATGGGCCAGCAACTCATCGTCACGGCTTTCCGGCTCGGCCTGATACCACGCCGCCGGCTTGGGCATGCGCAACACTCCCGGCACCAGTGTCGTGTCGATCGTGAGCTTGCCGTACGAGTTGTCCCCGAGAAACTCGTTGGTGCGGTTCATCGAGAACATCGCCGCCTCGTCGTTCAGTGGGTTGCCCTCGCGGTCAGAGAAGTCAATGCGAATGAACAGAACGCTTTTTTTGCCGGTGGTCCACGCTACGGGTGGCTTCTGCTTGGCCATCGGCCGTAGGCGCACCGCCGGGCCAAGCGTCTGCTCGGCAGCGATGAGCTTCCTCTGCCAGTCGGCTGCCGCCGCCGGGGTGTCGAACGTATGCCGCTCACCAGCTAGCGACAGGACGGTTTGATCCGCTGTGAGACCCAGCGCAGATCTCTCGGCGACGGAAAGTTCACGGGCCGGCTCGTCAGCAATGGCCATTTGTCCGCCGAGCACAATGCCGTGGACCGGGAGGCCGCTCTTCGAGCCAAGATGCGCGCGCCGCTCGAGCCAACGCGGCATCAGCCGTTGGCCGTTCAACTCGAGCGAGCGCTCCACGTTGCAGTGGCGATGCCCCGGGCCGCCGCAGGCGACCGTCACGGTGTATTTCGCCAGCCCCTCGGCGTGTTGCTCGAGGTAGCGGGCGACCGACTCCGGCAGCTTGGCCAGGCGCGGCACGGCGTGTTGCAGAGCCAGGCGTGGCTGCGTGGCGATGAGCCGCCGCATCGCCGATTCGCGCCGCTTGGCCAAGCGCACCCCCTCGGTCACCAGGCCCGGTCGGTCGTCCGCCGGGGCCGCCTCGTAACAGGCGAGCCATTGGCCAAAGTCCGCGATCGAGTCGGCGGCCAATGTCGGGCCGGCGAAGGCGAAGCCAAGCGCAAGGCTGGCCCAATAAAAATGGTTGCGACTGGAAATCATGCTCAGTGGCGGGCGGAGCGTCCGCGCGCCGCAACGTAACAAACCCCCAGCGATACTTCTGCAAAAAAGGTTAGGGGCGCACCAAGTCGTTCAATCTCGCGGCAGCGTTTTGGAGTGCGGTTCTCTGCACCGCTTTCCGTGACGGGCGATGTTTGAAACCGTTGCCGATGCGGCGATTCGTTGAGATGAGCGAGAACAGCTTGGCTTGGCTCAACCTTCAGGAGTTAAAGCTGCCGATTGTCAACGCTGCTAGGAAATGGAATGACTTTTTGCAGGATGCAAAGAATGAACTCGGCTATGACAAATGGCCACACGACTGTCTGCGCCACAGCTTCTGTTCCTATAGCCTTCGCTACTCGGAGAACGCCGACAAGGTTGCGCTTCAAGCTGGCAACACCGAGTAAGTGCTGTTTCGTCACTAACTGAAGCTGGTCAGTAAAGCCAACGCAGAGAAGTTCTGGAACATCTTCCCAGAAAAGACCGAAGAACTCGCGGCGTAAAACCATTGCCTACTCGACCTCGTGGATGTCACCCAAGACGCCGCGAGGGATACAGACGGTCAGCACCGTCAGTTGCCCGACCGCTTTGTGCCTCACGCCACGGGGCACGTAAATGACAACGCCCTTGTGGACTTCAACCTCCTCGACGCCGAGTACGAGTTTGCCCGTCCCGTCGATGATATAGTAAATCTCGTCTGTCCTCTCGTGGTAGTGGAGCTTGGCGTCCTGAATCTCGACGAGATGGACCTCCGCCGCCGCGAGGTCGGCCTCACCGATCAGGCAGCGGATGTCACCGCACGTCTCCTTCCACGGCATAACGTCTGCCGGGTCACGCCTCAGGGGATTGGTCGATTTCGTTGCTGTCGTCTTGTCCATGCGCAGAAGGTTCAGGTAACCAAAGCAACTGCCAACTTCGTTAATTTGTCTCGCCCCTAGTTTAAAAAAATGATTTGCGTCAAGCTTGCCAAAGAAAAACCCCGCCAACCGAAGCTGACGGGGAAACGTTGATAATGAGTCGCTCAATAATCCTGAATCGGCGACAGGCCGTTAATCTGTCTCATTCTTGGTTAAAAAAATGATTTGAGTCAATCTTGCCAAGGAAAAACCCGCACCGACGACAAGTCAGTACGGTTAACCCGCAACGGGTGCTTTGAAGATAAGGTGTATGTGTGGATCACCGACTGCGGCACTGCCACGTCGATGAATTCGTTTCAGCAGCGCAATTTACTTTCGCTTAAGGATCCTCTGGATCACGCGATCTCGCGCCTTGTCAATCGCGTTGGGGTCGCGGGAAAAGTCGCGAAGATCGCGGCAGATGCTGCCGACGATTTTGTCGGCCTCTTCGATACCATCGAGTTCGCGGAGGACTTGCAGTAACTCGAGTTCTTCAAATCCATCACGCAACAGCGCCAGCCGGAGGCTACCGACCGGGCCTTCGACGTTGTCCTGGCCGGTGTATTCGCGAACCAGATGGCCGGGATAGATCAACGAACCTTCGCCCGAAGCAGGCGAGTTGCAGTTGGAACTCTTCCAGCCGGTAGCGTCCATCCAAGGATCCCTCACCTCTCTCCAATACGTAGCGGTCCAGTAGAGGAACCCATCCAGCTTGTAGCGTGCCGTGAGCCATGAAATCATTCGCATGTCGGCCGCCTCTCGATCGATGAATACGTTCGGCTGCGGGTAGAGTTGGTCGCAACTGATGTACCAGATCACATGGTCGCCGGCGCGCCTCCGCTCGAGGATGCTCTTCGGGTCAAGATAAACATAGTTGCCGTGGGTAATCCAGGCATTGAGGTGGCCCACCAAGGAACCCCAGGCGGGATTCTCCGGCTTCGGTTGCTCGGTCACCGCCAGACGGACCTTGGCGTCCACAGGACGAATCGCTGCCGACCAGTGACGCGTGGTCTGGTAATCACGGGCGGACTTCGGCTCGTCGACGGGCACATGAAAAATCAACCGGTCGTACCAGCCTTGCTTCTTGGCGCGTGCGATCACCTGCCGGCAATGCTCTTGAACATGTGTCTTGTAAGTCGACGAAAAGGCTTTTCCACGCGGCGGCAGGGGAATTCCCATGGGTGCCGGAGAGATAAAAAACCGTCTGCGGCCGCTGTCGAGAAAGAGCTTCTCCAGTTCCGGGTCCTGGCACTTCAAGACATACTTTCCCTTCTCCAGTCGCCCACTGAGTCCGGGATTGATCCGCGGATCGAAACCCTGGTCGAGGAAGAATTCAAGATACTTGCGGAAGGTACGCTTAAACTCGGAACTGTCGGGCTTCACGCCGTGAACCCGCGCAATGTGGTTTTCCCAAAGACCGATGTTGACCGGATACTTTCGCTCTTTCGGCAACGTGATATCCCAGACCTTCAACTCGACCTTCACGGTACCAAGTTGCTTGTCGGCGGAAGAAACGGTGACAGCTCCCCGGTAGCTGCCCGGTTTTTGATCGCGAGGAACGGTCAATTCGACCCAGATCGGCTGGTTTCGTTTGCGGAGACCGTAATGCAGCGGTGCCGCGTTGATTCGAAGGGGCTGAGTCATCGGCACCAGGGCATCCGGCCAAAATCCGCGTTTGCCATGACGACCGGAAGGGGCGTAGATCTTCGCCAGGTGTTCGTAGAAGAACCTGACCCGCCCCGCCGCCAGAACGTTATCACCGTCGCGAAGTTCCGAGGCCCGAAGGGTCACATCGCGGCAGTCCTCGTTTTCGACCGTCAGAACCACATGAAACGCAACGCGTTCGCCCCGTACTCCATCGATCGAAATGGTTCCCGATTGAGCATTCCAGACAGCATCGTGAGGGAGTTGGGATCGATTCCGATCCTGGATTTTCTCCGTACTGCCAGCAGCCCACACGGAAACTCCAGCAGAGGTCTCGAGTGGTGGGGACAACAGGAAGATAACGGTCAGAATCGCACCGCCTCGAATCGTTGTTTTGCACATCCTGTGGCTCGCAAAGGATCCCTTGATCATCACTAACCTCAGCATAGTTTATGCAGTTTGGGCACACAATGGTTTTCCGGGTGTCAAAAGCGGGAATAAGAATAACAACCGAATTCCGGCCCGGCCATTGACGTCATCTCTCCCAAAGAGAGCAGAACGCTCAAACCCCGCACCTCTGCATCCCCGCCCATCCCGCCTCCCGGGACGCCATCCATCCCGGTCCCGGAGCTACGCGTGAGCTCAGGTTGCAGGCCGGTTCAAGGGAATCACCGCTTCACAGGCTTGAACTTGAACTCAATGCCCTTGAGGCCGTCGGCTTTGACGGTGATTTCCTGTTCCTGCTCCCCAAAGGCCTCGTGCCAGATGGCCAGCGTGTAGTTGCCGGCAACCAGGCCATTGATGGCGAACCGGCCCTCGGCATCAGTCACCGCAAAGCAGGGGTGTTCCATCACGAAGAGGTAGGCGCGCATCCAGGGATGAAAATCGCAGCGCAGTTCTATCGGGCCTTCCTTGTCCTTGAACACCTTCCTGCGGTCGGGGGTCCCGGCGGGCTGGCCGATATTAAAGGGCCGGTTTTTCGAGGACAGGGAGCGCACATTATGGATCACCGGGTCACTGTTGCGCATGGAGACTTCCTGTCCGATCAGGATGCCCTGCACGCGCGGGCGGAACATGGACTTCTTTTGGTTTACCAGGGCTCCTTTTTGGGGTGCCGGGAAGGATTTTCCCACGGGCAATCCCTTCTTCACGTAGACAAATACGTTTTGCACCTCGCCCCTGGCACTGACGAGTTTCACTTCGCTCAAGGGGTGTTTGTCGTAGAGCTTCCGACTCTCGGGCGTGAGGGCAATGGGGGTGCGCTTGGGGCGGGGGCCCTCAAGATACACTACTCCCGAAACCGGCTGCCCTGCCGCCGGCAGGGTGATCACCGAAAAAAGCAGGGGGACAAAGAGTCGTTTAATCATTTCTCGTTTTGAGCCACGTGTTCCATGATCCGCACGAATGAATGGCCGGCATTGGGCGTGTCGGGTCGAACTTGCATTTTTCCTGCCGGAGGACGTGGAGGCGGTGTTTCTGCTGCCCGGTGAGTTTTTTCATGCGCGCATCGACACAGGATTGATGCTTGGTGTTGTCCCAATCCAGGAACCTCCCTTATTTGCCCTCTCCCTTGAGTTCCGGTTCGAGGATCTCCAGCTTGATGATGGATCCGTATCCGCGCTCGGTGTGGCGGGCGGGACCGTTTGAGTTGCACGTCCACACGTTGCCGGCATCATCAAACTCGATCTCGCGCGTATAGGTCACCCGCGTGGGCAGGCGGAACTCAACGCGCTGTTCGGTCTTCGGATCAAACCGGTGAAGTGAATCGCTGTTGGTGCCGCAGATCCACACCATGCCGTCGGGCGCGACGTTCAGCGCGTAGGGAATCTGATTGTCCGCATTGGGCAGCTTGTAGACTTTCCACTTTTCCGTCTTCGGGTTGAAGCTGCCGAATACACCTGAGCCGAACCCGGGCACCCACACCATGCCATCAGGGGCAATGTGCAGACGTCGTGGCCCGCGGAAGGGCGGGTTCCATTCCTTGATGTTTCCGTCCTTGGCCTTGGGGTCAATCCGGCCGATGCGGTTGCCGTTGAGTTTACTGTACCAGATGGTGCCATCGACCGGGGAGAAATCGATGCCGTAGGGCGTGATGCCGCGGCTTTCGCCTTTGCCCGCACCCACGGCCTGGGATTTACTGAGCAGGTGATATTCCTTCACCTTGAGCGTTTCCGGGTGAATGGAGAAGCAGGAGTTGCGACCCGCGTCGGTGTACCAGATCAACCCCTCGGGATCCTTGGGGTTGATGCGCAGGGTATGGGGGTAGGAACCGCGTCTTCCGTTTTCCGCCCCCGGGGCGAGGGTGTATTTCTTTGTTTTCAGATCGAGCCTGGCCATCTCCCCTGAACTGCAAAGGGTGAACCACATGTTGTTGTCGTTGCCCAGCTCGATGGAGTGCGGGCCCCGGTATTTACCCGGGAAACGGTAGACCTCGCGCTTGCCGGTCCTTGGATCCAGTGACACGGTGGCGTTCCGGGCCATGTCCACCGCGTAGACCAGGCCGTCGGGTCCCAGTTCAATATCATGGATCATGACCTTGTACTGGTTTCCCATGTCCCACTCGGTGATCCGGGCCCTTGTCTCAACGCCCTTGGGGGCGGGAGGTGGCACGAACGCCGGCCACTTCTTGACCGCTTCATCCGAGTAGGTCTTGACCAGGCGTTTGACGAGTGTCTCCTGCGTGTGTTTGTAGAGGCCGCCAAACCCGTCCATGCGCCGGATCATCGTTTCCCAGTCGACCGGCAGTTCGGGGCTTCGCCAACCCCTGGAACCAGTCTGGTGGCAGTAGCTGCACATCATCTTGTAGTTGTCCTTGTCCTTCATGCTGTCCCACTTGAGCATGCTGAATCCGCTGTCGGCGGTGCGCTGGTTTTCAAGCTTTTCACCGGTGGCAGGCTTCATGGTGAAACCAAGACCGCCTGTGCCCGCGTCCACGCCCTTCTGCCACTCATCGAGTTCTCCCAGGAGACGCGCGCGCACATGGTATTTCCTGTCGCGCAGACCATCGATAGCGAAGGACCCATCAGCCTGGCTGAACACTGAAATGGTCTTGATCTGCTCAAACTCCTTGGTGAAAGCTGAGAGCATCACCCCTTCCATGGCCTTGCCTCTGGCATTGGTCACCTTGCCGCTGATTGTTTTTGCGTCGACGAGGGTCATGGTCACGAAAACGGTCAGGACCATTGCTGCAATCCGCGCGGATCCAGTCATCACGATTTCTGTTGTGGATTTGTTTTTCATGGTTTGTCTGTGCTATGGTTTATCTGTTCTGGATGGGTGGGTTGATCCGCTACTCGATGTCCCCGGATGTATCCAATAGTCTGGCGTTGAGAATAAGGCCTCGAAAATCCTTGTCCGGAACATCGTCGAGCAATCCGAGAAATGCCACGAGCCCCGGAACATCCTTCTTGCTGATGTTCATTTGTGCGTAGGCCTCCGCGATCCCGCCTGATTTGCCCGATCGTTTCTGCCGGCTTGCGGCAATCTTGCCCATGATGACCTTGCGGATATCGATCTTCCGTTTTTTCAGGTTACGCAAGGAGGGTGTTGGCTTCGGGGTTCCGTCCCGGGTCATGGAATGCCGCTTCAAGTCGGTGAAGTTGGCGGGAGCATGGCAGGCAACGCAATTCCCCACGCCGGCCTTCCCCTCGTAACGCAGGAAGGTCTTGAGGCCGAGATATGAGGCCCGATCCATCCCTGCCGGCAGCTTGACGAGAATCCGGCCTTCCTGATTGGCGAGCCGCCCAAAGATGCGTCCGGCAAAGTCCTGTGGCGACTCCTCTTCCTCGGCCTTTTCCGGAATGCGATTGATGTAGGCAAAGGCATCGTAGATGGCCCGCTTGGTGGTCGATAACCGATGAATTCTGGTCTTCTCCTCGATGCTCTTTTCGGCCGCGTCCACGAGCAGTCCCGACAGGGTAAAAGCCCCCCACAAAAACAGCATTTTCCATGACTCAACGCGTTTCATGTTTTCACCAAGTATAGCGTCATCGGGGTGAGGACTCCGTAATCCTTTTATCTGGTTGGTTTCCTGGGGGGGATGAATCCCCCGCCCTCGCAGGCATTCACATATTCGATCCGGTGGAACGTTGTCGAGCTTTCCGGGACAGACCGGTTGATCGTTGACGTTGAGGGAGTTGCATCGGCTACAAGTCCCTCCGATCTGTAATGGCGAACAGGGTTTTCCACCGCCGTCATTGAACACATCCCGCCTAAGAACCGCCACGCCAACAAGGGCCGGGAAATGTAAGCCCCGCCATGGAGAGACCCTTTAGATCTAAGTCAAAATCATAGGAATGAGATCATAATAAATTTCACAGAGGCGGAGACTTTGTGAAATATTTCACAAAGTCCACCGCGCATGGAAATAATGAGCATTGGTTTGAAGGGAAAGTGAGGTCATTCGATTATGAGAACTAATTCAGTCATAACGTCAGTGCAGATCGCAGTGGGTATTTGGGCGGTGGCTCTGCTGGCTCCATCTGGCAAGGCCGCTGACGAAATACCCGCTGGAGACGATCCCAGCCTGATTGCCCAAGGCAAAGCCCTTTTCCAGACCAAGATTTGCTTCACCTGTCACCAAAGTGATCCCGCAGTGCCTGCGCCAGCGGGGGAGGCCCTTAAGGCCACCAAGTTCATTGGTGATTTCTGGGGCAAGGAACGCGAGGTGCAGATTAGCTCCGACCCCCAATCGCCCGTCTTTACGGACAGTGGCAAGACCGAGAACGTTAAGTTGGATGAAGCTTACTTCATGGAATCGGTGGAGAAGCCCAACGCCAAGATTCTCAAGGGATCGATCCCCGGAATGGCACCCCTGCCGACCACGCTCGAGGAACGCAAGGCCCTGGCGGCCTACGTGAAATCGCTTAGCAAAACAGACGGCTCCGGGACCGTGGTGACCGAGCAACCGACCCCGAAGGAAACCCCGAAGGAAACCCCGAAGGAAGCAGCCCCGGACCCCGTACAGGTTGCCAAGGGCAAAAAACTCTTCCAAGCCAAGGCTTGCTTTACCTGCCATCAGATTGATCCCGCAGTGCCTTCACCTGCGGGTGGAGCACTAAAAGCACCTGGTTTCATGGGCGATTTCTGGGGCAAGCCACGCCAGGTGCTGATGGGAGTGGGCGGCTCGGAGGCCACGGTGACCTTTGACAAGGCGTATTTCATGGAATCCGTGGAAAAGCCGATGGTCATGATCGCCAAGGGCTCGTTGCCGGGAATGGCTCCACTGCCGACGACACTGGAGGAACGAGAGAATCTGGCGGCCTACGTCCAATCGCTCAGTAAGGAAGGCGCTGAACAACCGGCCACCACGACATCCGCCGTTCCTAAGCAATATTGGCCCACCATACTGATCAGCATAGTGGTGTTGTTGGGTCTTACCTGGGTGGGGCTCAAGGCAGGCACCAAGGAAGTGGAAGTACGATGACGGCAGGAACCAGCAATACCCATGACACCTTGAATGTGGGGAAAACAGCAGAGGAGGTGACCTTTTAATATGAATAACAATAGCAAGTGGTTTAACATCAGCGAGGATTCCCGGTCATGGGAGGAGTTCTATCGAAAAAGATGGAGCTATGACTATAGTGTACGAAGTGGTCATGGCGTTAACTGTTCCATGGCCTGCAGTTGGGAGGTCTTCGTAAAGGACGGTCTGATTTGCTGGGAACTCCAAAAAACGGACTATCCCCAGATTGATCCTGACATCCCCAACGTTGAACCCAGGGGTTGCCAGAGAGGCATGACCGCTTCCTGGTATCCTTACAGCCCCTTGCGGCCGAAGTTTCCGTATGTGCGCAAGGTGCTGTGGAATTATTACGCCGAAGAACTCAAGAATGGCAAGGATCCCGTCGAAGCCTATGCAAGCATCGTTGAAGACGAGGAGCGGTCCAACGAATATAAATCCGCGAGAGGCAAGGCCGGCTGGAAAAGGGTAAGCTGGGATCAGGCCACTGAACTCGTCGCCGCCGGCCAGATTTACACCATCAAAAAGTATGGTGCCGATCATATGGCCAACTTTTCGCCCATCCCCGCGATGAGCTTGATCAGTTTCATTTCGGGACACCGGTACAACAATTTGCTGGGTGGCATCTATTGCAGTTACTACGAATGGTACCACGACCTTCCGCATGTCTCTTCCTCCATGTTTGGTGACCAGACGGAGAATTGCGAAAGCTCCGACTGGTATCTTGGCACCTACTGGATTGTCGCTGGTACCAATATCAACATGACCCGGACGGCCGACGCTCATTTTGTTTCCGAGGCAAAATACCGGGGCTCTAAAATAGTGGTGCTCTCCCCCAACTATTCGGACGTGACAAAATACGCCGACACCTGGGTTCCTCTCGTGCCTGGCAGCGACGGCGCCTTCCTGATGGCTTGCATCCACGTTATCCTGAAGGAGTTCTACGTCGACAAGGAGACGTCCTACTTCACAGAGTATGCAAAACAATATACCAACCTGCCTTTCCTTGTGGTTCTCGAAAAAGATGGCGACAAGTATCAGATGGGGCGCTTCCTGCGGGCATCCGATATTGCAAAATATGCCAAAGAGGAAAATGCCGATTGGAAACTGATCATGGCCGATGGCAAGAGGAAGCTGCACGTTCCCACCGGTTCCATCGGTTTCAGGTGGGAGAAGGAACCAACCGGAAACTGGAACCTCCAGCTGAAGAACGCAGTTACCAACGAGGACTTCGATCCACTCCTCACCCTTCTTGAGAATGATGACCAAAAGGCAATGGTCTCATTCAGCGACTTCACCGACACATTCAGCATCTACATAGGCAAGACCAAAGGGAAGGGGCAAAAGGCAAAGGAAATCCTGCGCGAAGTTCCTGCTCAGAAGATCAAAACAAAAGATGGCAAGGAATTGCTAGTGACCACTGCCTTTGACCTCACCATGGCACAGGCAGGCGTGGCTCGGGGACTGGGTGGCGATTACCCTCAGGACTATGACGACCCGAAACCCTATACCCCGGCTTGGCAAGAGGCGCAAACAGGCGTGAGCAAAGACCTCGCCATTCAGGTAGGCAGGGAATTCGCTGAGAATGCCGAAAAGACTAAGGGCAAATCATTGTTCATTACCGGTCCCGGGATCCAGCACTTCTATCATGGCGCGTCCCTGTATTACCGCAACGAGGCGGTGATGCTCGCCCTTTGCGGCTGTAACGGGGTGAACGGTGGGAATTTCAACCACTATGTCGGCACCCAGCACACTCGATTGAATGCCGCCTTCGTCAATATGGGTGCCGCCCTCGACTGGTCGAGACCGCCGCGGATGATGAATTCAACCTCCTTGTGGTATTTCCA
>MDTC01101407.1_pt1 | contig 11606 bp, 9 predicted proteins | sample 811181 | NCBI WGS metagenome assembly MDTC01 (sample SAMN05326644, study PRJNA326480) | marine metagenome | isolation source: seawater | place: Pacific Ocean: North | collected 2011 | reverse complement strand
TAAGTCCAAGGATATAGGTTCGTGGTGCGGACACCGGGAGTTGAACCCGGGTTAGCAGGTTGGGAACCTACTGTCATAACCACTAGACCATGTCCGCTTATCTCAAGCGAGAAGGTCGAGGTAATTGAGAGACTCGGTGGAGTCGTGGCGAGATTAAACTAGGCGCCTCAGAGCTTCCATCGCCGAGTCGGCCTTACCTAGACTCTCCAAGCATGAGTCTATCCTTGCCTCGGATAATGAGTTCTCTGATTCGGATAAGGCCCTCTCGGTCTCTACTCGCATCTCATTATTTGCCGAAACACCCGATGAGTCGAGTCTGTTCCTCAGTTTTCTCCAATCGTCAACAAGGAAATCTAGCATCTCTCTCGCCTCCCTCTTTCTTGAAGAAAGTGAGTCGAGTTCTGTGGTAAGGGTCTGCATGGATTGGTTTGCTTCGACCCAATTTCCTGAATCGGCCAAGGATTGGACCTGATCAAGCATTTCCCTCCATTCGGAACCTAAATCTCCGAGTGGAATTTCACCCTCGATGCTCTTCCTCTGCCTCATCGCCCTCTGAACCGATGTCTTCGCTTCTGCCTCCTCCCTAAGTGATCTGATCACGCCATCGGACAATCCAATTGCAAGAGATGGGTTTCCCCCCTCAAGGGCTTCATTGGCCTCCACTAGTCTCTTGTGGAGTTCGGATATTGATTCTGAATCGGATGAGGATATCGCACTCTCTGCATCATCTAATGATTTTCTGGCCCGATCCATTAGCCCCTCTACGTCACCCATCTGTGAGGGTATCTCTGATACGATCGCCAATGCATACTCGGGATTCTCTTCTGACATGGCCTTCTTTGCTTCCTCGAGAGTGGAAATTAATCCCCTTACCAAGTGTCCATCACCAGTTGAAATCGACATCTCTGCATTCTCGATCGCATCCTTCGCTTCTTGCCAGTGGGCCTCAATTTTCTCAGACAATGTTTTGGCTTCTCTGAGCTTGTTCTCAGCCACCCTCAGAGATCCGTTTTCGAGCTCATTTAGTGCGCTTTCGAAAGTCGATCTTGCCCTACCTGGTTTTCCGGTTATCGCTTCTGCGCGTTCTATGGAATCAAGCGATTGTGCTCTTATCTCATCTATGTCGGATAGGAATGAGAGGAGTCTTTCAGCCTCCCTCTCGGCATCGGTAATCAGACTGATCCCCCTCTCTGGATTCTTCCATCCCTCTTCCCTTGCAGTCTTCAAGAGTGAGTTCGGCTGTTGCATTAGGCTGTTTCCAGACTGCAGGCTCAGAATTCTGCTTTCGGCAATTTTCAGTCGGTCTGAGAATTCCTTCCTTTCCTCTTCGAGACCGTCCTTAGTGAGAATTAGCGGGATTGTTGTCAGCATGGCTGGAATGCCGACGATAAGGAATGACTCTGTATTGGGACTGGTAAGTGTGATTGGGATAGCTAGGCCAAAGCCGAATGTTGTCATTATACCCCTCAATCTTCTTGAATTTACATCTGATCGAAGAATGTGCCTAGAAGACAAGAAGAGTGCTGCCGAAGCCAGAATGAGGAGGATGACTGCTCCAAGATTACCATCATCATTCCGATTTACCTCAGCAAATGCAAGTATCGATGGCCATGAAATGCAACATGCGATTGATACTCTGGTCCTTTGTGTTGGTCCGAATTCTACTAGGTCTGGCATCATCAGAGCGGATGCAAATAGGACTGCTCCTGGACCGAATCTCTCCAGATGCGAGGTCTCGGAACCAAAGGAGGAAAAAATCCACAATGCGCCCAGTGAAATAAGCAATAACTGGCATACTAAAGCTGCCCTATCTACCCTATTACGATGTTTGACTACAACGCGAATGGGGTAGTCTGGAAGCATCACCATGGATTACGAACAGGCAGAGGGGGTCAATATGTATGCGGTTCCATGAGCAGGTTTGAATTTGGTGAAACTCAACCTTCTCGTGACCTTTTGAACATCAATAAAATGACAATGGTCACCCCGACTAGGCCTGGCAATAGCAAACTTGTTTCCTCTTCTTGGGCTTTGAAATCTACTTCTAATTTGATCGTACCGTGTGTACCTGCAGAAGCACTGTCCCAATCCAAATAAAGGCCATCAAGACTATCGTTTTCCAGCTCGAATTGGAATTCTACCACTCCCTGTCCAGGTCCGTTCTCCAATGAAGAAGCGAATGGTTGTTCGGTCCATCTTCCACAGATATCCGAAAGGCAGACTCTAACGAATGCTGAATCTGTTCCATCATTCTCTACGACCACGGTTAGAATGGCAGTTTCACCAACCTTGGAGGATTCTGACAAGGAAGCCTCGACAATCCTGATGTGAGCTCCACTTCTTGGCTGGATAGTGAGCATGATTGTCTCCTCCCTGGTGTTGCCCTTGGAATCAGTCGCCTCGATCGTGATTTCGTGATCCCCCTGTAACAATGATGGAAGAGGAATTGGATCGGATATTGACCAGTTCTGATCGGCCCATGATTTCTCTTCGCCATCAATGGAAATTGACCATGACAAATTGTCGATGGCGTCCAGATCATCGAAAGAATGGGATAGGTTGAGTGAAAGCTCGTCATTCTCATGGGAATCTTCACCAATCTCAATCTCAATTCCATTGGAAAATAGTCTGGGGATAATCGTTGGCGGATTTGAGTCGAGGACTTTGATTGTCCATCGTCCGATAGCCGTGTTTCCAGCATCATCGGAAACCAGGAGGTCTGCACTGATTGTTGTTTGATTTCTGGCCAAGTGCCTCTCATAGACGCCCATGTAAGCACCATTGACCCCATAACCCTGATTCACGGTGAACTCGAATGTTTGTTCGGATGTTCCGGACTGTCTCCATCCTTCAGAGATGTTGGTGTATAGCTCCAGTAGGACTGGGAGCATCGAGTCATCCGAGGCATTTACATCAAAGCGAATCGTACTTCCAGCAGGAGCTAGGATTGGGCTTAGTCTTGTAGGATCTAGTGGGTAGGATGAAGAGTCACCAACCATCATAGTGCCCTCCCATGTTGGAATCATCCCGTCTACAATGGGATTATCGTTCCATTTTGATGACAAACCGTGGAAGTCGAGGCAAGTTGCATTTACGCTCATTACCTCTCCATGCGAGAAACCTATCTCATCTGGAATTACTTCGAACCATGAGTTATTGTGAGTGCTAATTACATCTCCTTGGCTGCTAACTGTCCATTGGATCTCAGGAGATTCCAGAGGGCTGTCGGTGCAAGAAGCTGAGAATACTGTGGCTCTATCTAGAGGAATTGTGGAAGAAGTCAGGGGGGATCTGGAAGCGGAGATTATAGGAGGCATATTCTCGGCTATAGTTATCTTGATGTCATGAGCCACTGGGGCCTGTGAACGATTTACTGTGAATAATCCGGGACTACCTGAGATTACTGTCGGCATCGGGCTGTACCTATATTCCAAATTTTCCGGAAGTTGTACCTGAAGAGGCACTTCCTCCACCATTGCACCCACTCTTGGGATATCTATAATCCGCAGTGTCTTTCCATCTGCTACTCCTGAAATATTGGCTGACTCTACCCAACTCCAATTCCCACTGGTTCTATTTACGGGACCTGTTTCAGGGGGTTTAACAGAAATTTCCATCTGCCCGACCACCGCCATGGAGTTGTAGTCGAATCTGCAACACCCACCTGAAGAAGAGTCGGACCAATTCCTTGAGGATACCACTAACTCTGAGAATTCCAGCGACTCGGTTGAGTCGACCCAGCCATCTGAGTTACCAAGTTGTGCGTCAATCTGCCCCAGCAACCCTATCGATCTGTTATTTAGTAAGTCAGTGCCATAAGACTCTGAGACAATGACCTCCGCGGACCATGTAGCATTCACTTCTGAGAAAGGAGATATGGGGCCAGTGAAGTTGAGGAATGACTGCCCCCATATCGGAGGAGGAGGTCCCATTAGGTCTCCCTCAAAATCTGAATTGTGAGTGGATGTGAAATTGTCCCCAAGGTTGTTGCTCGATTCTTGCAAAGGGAGTAGGACAACTATCATCGATGCGAGTATTATTGGGATTGTCCTCTGGTTTCTGATTCGAAAGGACACCGTTTCACCCCTATGAATTTCCATGAATAATCACAGAACCGGAGAAATCAATGTCCAGGGGGAACATCCGGTACTCAGGCCCAAGTTCACTCTGCAGGGCCTCTCTGAGCCCATCATCTCCATAGACTAGGAGGAATCCCCCATTTCCGGCTCCCAGTAACTTTGCACCTATTGCTCCTGAAGACATGACTCTATCGTGTAGTTCATCGATAGATTGGTTGGAAATAAGCGAGGATACCCCTCTCTTGGCGTTCCAAGTCTCGTTGAGGAGTTCTCCTATCGAATGTAGATCCCCATTCTGGAACATCATTGCTGCCTTGTCTGCATGTTCCCTAATAGACCTCATTCGATTACTCTTGTCCTGTTCGTCTTCAGATTCCTCAGAAAGGACTTTGCTGGCACTTCTAGTCATCCCAGTGAATACTAGAGTGAAGTTTCTGGAGATTTGCGATATCAAATCATCCTCTATTCCTATTGGTTCCACGGTTACTGCACCATCTCCGAACCTAATCGAGTTGATACCTCCGAATGAGGCAGCATACTGATCCTGCCTACCAATTGGGGCACCCATTATTTCTATCTCTATTTTGCATGCCTCTTCCGCTAGTTGTTCCTTTGAAGGATTCCTACCTTGGAATGAGTGCATCGCATTCAGAAGGCCAACCGTGACCGAAGAAGAAGACCCAAGCCCTGTTCCTCGTCCAGGAATATCTGCTATCGTGGTTATCTCAACACCAGATTCTATTCCAGTTAGTCGCAAAGCTTCCCTGACCAGACCATGCTTAATCTGAGAAACAGAGTCTACATCCTCCATGGAAGAATATGAGATTCTTATCCTGTCATCGAATCTCCTATTCATAGTCACGTACACATATTTGTTAATTGCAGTAGAGACTACTCGACCGCCAGATGACTGCTTCATCGAGAACTCGTCAATATCTGTCCCACCTCCACAGAAGGACACTCGGAGCGGGGTTCGGCTGATTATCATCGCAACTTGGGGGGCAGAGTATCACTCATCAAGACGCCGGTTTGGTGAAATCTAGTAATTTTGCCAATGACAAGGCATATGAGAGAGCCGCATCCGCGAGAGTCAGAGAGACATGGACAACCTAGTCACTATGGATGACTTGACCAATGACGATATCGTTGCTATTCTAGACGATGCGGAGAGGCTTGTTCCAGTGGCCAAGGGAGATGTCCTGCTGCCACTTCTGCAAGGGAAGGTCCTAGCAAACATGTTCTTCGAGAACTCAACTAGAACTAGGATGTCTTTCGAAACAGCCATGAAGAGGCTAGGTGGTTCAGTACTAAACTTCAGTTCCATTGGAACCTCGGTTTCTAAGGGGGAGACGCTGTATGACACAATGCAAATGATAGACGGATATGCGGATATCGCGGCAATCAGGCATCCAAGGCAGGGAGCAGCACAATACAGTGCGGATGCGGTTGGCATTCCGATCCTGAATGCTGGTGACGGCGCTGGCAACCACCCCACTCAGACGATGCTGGATCTGTTCACAATCCGTCAGGCACATGGTACTCTAGAAGGATTGAACGTAGTTTTAGTTGGCGATCTTAGGTATGGTAGAACTGTTCACAGTCTTTCTCACGCACTTGTGAGATTCGGTGCGAGCCTAACGCTTGTATCTCCCTCTGCATTGAAGATGCCCGCCGAGATAGTATCCGACTTGAAGGCACATGGAGCAGAGGTCAATGAGACGGAGTCTCTGGATGGACAAATATCCCAGGCGGACGTCATTTACATGACAAGAATCCAGAAGGAAAGGTTTCCAGATGAGGAGGAGTATGCCAAGGTGGCCGGAATATACAGAGTCGAGTCATCCAATCTTGCGGGTGCGAAGAAGGGGATGATTATCATGCATCCACTGCCCAGAGTGGATGAGATAGCCCCAAGCGTGGACTCAACGGAGTTTGCAAAGTATTTCCAGCAGGCTTTCAATGGAGTTCCAACTAGAATGGCACTACTGTGTCGAAGTCTTGGAGTAGAAGTACCAAAGAAGGTGAGCTGATGTCTGAGATGAGGAGGGTTACCGCGATTCGAAATGGAACGGTTGTGGACCACATTCCCTCTGGTTACGCAATGCAGGTAATCAGGATTCTCAGAATCAACACCGACAGGGCTACGCCAGTTTCCCTGGTGATGAACGTGCCCAGTGACAAGCTTGGAAGAAAGGACGTTCTCAAAATTGAGGACAGGGAGCTGGATCAAGAAGACCTAGACAGGCTAGCACTAATCGCACCGGCTGCCAGTATTGCGATAATCAGAAACCATGCAGTTGCGGAGAAGATGAGGGTGGAACTGGGGGATGACCTAGTTAACATAGCCAAATGCTCCTTCCCAAACTGTATCACGAAGAGTCCGCGGGAACCTCTAGCTCAGAGGATGAAAGTTGTGTCAAGAGAACCTTTGGAGGTCAGGTGCTACTACTGTGGACGTGGTCAGGAAATAGATGAAATGATAGGTAACATCATCTGAATTGATAGCGATTCTAGGAAGCATTGGCCAGCCAATCCCTCATTGTGCATGACTGGCACACCTCTCGACTGGTAATCTCGCCGCATTCGGAGCAATTGTTTACATCATGCTTGATATCGGGATTTGCTAGTGAGTGAAGCTCTCTAATCTGATCCAGAGAATGTAGTAGTCCGTGCCTAGCACCTGGGGTCAATTCCTCCAAGCTAGCAACAACAGACCGGCTCTGCTGACGCATGGCCCCTGGTGCATGGGGGCAGTCACCATGATGGATTGGTAGACCTTCATGCAAGGCGTGGGCATGAATCTCCTGCTCGGGAACCCATCTGAGAGGAACGATCCGTGGAATTAGGCCCTCTATCTGGTTATTTGTATGAGGAGCTAGCCTGACTGATCTGTCGATCTCGCCCTTCTGCAGATTCATCAGAATAGATTGGGCCATATCATCCAAGTTGTGTCCTAGAGCCATGACATCAGCCCCTACCTTTTCCGCCAGTGCATTGAGGCCCTGGCGACGGAAAACACCGCAGAAAGAGCACGGCATGAGCCCCTTCGCCTCATCGTGGTTTTTTCCCATGGAGGGCATCAGCTGTACTACTTCGTCCATTCTGCCGTACCCCATCTCCTCGTAACTAAGCGTCTCGAACCTGACCCCGAGTGATTCTGCAAGTTCTCTAGCAAACTCCATTGATGGAGCGCGGTATCCGTCAATTCCCTCATCCACGCACCCTGCGACGAGTTCGACATCCCTTCTTCGACCGATGATTTCATTGATCATCGAAAGGAGAACTGCTGAGTCCTTGCCACCTGAGATGGCGACGAGGACTATGAAGGGCGATCCGTCGTCCTTGGTCGCATTTTTGGGTAAATCTAGTTGGAGACGGAGTTCGCGTGATGTTCTCTTGCGGATGGATGAGTAGAGGTGCCGTCCACAGAGGTGTTGTCCGCTATATGCTTGGAAGACAATGGCATCTGAGCGGCATCTGCTGCATGATTGGACCTCGATTCCACCGCTCATGACAAGTCGCCGCATTGCATAGGCTTGAACCCATCCTCCGGTGAGTTGATTCGTGCTCCCCTGACCGGATTGTCATGGAAGACTCTGGCTCATTACCTGGGAGAAGTGATGTTGGAGACAAGATTTTCTCCCCCCTTGTTGATAGGATTTCACTAATATCACTCATCGTAATTGGAGTAATGATTGGTCCGTTGCTATCTTCTGAACTGGAGCCAGTACTAGGTGGAAAGGCATTCACTACTGTAGTATGTGGGCTAGTAATTGTCATCCCTCTTATCGCAAGTTCGATTGGTAAGTTGTATGTTAGAATCAGAGCCTAGTCTGATCTAAGTTTGGAGATTCCCGATTCCACGTATCCGGATACTGTCTGCCATGGAATGATGAATCTGAGACCAGCCACAACGATGATGAACAAGCCCGCCGAAATTACCTTGCCGTAAGTCATCTGCAGCTCGAGAGACTCCTTCACCTGTCCAGTCCACTGGGTTCCCTCCAATATCCCAACAATAGTGATCATTAGATCATCAAAAGCCAATGCCATGGCCGTCGTAATAGCGACTAGGGAGACTATGACGACTAGTTGGATAAGGTGAGAGTTTACCACGTTGTTGAATTGTCTGACGTACTCGGGGTCACGCTTGGATTCCTCCGGGAGTGATGCTGCGTACTCCATATGACCGATTGCGGCCGTTCCAGATTCCATGAACAAAAGCATCAGAATAGCGATTCCCAGAAGTGTACTCGCTAATGGCGATATTAGGCCGCCGAACAAAGATCCTTCCCCTATCTGGGTAGGAAGTGCCCGGAGTCCAACATCGACTTCGGAGACGATTGGCTCGAAGGTAAGAACTGCGTGGAATGCTATTACGATGATGTAATATCCTACTACCCAGGTAATGGATCTCTTTGACAGCCCCCATATACCGATCAGTCCGATTAGTACAGGAGCGAATACTATCCCCAAGAAAACAATCTCCATCACCAGGCCAAGTGGGTGGAATAGATGCTCAATATGGTTCATCGAGTCATTGCTGTTCCAAGGGAAGTGAAGCCCATTCTTGAAAGTGGAGAAAATCCATGCGAGCAAAAAGGGGATGATGACCCACGCTGCCATCAATGCTCCTGAGACTTGCTGTACCCTAGTCTGGAACTCCTGTGAGGATGACCAATAACGCTCGATAGCGAAAGTTGCAAAGAGGCACAAAACCAGAGGTCCGATCATGGACATCGTCCCAGACTGCCCGACCCCTAGGAGGATGTCTGGGATAATCAGCCCGTTCGTGTTATCGAGCCACATTAGTCCTCTAGTGTGCTCGTATGAGGGACACCAAGTCTCTTCGTTGTTGTCGATGATGAATTGCTCGCTGCATGGCCCGTAAAGCTCGCTCATCCTCTTCAATAAGAGAAGCAGTGACGCTGTGGAAGCAATCTGGAGAACCAGGATCTGCCATTTTCTCCTCAATGATGGAATATGCAGTGTCTCGGTAATCTCAGCCTTCTTCTCACCAATTTCCATTTCTTCACCCCCTTGACTGCAGAAGTGCCTGTGACAACTCAACATCTGGCATCCAATCGACTACTTTTGCTCCGTATCCTGAAACTGCGGTTAGCCTATTCTGCCTCTCTAGCTTCAGTACCTCGTAGGCCATCCTTGGAATTCTACTGACTAGCCTCTCTAGATCAACGCTACTGGGGGAGAGGATGATTACCTCGTGACCGTTTCCCGCTAGGTTTCGAATTGCTGGCAATGTGGTCCCATCACCTTCAAGGCTACTGATGATGAAAACGGGAGAGCCGCGACTAATCCTGGGAGATAGGGAGTTTGTGACAGCCTGAAGGGGCATGGATCCAGAGGGGGATACTGAGGCAAGTCTGCTCAGTACCTTGTACTGTTGTTTATCGCCTGTATCAGGTGGTAAGAAGTCCATTCTACTACCATATGTCACCATCGCTACCGAGTCTTTCCTCTTGAGGAAATGACTAGCAAGAGAGGCTGCGGCTGAGGCTCCCATCTCTAGAGGGTTCTTGAGTACGGTTCCAATTCTGCTTACTTCCCTAGTATCCAGAATCACGAAAACGTCTGTGACCGCATCCCTAGTCTTCTGATTGACCATCATTTCGCCGGTTCTAGCAAATGCTTTCCAGTTGATTGAGCGAATTGGATCGGTGGAGAGGTACTCCCTCAAGGAATAGAATTCCATGCCTGGTCCCGGTGTGCGAAGTGTTGTTGCACCTGTATACATCTTTGGTACGTCAGCCCTTAGCATCGCATCCTCCACATCCCTGACCTGAGGGAATACTGTGATATCACAGATATCCTCAATCACGGACTCATTGACAAACAATCCGAAAGAGTTACGATATCTAACTGAGATTGGACCCACAGAATAGTGCCCTCGAAGCGGGCATCGGAGCATGTAGTCTAGTTTTGTTGACTGCCCGGGACCTAGGTTGAGTCTGATCTGGTTAATACCCCTCCTGATCTTCATCTCGTGAGGGACGTTATCGAATACCTCGAGTAACTGTGTCCTTCTGTAAGACTTGTTTGTGATTGTTAGAGAGACTTCTATTAGGTCGCCCTTGTATACATTTGAATGAGGTACGAATCGTGAGATCTCGAGGTCTGATTGCCCAACTATCCAACCGTTTATCGAGATAAATGCGATGAAGGTCAGACCTATTATCATCATCTGGAAATTAGAGATCATCATTCCCACTAATATCAGGCTAATTCCACCTGCAAGCATAATTGCAGCCTTCCTAGTCCACAACTCTATTCGCACCCCCTGATTCTCCCCATTGTTTTATTCTCCTAACAATCCCAACCAACTCGTCCGGCCTGTAGTTCCTCTCCTCGAATAGGAAACGAACCAGAACTGGATCTCGGATCATCCCCTGTAGCTCCGATGCAGGCATTGCATCGAACTCCTCCCTAGTCAGAGCGTTTAGATTCCTGACTCTGGTGAGTAAGACTTGGCGTATTTTCTCTGGCCTTTGATAGTACTTGTATCTCTCAGCATCCCCGAAACCATAGTAGACAACGCGGAATACATGTCTCCAGTCCTCGGGGTCTTCCTTCCTGATTAGGACTGCCTCGAGCAAAATGAATAGGAACAAGAATAGAATTAGCATGGCCATCCAATCATTTGTGAAGTAGATTAGTAGATAGTACACAAGATTGTAAGTATCTCCGAAAATTGTAGGTTGTTGATGTCGACTTTCGTCGAAAATAACCAATGAATGCTCACCAGGTGAAGTTCCATTATCATTCAGAATTAGGGCCTCGGCAACCAAATCCAGAGCCCATTTCCTATTATCGTTCTCGGGAACGGCGAGATAGCTTGAGTCTGATTCAGGGTCATATATCGAGTTGATCAATACGGAACCATCGGAGATGAAGTGAACCCTTCCTGTCTCTGAGCCTCTGCATAATATTGACTCGCAGTACCTAACATAAACCGGGAAGGGGCCCTGTTCGTCTCCAGCGAGGCCGAATGCAGCAAATGATCCGACTGAGTAGTTACCATCGTCATTGTTGTCTATCCAAGAGTCCTGGGTAGTCTTGGCGATGACATACCTGCGCTCGGCTGGGTTGTAGGAAGTTGTCTTCTCGAATGCAGAGGGGGTATTAGTTAGCAGGCTATAGTCCTGGGTCCAGTCCCACTTAGGTTGGTTTGTTGACGGGTCAGTGCCCTGGAATCTATGCGCACAAAGGCCTGCTGCTTGGGCCGTGACGAACGGAGCACCAATTTCTGGATTAGACGGGTCATCATCTAGGACGTCGACTACTCCATCTTTATCCACATCCCTGAGACAGGGGTTGACGCTAGTCTGCATACCCTGTGAAGAAGTGAAATTGAACGCTGATGTGGTGTTTACCCAAACAAAGTCTGAGCCCAGATCGTTATCGTAACTGTAGTCTGCATAGAGTCGGTGGTTTGTGAATTCGAGGCCAAACTCTGCAGCAAGGTTGCTTGAATAACCAAAGTCATCCATTAGAATCAGAGTCCCGCCT
>MDTC01053506.1_pt1 | contig 11606 bp, 20 predicted proteins | sample 811181 | NCBI WGS metagenome assembly MDTC01 (sample SAMN05326644, study PRJNA326480) | marine metagenome | isolation source: seawater | place: Pacific Ocean: North | collected 2011 | reverse complement strand
TCTGTATGTTATCCGGATAGCTCAGGAAGTGCAAGACGTTCTTCAAGTGTTCAAAGTGACCACGCTATCGTCCGCAGTTACGGATTCACAATATCAGCACCAAAGGCAAACCCTCCGGTCAAAGATCGTGTTAACGCAGTTAATAAATTAATACGTGAAGGAAACTTCAGTTGTGAGAATTGTCCGAATCTTATTATGGACTTAGAAAGAAACGTTTGGAAGGGCAATGATATTGATAAGACTTCAGACAAAGAACAAACCCACGCAAGTGACGCGCTAGGATATGCCATAAATCGCTTATATCCGGTGCGTAGACGCGTAATGGTGTCAAAGTCGTGGTAATGTTCATCTTGGGTATGTCGTTGTCTTTTAACGCAATATTTGCGTTCTTGTATTTTTACGGAAAACACGTAGAAAGAAAACACCATAGCGATATAAAAGAATTTTTGGCGACTAATTACACTAAACAAAATCAATGGACTTTTTATGACAGTTAATGACGTAGTACTTCCCGACCATTCGGAACAACTTGTTCTTGAGTCGATAAGACAAGCACATAATGGACTTCAAGCGGAGGAAGACGCAGAAAGAGCGACCGCTTTAGATTTTTACTATCACGATAACGTTGACCAACATATTGAACAATACTTTTCCCCTTCCACATTAAATCAAGTACCGGTATTTCCGCAAAAGGTTGTTCCACGCTTTGCAAGAGCGCGTCAAATGTTATACAAGAAACCGCCTAAAAGAATGATAAACGGTGAACAAGCGCAAGAATATCTTGCATTGACACATCACTTGGATTCTAAGTCGCAAGAATACACCGAAACAACTTGGTTGACCGGTTGTATGGGTTTTCGCTCTAAGTGGGTAAATAATAAAGTTCAATATGATCTTATTCCATTCTTTAAAAGATATTACAAGGATGGCGATTCAGAACCGTTCGCGGTATCATATGAAGTAGGTCGTGATTATAATAATAACAGAATATTTGTTTATTGGTCAGCCGATAGGGACGGCATAGAAGGAAAACATTTTAAATATGACCAAGCCGGTCGTAAGATAAGTGTCACAGAGAATGACCGCAATCCGTATGGAATATTACCGGTAACCTTTGCAGAATATACAAGCGCAGCGCACGACGTAGTTCGCGCAGCCGTTCAAATAGGTATTGTTAACACAGAGATTGCACTTGCCACACGTTTTGCGTTTGGTCAACCCGTTGCAACCGGTATCGATGAAGCAACGCATATGAAGCTTGGTATTGACCGCGTTTTATTGATGCCGCCTGAAAGTTCGTTCTCTTTTGTAAGTTCCCCGGCCAACCTTCTTCAAATGATAGAAGTTTCTAAAAGCTTTGCAAATCAAACGGCTGTAAATAATCATCTAAGAATTAAATGGGATGAATCAGGCAACGCACCAAGTGGAACCGCATTGCGCTTGATGGAAATGGAAAACCTTGAATCGCGTCAAAGTGATATACCTAAATGGAAAGATTGGGAGAGCGAAAGATATGAAGTTGATCGTCAAATTATTCGTGTTCATACGGGTAAAGATATGGGCGAAAATTATTATGTTGACTTTGCGGAAGTAGAATACCCACTTGACCAAGAAAAAGAATTTAAACGCCTTGAGTTTATGCTTGACAAGGGATTGATGGATAGAACCGATCTAATAAGATATTTTAATCCTGATATTAGTCAAGAAGACCTTGAAGCATTGATTGCTCGTGTTGACGAAAATAATCAAGTGGAAGAACCCGCAAGACCACAAACCGCAATTGAAAGGATATTAGGTGGCTGATCCGGTCAATACATTTATGACTCAAATCAAGAACGTTGAAAAACGTTTACTTGATGACTTGCGTCGTGTTGCACAAGAATTAGACAAATTTAGCGATACGGAATTAATTCAGATTGCAAGGGAGTTGGATTTCTTTCAAGAGCTTCTTGATAAAGGCTATACTGATGCGGTCAACGGATTAATGGAAGCTTATGAATCCGACTTGTCAAAGATAAACCAAGAAGCCACAAAACGTGGCGTTAAAAAAATAGCGGGAGCCTCTGTTGCGCAACTTCAATTATTACAAGACTTAGAAGCTGAGAGATTGCTTGGCAAAGCTTCAGCTTATGCAAATGACTTAAAAGACGGATTGTTCAAAGGAATCATATCAGGCGAAAGACCTTCTTCGATCGTAAATCGCTTGTCGGAAACTGTTAACCTTGAAACACGCCAATTGAATGTTGCGGTTGCTGATGGAATTAGGCAATTCGACGATTTAGCAAGACAAAAGGTTTATGAGGATATAAAAGTAAACTGGACATATGTTGGCCCTGAAGATGAAAGAACGCGCGATATATGCAGGAACACTCTTGACAATGAACCAGAAGAAGGTTACACGGAGGAAGAAGTCCTTGCAAGCGATACCCCGTTTGGTTTGCGGGGTGGATTTAATTGTCGACATTCTTGGGAGTTAAAAGAATGAAGGCGCAAAACATTTTATCAATACCAAAAAAGATTTGGGCGACCATTGGTGGAAAAACAGTTACAAGGATTGTAAAAGATTCAGATAAGGGATTCGGAACGAATGAGAGCACTAAAAAAAGATACAAGTTCCCTAGATACACTTCAAATTATTCAAAAAACAAATCAGAAGGAAAAGCCGGGCCAAAGGGTGTTTCAAAGTCAAGGCAAGTAAGCCCTCCCAACCTACGTTTAACAGGAATAATGTTAAACAGTATAAAAGCAGATAAAGCGACGAATGTGGGTGTTGATATTGTATTTCGCGACGGATTGAAGGTAAAAGGGAATGCGGATAAAGGGCGAAATATTTTCGGTGTTAATGATGTAAACGAAAAGAAGATTGTAAATGAATTAAGCGGATATATAAGTCGGAATTTAAAAAAATACGCAAGCAAAAAGGTTAGCATTAAAATTGGATAATTTTATTAATAACAACGAGGAGGCATAAAAAATGTCAGAATCAGCGCAAGAAAACGTGCAAGAAAACGCCGAAGCAAACGGCAACGAGTTGACCGCTAAAGGTCAGACCACAACCGACACTTCCGGGCAGTCGGATTTGTTAAGAGAAGTTATGGCAAAGAAAGATAAGATTCGAGGACTTGAATCACAACTTGCCGAACTTCAAACAAAAGAAGAAAAAAGACGACAAGAAAGAATGCAACAAGACGGGAAGAAAGACGAATTGATAGCAGAACTTCAAAGTCAAGTTGAATCATTGTCGCCTTTTAAAGAACGCTTGGAAACTTACGAAGCAAATCGCCGTCAAGCACTGCTTGAGCGTTTGCCTGAATCAAAACAAGAAAAGTTCAAAGGACACCCAATTGATGTATTGGAAGACCTCGCTAATGAATACGCTACCGCAACACCGGTCAAGGTTGATAATCAATCTCCCGGTTCATATGGTGGGTATACTTCTATGAAAGAATGGGCCGAAAGCGATCCGAAGGGTTATAAACAAAGTACTCGGATTAAAAAAGGGATTATGATTGGCTATGGCAAATAAGTATAAACCATTCGGAGTTGATCTCGATCCAAAGGGAGATTTGAAAGAAAAGAATCTTCCGGACGGAGATATTCACGCTACAATAAAAGGCGAGAAAGTACCATACGAAACAATGATCGACGAATTAGAAGAACGAGCGAACAATGCACAACGTGGAAAACGCGTATCAACCAAAAAGTATTTTGGCGGTTGGGTTCCTCCAAATAAAAGTAAAGGACTAAAAAATGGCTGAAACCGATACCGGAGTAGCCCAAGGTGGTCTGGATAAAGTCATTGGAGATGCAATTATTGCCTTCAATGAAACCAACGTTATGTTCCCCTTGGTCTCCGTTAAACAATGCCCTCCGGGCGCAATAACCGTTCAATGGCCTGAATACAGCGCAGTTGCTTCTTCAGCAGTAGGCGCAGCCACAGACGGTGCAGACTATTCAACAGTAACAAGCATTACAACAACAGCAAGAACCGCGACCGTATCTGAACACGTTATACGTGCAGACGTGACCGACCTTGCAGTAATGGGTAACGCTGACGACATCGCGGGTAATACCGGCGCAATCTTAGGAAACGCCGTAGCTGCGAAGTTAGATGCAGACTTGACAGCACTTGGAAAGTCATTTTCACAAACAGAAGCCGGAGCCGGAACTGCTTTAACACTTGACCACATCTTTGGTGGATTAAGACAGTTAAGAGCTGCAAACGCTCCCGCGCCTTATAACTTGGTTATGAGTGACAAAGGAATCTTTGGGCCAAAAGGTTTACAAGGATTACTTGTTGACGTTGCCGTGACCGGTTCAAACGCAAAACCCGCTTCACTATTAGGCGAACAAGGGCAAGAATTCTTGTCACGTGGATTCGTTACTTCACTTGGTGGAATCGATATCTATTTCTCAAATGAGATTGATGACGATGTTGCATCCGGTGGCGATACCGCTTCCTTTATGTTCTCAGCCGGTGCGATGGGATTAGCGGTTGGCCCTGAAGGTCTAATGCGTATTGAAACAGAAAGAAACGCTTCTTTCCGTTCTACTGAGTACGTTGCGACCGGTTTTTGGGGCGAAGTCGAAGTAAAAGACGCTTTTGGTGTAACTATACTTTCAGACGTTAGCTAAATAAAACAATGATATGGGGCGGTTTATCCGCCCCTATCTTGGGAAAGAAAAAGAAATGTATTTTAAAAAAGAATCAGGAATAATTTTCGAATACGACAAAGAACGTCACGATCTAAAATCTTTGAAAGAACGTTTTATTGAATGCGATAAGGACGGAAAAGAGATTAAAAAGAAAAAAGATAAAAAGGCTAAATAATGGCTTTAGGAAGTAAAAGACATATAAATTCAGTATTGAAAGAATACTTCCTTGATGTAGCCGGGACAACCAATGCAATGTCATTCAATGACGCTATGAGGGCGGGATTGCAAGAACTTGGATACACCGGAAGTTTGATGCAGATGTTAAAGACTTGGGCGAATGATCTTGAAGGCCCGGGCGTTTCAAATCTTCCGATATCTGTTGCATTGAAAAAAGCCGGTCAAAACTTAGTTGGCGAAGACATTCACGACGTGACCGAAGGATTGAAAGAACTCGGCGAATACATAACCTTTGGCAGTATTTTGACAAAATTTGAAGAAGAAAAAAGAAAATTTGCATTTATTGATTAAACCGCACGGAATAGCCGTGCAACTTATCTTATGGAAAGGAGATAAAAAATGGCAGCATTAGGCTCACAAAGCATTGCTTCCTCATACGAACAACTTTTACACGTTGACGCGGATGGAGGAGGAAATGGCACAACGCACGTTTCAGTAAAAGACGGCGACAACGGAACAACATTTGGATTCACAATAGCAACCGATGCGTTGATGATGACCGGAACAAATCGCTTAGAATTTGGCGATACCGGAACATATATACATCAAAGCGCGGATGGTGTACTTGATCTAGTATCCGATACAGAATTAGAATTAAACGCAACCACGATTGATATGAATGGAGCGGTTGTGCAAGATGGCGGAAATTTTACAATAAATGAAGATTCGGGAGATTACGATTTCAGAGTTGAAGCAAACGGGAACGATAGTGCTTTGGTTATGGATGGAGGTCAAGGATTTGTTGGAATAGGAGCATCAAAACCTGGTTATATAAACGCGGATGATTCTTCGGGTAACGGCGACCATAGAGGAGGAAATACACAAACAACTTCAGGAAGTGGCGGTTTGTTACACATTAACGGACTTGTTCCAAGAATAATTTTGGAAGATACCGGAGACAATCCCCATTATGCAATTGAAGCGCAAGACTATTTTAGAATTATTGAGGTTTCTGATAGTGCAACCACAGAAACATCAAGATTAAACATTGCAAGTGATGGAGTTGTCACAATAACCGCAGGAACAGTCACTTCAGATAAAGAATTAAAAGAAAATATTGAGCCAATTAATAATGGTCTTAACATAATTAATCAACTTGAAGGAAAGACATTTACTTGGAAAGATTCGGCAAAAATGCCAAAAGGGACAAAATATGGTTTAATTGCGCAAGAAATTGAAAAAGTTTTGCCAGATTTAGTGTATGAAAATGGCGGAATTCACGAAAAAGAAGACGGAAGTTATTATAAATCTGTAAATATGGACGGTGTAATTCCAATTTTAATTCAAGCAGTGAAAGAATTATCTTTAATTGTTGATGAGCTTAAAGAAAAAGATTAATTCAAACAGGGAGGCAAAATGCAAAAAGAACGTATTGAGCAACTAAAGAAACAAAGAGAAGCCTTAAAAATGAATTTAAATGAATTGAATTATTTAATTGAAGGCTATGAAAAAGCTTTAGAAGCACAAGAAAAGAAAAATAAAAAAGATGACAAAGCCAGAAACTGAACAATATCGAACCGATATAGTTGAAAGATTAGCAAGGATAGAATCAACACTTGAAGCAGTACACAAAGAAGCAACGGACACAAAACTTGAGATTCAAATGCAGAATGGACGCGTTAGAGCTTTAGAAAATAAAATGTCAGCGATTCAAGGTGTCGGATCGGTATTGTCGGTTATCTTTGGCGGATTCATCGCATATTTATTCAAAGGAGAATAAAATGTTGGATTGGTTTAATTGGACAAATTTCTTTTATTTGATGGGATTGGTTGTAGCTGGTGGTGCGACAATGGTCGGTTTAAAATACAAGAAACTTGTTGACGAATTAAAAGAAGTTTTCAAAGCATTACAAGAAGCGTATGAAGATGACGGCAAACTTGACAGCGAAGAACGCAAACAGATAATGAAAGAGATTTTAGACGTTATGGGCGCACTTTTAAAGATAGCTTGGAAAAGATGACATTTGATGAAATAATAGATCACGTCTTAGAATCTGAAGGCGGTTATGTGAATGACAAGGACGACGCGGGTGGCGAAACCAATCTTGGCATATCTAAAAAAGCATATCCGGACTTAGATATCAAGAATCTTTCTGTTGAACAAGCTAAACAAATCTATTACGAAGATTATTGGGTTCCGTCAAAAGCTGAACAACTTCCAAATCAATTACGCGAAGTTTACTTTGATATGGTTGTCAACTTTGGAAGGCGAGGAGCTGCGAAAGTCTTACAACAAGCTTGTAATGGAAAAAACACTTACAAGATAAAAGAAGATGGATTAGTTGGCTCGGCTACGATCGGAGCTTGTAAAAACCTTGAGCCTGACAGATTGAGAGCTTATCGCGTTTTAAAATTTGCAAAGATAGTCATCCGCAAACCTTCACAAGAAAAGTTTTGGTTTGGTTGGTTCCGTAGGGCGGTCAAAGTATGAACCTTGATGATAATATTCGCGTAATAAAAGAAAAGGCCGGGAAGATAGATATAAACGCCTTAAACGATGAACCTAAAAGACATTACATCGACATTGTTGAACTATTAGCATTGATAAACGATTTGGAAATCCCGGTCAAAATAAATATGCAAGAAAAAAATAGGATTACATATTATGAGTAGTTATGAAGCAGTTTACGCGAATTCAACAACGGATTTGCAATATATAGAACCAAATATAAATAATTATAATATGCGTCGTGTATTGCAAAGCGATTGGCAATCTTCCGGAACAACTGATTTATATTATCTTTATTCTTCCGGTCACGTGACACAACTATTTAAAGATGGCGAAGAATTAACTAGCGTAACCGATACACCAAACGCGAATAAAGAATACAATTATAATTCATCAACCGGATTACTAAGTTTGTTTTTGACCAATTCATCAACAACATTATTGAATAGTTCTGTAATTGAAGGCGGTCGCGATTGGGAAGACTTAAAACTTGAAGCAGTTAAAAAAGCTTCTGATATGGTGCGAAATATCGTGCCTTTTGGAATCTATCCGCGTAAAGGTGTTGGAATGGAATCAGCAACCGGGAATAATTGGCCCGAACTAATTGTCAGAAGTACCGCAATAATCGCTTGTTCTGATCTTGTTCGTCCTTTTGACTTTGAAAAATCAGAAGAAATATTAAATAAAGCAATGAATCCCGAAGGAACCGGCTTTTTGGATATGATAAGAAAAGGCGAAATCGCTTTATATCAAGATGAAGGAATGGCGAAACACGATGGCATTCTTCGTGAGATATCAATCAATGCAAGTTCAACCGGTTCAATCATTGATGTCAAAGGAACGCCAAGCGTTGATTGGGATGTTGTAAAAATTATCATAACAACCGCCGGGACATTTGCTACGGGTTCGGCTTCTTCTGTTAAATATTCAACGTTTGTTTCTGACGATACCGGATTGAAAACATCAATTGTAAAAGATGCCGAGATAATTGACGGATCATTCCAAGATGTAGGACGAGGAATGGCGGTCAGATTTTCGCCCGGTGTATATACTATCAATGATGAATGGGAACTTGAAATTTCAGGCGTTTTAGATTCACGAACTATGGCAGTTAAACACGCTAAAGCGGAGCGCATTTAATGGCAACTTTACAATCGCCACTTTTCGCAGAAAATCATAATTTATTTTCTGAAGAATCGAACACCTTTGACTTTGGTTCAAATGATGCAGATTCGTTTCAAAATACATTATATGACAATGTAATGGTATCATTACAAGATTTAATGCGAAATGAATTCAATATCCCGGTCATTGATGAACATCGCGGGAACCAATCGTTTGTCCTTGATCCAACAGAAGATACATTAATCGAACATTTTGCAAGTGGTCAATCGCGTTCATATGTTATAAATATTATATACACATTAATACGCGGTGGAGGATTCAAAAGAGTAAAAGAAAATTTAATTTCAACGGCTGAAAACGTAAAAAGATTGATTCATAACAACGCACATTATTCGCCGTCAGGTGTTTATAAATACCACGATGGACGTATTGAATCGATTGAATATGAACAAGACGAAGAAAATCTTGACATATTTCGCGCTAATATGTCGTTTAATTGTACCGTTACGGAGGTTTATGTATGAAGTATATTATTGGAAAAAATATAAAGTCTTTTAATTCAATCAATGATTATCACGGACTTGGGAAAGAAGTCGCAAAAGCATTGGCAGAAGGCAAAGAAGTTGACATCAAGAATCCGCCCAAAGAATTATTGGATGGTGGATACATTATCAAAAAACAAAAAAGGAATAAATAATGTCATTAGATAAAACAGTATATTCCGGAAAACAATTTGAATCGTTCTTTTCAATTCAAACGGGCAATCTTGGCGCGAATAGTGTATCCGGAACATTGTATAAATTAAGAACGCCCGAAGTCAATGATATTGATTTTGCAGAGGGTTCACAAAGAGCAGAAATAGAACGATCAGGTCAAAGAATACTAAGACCGGACGATCATATCGTTGTAAATAAAGGCGGAACATATACTTTCACTTTTAGCGATTACGCAGTAGAAAACGAAACCGTTCTTCAATCATTGCTTCAATTAGTTACCGAAGACACTTCCCCAAGTGCAACGGTTACAATGACCGGCAACCAAGCAACGGTTGCATATGAGGAAGGCGCGTCAACCGGCGAATATGCTTGTGTTGTTATTTCATCGCCTGACGCTGACGAAGATCGCTTGATGCACTCGTCCATTTTACAAGAGTTGACACTATCAATGAATCCAACTGTAAACGGCGGAAGACTTACCGCTTCAGGTGTGTTCTTTAGTGGATATCAACCAGTAATTGGAACCGAAGGAACATCGCCAAACGCTACCGCAGTAGATTTCACAAAAGGATTTTTCGATTGTACAACTATGACAATTGGAGGAAATGACGTTGTTTTGAATAACTTTGAAATGACCATATCAAATCCGGCTCAAAGAGTAGGATTTTCAACTGTCAATTCAATTAGTCACGAACCTTCCGCATATATGCGAGGTGGTCAAGTCAACGTAACGGGTACAATTAGCGCAAAGCTTGACGACAATGTTGTTGATACAATCGCAGATTTTAGGGCGGGAACATCGCGAAACATTAGCATTGGCGACGGATCAACGATTGACTTTGATATTCCAACCGCTAAATATACCGGATACACACATACAAATACTGACGCGGGAGTCTTTATTGACTTACCGTTTAAAGCAACGGCGGACGGTTCAAACGCATTGTTTACTATCACTACAACATAATAACATTGGGAGCGCAAAAATGACAATTAAAGTCGATGGGAAAGAATACATAATAAACGAATGCACATACGCAGAAAGAAGAGAATTGCATAAATTGAACGCAATGACTTGGTGGGAGGGCAAGATGGATGTTGACGCATATTACGCAGTTCTTGAGCGTGTGGGCGAAATAGCCGGATTAGGCGAAGTAGAATTTCAAGGAATGGAAATGCCTGAAATTGACAAAGTTCTTCAAGCGGTATTTCTTGAATACTTGGGGATTGATCCGGCAAAAAAGGATTCCGGGGGTTAAGCCTTGCGGTTTGGTGCAGTTTTTTCGGTACTCCAAAACCGCCTAGATCATATAGTCGCCTCCCCTATACTGTGGCGAAACTCCCGGTTACTTATAAACACAACGCGGTAAGGATAAACACGATCGATGACATATGGAATATTATTGACAAAGTTTGTGAACCTAGTGAACATTACACCGATGGTCAAATTTTGTACTATACCGTTCCATTCTTTGCAGATTGTTCTTATTTGCTTGAATCTTGGCACTATGATATGATTAACGAATATAATTACATCAAACGATTCAACATATCGCTTGGTAAACTTGATGATATTTCAGCGCATCGATTAGATTGTTTTACAATAATTGAAAACGAAATAAACGCTTGTCAGGCAGAAAAGGCAAAAAAAGAAAATGGCTGATAAATCTTTAAACATCCCGATAAGGGTAAAAGGCTCAAAAAAAGCAAAACAAGACTTAAAAAAGGTTGATAATAGTATTGTCAAAATGGGAAAGTCCGCAGTCCAAGCCGGGGCAGCGTTTTTTGCCGCATCTGGAATTATAAATGGATTTAAAAATTTAATAGATTTGACGGCAGCACAAGAACTTGCAGAAAAGAAGCTTGAGGCATCACTTGGGAGGGTTTCTGAAGGTTTGTTGTCGCAAGCATCAGCCTTGCAAAGGGTTTCAATGTTCGGCGATGAACAAATAATTGAAGCTCAAGCTTTAATTGCCGCCTTTGTTGGCGAAGAAGAAGCAATTGCAAAAGCAACAAAAGCGACAATTGATCTTGCAGCCGCAAAGAATATGGATTTGACAGCAGCCGCAGATCTTGTTTCAAAAACATTAGGTTCCTCCACTAATGCTATGAGCAGATATGGAATAGAAGTTACAGGAGCAGTTGGCTCAACGGAAAGACTTGATTCCTTAATTGGAAATGTTGCAGATAAATTTGGCGGACAAGCAGCCGCGCAAACTGAAACCCTTGCCGGGGCAATGCGCCAACTTGAAATGGCAATTGGAGACGCGGGGGAAGAAGTGGGAGAGCATTTTGCAAAGCCGGTTGCTGATACCGCGTTAGCTTTACAATTTATCATAACCCAGACATCGGGATTTAAAGACAACTTGTCAAAAATGGCAAAAGATGTCGGAATCTCTGAAGGAGTCCTTTCACGATTCGCC
>MDTC01032115.1_pt1 | contig 11606 bp, 8 predicted proteins | sample 811181 | NCBI WGS metagenome assembly MDTC01 (sample SAMN05326644, study PRJNA326480) | marine metagenome | isolation source: seawater | place: Pacific Ocean: North | collected 2011 | reverse complement strand
TTATTGATTACTTGAGAAAACCAACCGCATGAAACGACTTGCCCCACCGTTCTTCTCTCTGATCATGGGATTCTTTCTGATGATGCTTTGGGCTGCTTCTCCAGTTGTCGTTATAGCGGAAGAATCTGGTGAGCCTGTCTTGGTTTGGGACACCAAGGCGCTATTTGGGACACCAAAGGTTCATGAGACCAAGGAGCGTCCGGCCAAGGGGATGCGCTCGTTCTTTTACGAGGGGGCGAACTACAAGGGGAAACCGACCAAGGTTTTCGCCTACTATGCGACTCCGGAAGGAAAGGTCCCCGAAGGTGGTTGGTCGGCGGTAGTGTGCGCTCATGGTGGCGGCGGAACGGCCTATCCCGAGTGGGTGAGGTTTTGGAACAAGAAGGGGTATGCGGCGATTGCCATGGACCTGGAAGGGCACTTGCCCGGTGGCGGATCCCACCAGGTGGAAGGTAACTTTCCCACCGGCGTGGGGCACCCCCATGCGGGTCCGTCGCGGATCGACTGGTTCGGCGACCGGGGTCTGCCGGACAAGGAGCAATGGTTCTATCACGCCGTGGCCGACGTCATACGAGCCAACTCGTTGTTACGTTCCTTTGCGGAGATCAATCCTGAGAAGATCGGGTTGACTGGGATTTCGTGGGGAGGCACCGTCGCCAGCTCGGTGGCCGGGGTCGACCCGCGTTTTGCCTTCGCCATTCCCGTCTATGGCGGCGGCTTCATCCATGAGAGCGACAACGAGGGGCTGGCCCAGTGGTTTCCGCCGAAGAATATGACCGAGGCCCAGTTCAGTGACTATCGCGCCAAGTGGGATCCCTCTGCTCATTTGCCCCATGCCAAGATGCCCATGCTGTGGGTGACCTCGGTGGCCGATCCCGTCTTTCAAATCGATATCTTTGCCCATTCCGCTCAAGCCGCCGCCGGCGACAGTCGCTTGTGCATGCGCCCATGGATGATTCACGGCCATGGCAACGGATGGAACGATGCCCCTGAAATTGGACAATTCGCCGATAGTATAGTCAAGGGTGGCCCGACTCTGCCCAAGCTGCACCGACCGGAAACCAAGGGCGATACCCGCATCGTGAACACCAAGTATGAAGGGAAGGGCAAGTTCACCGAGGCGTGGATCTACTTCACGACATCGGGAGGCAAGTGGAAGAACCGCAAATGGAATTTCATTCAGTGCTCCATCGGCGACCAGGAACTCATCTCCCAAAAGGCTTTGCCCAAGGCAACCACCGCTTTCTTGGTTTACGTGTTTCGGGACAAGGGAGGATATCGCGACAACCACGCCGCTTCGGAGTTGGTGGAGTTTGAGAAATAAGGTTGCCCTGCGCCCGCCTTATTCCTTGCGGTTCCTGTAGTTCATCATCGCGTCCTTCGTGCCGACCATTCCCTTGTCGTCGGTGATGCCGGCAAAGGCGATCGGCATGAAAGCTTCCGGTTTTTCTTCCAGAGCCCAGGCGATGCCGCGTACCAGCAGCAAGCGGTACATGGGGTCGTGATAAGTATAGGTGAAATGTCCGGTGGTCGTTCCGAAGACACGGCCTTTCCCCGAAGTATAGGTCCAGAAGGCCTGTCCCCGAGCCCCTTTTGAGCTGAGTACCTCGGCGAAGGATTGGGCCTCCGTGTTGGCCGGGGTGCCGACCGCCCCGATCACCTCGACCTTGTCTCGCTGGATCATGCTCCAATACGATTCGTCATTGAAGCGCATGCTCTTGGGCAAGCCTGCGAAGACCGGGTGCTTGGTGTTGAGGAAGAGCGGTTCCTTGCGGCTGAACTTGCTCCAGCGGGAGTCTTTGTTGCCCTTCCAGGAGCACCCGATGCAACCGGCCAACTTGTGTGCCCTGTCAATCGGTCGAATGATGCAGGACTCGTGAATGGACACCACCCCTCCGCCGTCATCGACGAACTTCTGGTAGCTGGCGAACTGCTTATCCGTGATGGCAGGTTGATGAAGGAACTGGATCAACAGGTCTGCCTTGTCGAACTGGGCTTGGGAAGGAAACAGATAGGCTTCGTCCACGGAAACACGCGGGATGCCCTTGAGCAAGGGCACGAACAGTTCCTTGACCCGTATGTAGTCGTGTTCTCCTCCCTTGTGATCCTCCGGCCCATAGAGCCAAAGAATGCGGATGTCCTTGCTCAGTGACGCTTTCTCGAAGTCGCCGGTCAGTTGCAGGAGCTTTGCCTTGGGCACGGGCTGGTTCGGTTGAGCTGGCAGCAGGGAAGCGAAGGCCAAGACGCAGAAGAGGATGTTGAAATGTTTCATGGTAGGATTCGTTATAAGCGGGTTTTCCTAGTTTTCACTAATTGCCCGCATGATGACAAGTCGCAACAATTGGCTAACTATCACTTCCTTTACGGGCGGGCCAAAATCATCCGGAAGGTTACGCCGAACTCGCCTGGGGAGCTCCTTGCAAGAGGTTGTTTCCCATTCCCCTTTGTCTGTGTATTCGTTACATCGATTTACTATTTCCCGCAAGTCTGCGTCTGGGTTGGAGCGTTCCGTATCGATGAACCGGTTCGTGGTTCCCGTCACCACCAGCGACAACGAAACGAGTAATAGAATCCGAACGAGTTTCATGAGTCGATGAATCTGGGATGCATCTTAATTTCCCAATTTCTGGCCGGCCTTTGTATTGTCGAAAACCTTTTACTGGTTTTCCGTTTTCTCCACCCGATTGCCGGTTGCATCGGCTTGTGGACCGTTGATTTCGATGGCTTGGGCTTTCGGGTCGTCGGAGAAAGCGCGGTTCCCCGTGGCAGTCGACGGTTTTTCGCTGTCGCGGATGACGAGGGCGGTTCCGAGGAAGGTGTGGACCTGGTTGTCGTTGGCCGTGACCTGCTTGGCTTTCGAGGCGAAGAGCGCGTGGCGCCAACCCTTCACGCGGTTGCCCGAAAAAGTCACTTCGGAGCCTTCCCTTACCCAGATGGCAAAGTTAGGCGGACCACCTTTCCGAGGGCCGTTGCCGTGGAAACGGTTGTTCTCGATGTTGGCGTTTCCTTGGAGCAGTACGCCCGCCACGCCTCCTCCGCTGAGGTCGTTGTCGGTGAGGGTGGCTTGCGAGTTGTCCAGTATCGCGACCAGAGGGGGCATGCCGCCCTTGCGGGACAGAGTGTTCTTATCCGCAATGATCTTGGAACCGTTCCTTATCCCGATGGCGACGCTCCCATTGTCGAGAATGCGATTGTTGATCACAGTGGCTTCCGCGTGCTGACGAATTCCGATGCCTGCTGTCTTGTTGCCTTTGCAAAGATTGCCTTCGATTTTCGCGACCGCTCCATGCTCCACCCCGATGCCTGCGGCGCCGTTCGCGATGCATTCGTTGCCCGTTATTTCGGGACGGGCTCCATGGCGGCACCCGATGCCCGCCAGTTTGTTGTCGCGGCAACGGTTGCCACGAATGAAGGGGCGGGCTTCCTCATCTGTCCCGATGCCCGCCATGTGGTTTCCGAAGCAATCGTTGTCCTCCACCACGGGGCGGGTGTCCTCTCCCGTGCGAATGCCGATCCCCGCCCGAAGGTTGTCATGACAACGATTCTTCGTTACAGTGGGGCAGCTGCCCTCGCTTATTCCGATTCCCGCCCGTATGTTACGGTAGCAATTATTGGCCCGTACTATCGGGCTTGCCTCGTTGTGGCCGATGCCGGCGTAAAAGTTCTCGAAGCAGACGTTATTCTCGATGAGGGCGGTGGAGCCTTTCATCGAGCCGATGCCTCCGCCCATGTTGCGATAGCAGATATTGCCGGTGATGAGCGGCGACAAGCGCCGGTCCTCGGCGCCTGTGATGCCGATGCCGGTGTAGCCGATGTGATGGACTACGTTGTTGGCCACCGCGCAGTCGTGATGCACCTCAATGCCCGGCGTGCCGGGTTGGCCGATGTGCTCGTGTTTTTGTTCCTCGCCTTTGGTGGCGTGGTGTTTTTTCCAGAGCACGTCATCGTATTGGCCCACGCCGGTTATGGTGAAGCCGTCCAGGGTTGCGCCTTCCGCCATGGTCACTCCGGGACCATGGCCCTCGGGGTGGTCGAGTATGGTGGCCTCGGCCCGCTTGAGGCCGAGTTTCCCCTTGGCGTCGTCGCCCGCGCTCCTGACCGTGACTTTCTTCTTTAACTGGATGCGTTCCTTGTAGGTGCCTGCCGCAACGACTATGACGTCGCCCGGAACCGAGGCATCGATGGCGGTCTGGATGGTCTTGTACCCGCTAGGAACCAACCGAGTCTTTCCCCATGTAGGCGTAGCAATGAGCAAGAGAGTGGGCAGCAGGAAGTTGAGCAAAAAAGGAGCCCGGGCGTACTTTGAGCTGAAATTCGTGAAGGAGCTTCTTGTCATGAGGGATTTCGTTGAGTATCGAGATTATTGGTTTGCAGGTTCACATGTTCAACAGTGATTTGGCATGCTCACCCCGCTACTTTTGCCGGAACGACTGGCTTGCGGCAACCTCGGTCACAAGATCGCGAAACCCCTTGCCATTCACGAGGGCTCTTTTGGCGATTGCCTGGATTTCCGCCTGGTCGCGATAGGTTGCGGTTCGTCCCGTCGCATAGGTCAGCATCTTCTCGGTGAGGGCCTTGCTGAAGAAATCCATTTTTCCAAGCAGGACCTTTTTCAGGCTCAGGGGGTCGGTGAAGCGTTCGCCCGAGGGAAGCGTGGCGGATCCGTCCACCGGCAAAGAGGGGACGAGGGTCGTCTTGCGTTCCGGCCGGGTCCATCGCCGGACCTTGTAGTAGGTCGGGCGGTGTCCGCCTACTGGATCGAAGAATTCGAGGGGAAATCCGAAGGGGTCGATCTTGGCATGGCAATCGGCGCAGGATTCGATTGATCGATGTTTTTCCATGAGTTGCTTGATGGTTTTCGCCCCGCGTACGTCGGGGTCGATGGGTTCGACGTCGGGTGGTGGTGGCGGTGGCGGCGTGCCCAGTAGGTTCTCCAGTACCCAGATTCCACGGACCACGGGGGAAGTGTCCACTCCGTTGGCGGTGAGCGTGAGGATGCTCGCTTGTCCCAGCAAACCACCTCGTATGCCGTTGGCAGGCAGGTTTACTTTGCGGAATCTCAGACCCTGGACTCCTGGTATGCCGTAGTGCCGGGCGAGGTCTTGGTTGAGGAAGCTGTAGTCGGAATGGATGAAGTCGCGCAGGGGGGCGTTTGCTTGAATGGCATGGGCCAGGAAACGGTGGGTTTCCTCGGTCATGGCTTCTTCGAGGCCGTTGCGGTAATATTCGCGGAATTTATCGCGATCGACCGGCATGCTGCCCAATTTGTCGAGCCGCAGCCAACTGGTGGCAAAGCCTTCCACGAATGACCTGCTCTTGTAGTCTTTCAGCATGCGGTCGACCTGTTGCCTGAGGACGTTGGGTATCAGGATGCGTTTGCTTCTGGCGAGCTCGAAGAGTTCGTGGTCAGGCATGGAACTCCACAGGAAATAGGAGAGGCGGTTGGCCACTTCAAAGGAGCCGAGCTGGTTGTCCGCGGATGGCTTTTCCTTGAGGTAGAGAAAGTCGGGTGAGACCAGTATGGCCTTGAAAGCGAGGAGGAACGCCTCTTCCGGTTTTCGCCCAAGGGTTTCGCGGGCGTGCTTTTCAATGGCTAGATATGGTTGCACCTCCGGAGCGGTCACTGGCCGGCGAAAGGCCAGCCGGGCAAAGCGTTGCAAGGCGAGGGAGAGGTTTGCTTCGGAGAGGTCGGTGGCCCCGTCGAGGAATACGCGTTGGGCGTTGGATTTGAAAGTGTAGGGATGGGGGCCGCTCAACCGGAAGTCATGCATGCGGAGGACAGGTCCCTTCCAAACATCCGAAACCAACCTGCCGGGCACCGCGTTCTTGCCCACGATATGCCAGGCATGCGCCCCCTGTTTGCCTCTGAATTCGATGTCGGTGTGATATTTCTTGAGGATGTCGCGCATCCAGTAGTCTGAGGGGCCCGGGCCGTTGTCCCAGTTCAGGAAGGGCACGTTTCCTTTGTCCAGCCAAACGGTCACCTCGAAGGTCTTGCGCTGGTGGTCCAGCAGGTCCCACAAGCCGAGCCTTTTCCTCGACTTGACGGCGTCCGAGGCCAAGCCCTTGACCCCGTCCGAAACATAGAGCCCGAGCTGCATGGGCGGCGTGAGATCCACCGGAATCATTTTGGGGTCATAGGGATGGGTCAGTCGCCGCACCGCTTCCGCGGAAACGGAAATCTTGTAGTATCCGGAAACTTGAACGCCCCCTTGGCGGGCGAAGCCATTCGGGGGCGTGCCCAGTGAGAAGTTGTCGGACAGTTGCTTCTTTCCTGCCCCCACGTCGAGATACTGATCCTTGTAATGCACCCGGTACATCCAGGGGGTGGTCCCTTCCCGTTCCGGATAACCCCATGTCTCGGGGCTGATGCGCAGGGTTTTGCTTTCCTCTTTTTCACCGAAGCGAAAAGCCATCCGAAGATACTTGTCCGCGGCCTCCAGGTAGGCGTCCAAGTGGGCGTCGCTCATGGTCAGGGCATCGCCTAGGTTGGTGAATCCTTCGCGTTGGTCGTCGGCGGGAAAGTTTTCGGTCAAGTCAAAGGGGATTGCCCTGAGCCCGAGCAGGTCGCGCATGGTGTTGCGGTACTCCCGGCGATTGAGTCTCCGCAAGGTGGTAGTCGCTGGGCCCTTTGCCTTTTCCCAATCGAGCATGGTGGTCGTCAGCCAGGCGATGGTTGGCTTGACTTCACTGAAGGGAGGCTGCTTGACGTTTTTTTTCCGTGGGGGCATTTCTCCCAAGTTCAGTTGGTCGAGAACATCTCGCAGAAGGTCCACTTTTTCATCATTTTCGAGATCCACCAGCCATTTGCCATCCTGCAGGTTGGCTAATTGATGAAAGGCGCGATCTCCCTTCGCCTTGTCCGGGCCATGGCAGTTGATGCAGTAGGCGCCAATGAACTGGCGGACGCCCTCGTCCAGTTGAACTGATTTCGCCTCGGTCGTGTGAATGCCCGCTCGGAGACAGAGACATGCAAGCAACAGGGAGCGCATGGAAAGCTTCGCCATAATGGCTTTCAGGCTTTCATCTCCAGCCCGGTGAGGGTTCCGCTGGAGGTATTGAAGCGATCGATCTCGAGGCCGAAGTTTTGCAGCATGGAGAGGAAGAGATTGCACAGTGGAATAGACCTTCTTCCCCGTCTCGCATAGTGCTTGTGTTCCCCGTGCTTGAAGCCGCCCCCCGCAAGGACCACGGGAAGGTCCCGGTTGCTGTGCGAGTTGGCGTTGCTCATGCCGCTGCCAAGCAGGGCCATGGTGTTGTCCAAGAGAGTTTTTCCATGGGGTTCCTTCACTTCCTTGAGTTTCCTCAGGAAACGGGCGAATTGAGCGAGATGAAAGGACTCGATGATGGTCAGTTCCTCTATCGCGTTCTGCACCTGACCGTGGTGGGAGAGCGCATGATAGCCTCTTCCCACGCCAGGCAATCCTCCGCTCTCCTTGCCCAGTTCGGTGAATGCCAGGGTGATTACGCGGGTGGAGTCCGTCTGCAGGGCCAGCTGCATCAGGTCGTAATAAAAAGGAGTCCTGTCCTTGAGCGTTAGGGAGTCGACTCGTCGGGGGAGAGCATAGTTCGTCTTGGGTTTCTCCTTGCCCAGCCACAGCTTGGATTGCTCGATGCGACCCTCCAGTTCACGCACGGAGGTGAAGTACTGGTCGAGCTTTTCCTTGTCCTCCTTGCCCAATCCTTTCTCGAAGGAGTTTGCCTGGCCGCGCACGAGATCGAGGATGGATCGCTTGTCCGCGAGGTCGTGCTCGGCTTGGTTGAGGGATGAAGCGTTTTCTTTTCGGAAAAGCATGTGGTACAACCCGGACAAGCTTTGAACGGGTTGAACCGGTGTGCCGTTCCGTGTCCACGACAAGGTGTGTTCACTGCCTCCCTGGACGTCCAGGGCGAGTGAGGCAAAGCGTGTCTTGCCCACGACCTGCAAGGCGGCTTTTTGGTCGATGGAAACGTTGGCTTCGGCAAAGCCCTTGGTCTGGGTGCTGGGAATGCCCGTTAGGAAATACTTGGTCGCGTTGTGCCCGCCCCCCAAATTGTGGTCGAGTCCGGAAAACACCGTGTAGTCCCTGCGGAAGGGCTCGAGCGGTTTCAATAATATGGGGGCCTGGAAATTGGCGCCTACTTGGGCGGGATGAAAATGTTGGGGAACCAATCCATAGAAAATGCCCGTGGCGGTTATTCTCTTGGGGATCGCGTCGTCGGTTGACTGGGCAGTTGCTTCCAGGAGAGGCAACGCGAGAAAGGAACCGCCCAAGCCACGCAGGAAGCGTCTTCGATTGATTTGATCGCTCGTCTTCAAGTTGTTTGGAGGATTTCCATCGGATTGTATCCAATCGCAAAGGTAAGGGATCTATGCCGATGTTCAAGACCGATCACCCCCAGTCTTCCGCTTTCAATTTTGGCAGACATTGAAATTCGGGTTTGAGCAGGCCCCGTTGCGCGCTAGGGTGCACTCGATGAATCGCCGAGAATTCTTCAGGATGGGCGGCCTCACCTTGGGGGCACTATCCCCCTTGAGGCTTTCCTTGCCTCAAGTCTTGGCCAACGAGGCATCCGGAACCGGCAAGCAGATCAACGTCATTTTCATGTTTCTGCAAGGCGGGGCCAGTCAGCTCGATATGTACGACATGAAGCCGGATGCCCCGATCGAGGTGCGCGGCAAATACCACCCCATTTCAACAAACGTTCCGGGGATTCAATTGAGTGACCAGTTGCCCAAGTTGAGTCAGTGCGCCGACAAGTTTTCAATGATCCGTTCGATGCACTCATTCGCCAACGATCATGGGGCGGGAGACGTCGACATTATGTGCGGTAGCCCCCGCGACAAAAACATGCAGGCGCCCGGCATCGGCGCCGTGCTCTGCAAACAGCAGAAGCAACAGGCTCCCGTTCCGCCCTTCGTGCACTTGGGGGACATGAAGCATCCGAGGCACAGCGCTCCCGGCTATGGAGGTTATCTTGGCAGTTCCTATGATCCTTTTCTCATCGACCAGGACGTGGATTCTCCGGATTTCGCCGTCAAGTCCTTTGAAGTGGCGGAAGACGTCGACGTAGGGCGTCTCGGCGGACGGACTCACCTCCTTCGCTCGCTTGATCGCTTTCAGGCGGGCCGGGAAAAGCAGCTCGAGTTTGCCCGCACCCAAGACAGTTTCACCGAGCAGGCCCTCGGTCTTGCCACTTCACCCAAGGCCAAGAAGGCATTCGATTTGTCGAGGGAACCGGCCAAGCTTCGTGATGCCTATGGACGCAACCGGGTGGGGCAAGGCATGCTGCTTGCCCGCCGCCTGGTCGAGGCGGGAGTCCGCTTCGTGACCATTCAGGGTTACGTGGACACGGGCATCTATGCTTGGGATCACCACTGGGGGATCTTCCCCCACTTGGACAAGCAGTTGCCGATCTACGATGCCAGTTATTCCGCCCTCCTCAACGATCTCGACGACCGCGGCATGCTCGATACCACGCTGGTCATCACGGCAGGTGAATTTGGACGCACCCCGAAGCTTAATCAGCAAAAACGGGGACCAGGGCGCGATCATTGGTCGAATTGCTTCACCCTGACCATGGGCGGCGGCGGCGTGAAGACCGGGATGGTTGTCGGTGCCAGCGACAAGTACGCGGCAACTCCCACCGAGCGCCCGGTTTCAGTAGCCGATTTTGCGGCTACGGTCTATCACGCTCTCGGGTTGGATCCTACCGCCGAGGTGGTGGCCATGGGGCGTCGCATGAAGATGCTTCCCGATGGTTCTCCGGTTAGGGAACTTTTCTAGTTGTTTTGTCGCCGCTTGGAGGTTGGAATGGTTGCAACAAAGAAAGAATTAACAACGAGAGCCGTTCCTAATTAAGTTCCCATCCCAAAGCCCAATTGCCTCGCGAAATCTTTTCACCTCTTGTATTATCGAATTAGCTGAAAGATACACCTTATGAAAGAACAACCTGCATCCTCCCAATTCTCCCGCCGCAAATTCATCAAGACCGCTGCGGTGTCATCCGCGGTCCTGGGATTCCCCGCGATCACGCAGTCCAAGTCGCCCAACGGCAAGCTTGGTGTAGGCCTCATCGGAGTAGGCGGACGTGGCCGCAGCCACGTCGCCGCCTGTAGAAACGAGGACGTGATTGCCCTCTGCGACGTAAACGAAAACAACTTGAAGGGGGCTCAGCGTTTGCCATGGTGCAAATCAGCCCGCACCTACAAGGACTTTCGTGATTTCTACGAGAAGCTGGACGATATCGACGCAGTCGTCGTCTCCACCACCGAGCATACTCATGCTTTCGCCACCTTGCCTGCGCTCAAGGCCAAGAAGCACGTCTATTGCGAAAAGCCTCTCACGCGGGACGTCCATGAGTGCCGCATCATCACCGAGGCGGCCGCCAAGGCAGGTGTGCAAACCCAGATGGGTACCCAAATTCACGCGGGGGCAAATTTTCGCCGGGTGGTCGAGCTGGTCCAGTCCGGAGCGATCGGTGAGGTCCGCGAGGCCCACACTTGGGTCAGCCGCGCATGGGGGTGGAAAAGTCCCGCCGACGATACCCCCAAAGAGGCCCAACCCGTGCCTGCGCACCTGGATTGGGACCTGTGGATTGGCCCTGCGCCTTTCCGTCCCTTTCATTCGATTTATTTCCCGGGACCCAAGTGGTATCGCTGGTGGGATTTCGGCAACGGCACCATGTCCGATCTCGGCAGCCATCGCAACGACTTGCCGTGGTGGGCCTTGAAACTGGATGCTCCCCTCACCATCGAGCCCCTGACCGGTCCGCCGCCTCATCACGACATTGCGCCTGCCTCCATGAGCGTGAAGTACACTTTCGCCGCCCGAGGAGATGGCTATCCGGCTCTCGAGCATACCTGGTACCAAGGAACCGAGAAACCGAAAATCTGGCGTGACAAAAAGATTCCTCAATGGGGTGACGGCACCCTCTTCATCGGTGACAAGGGGATGGTACTGTCCGATTACAGCAAGCACGCTCTCTTGCCCGAGAACAAATTCAAGGGCTTCGAGCGACCCAAGCAATGGATCGACCCTTCTCCTGGGCAACAAGCCGAATGGCTGCGCGCTTGCAAAGGCGAGGGGCCGGAAGCCCTTTGTAACTTCGCCTATGCTGGCCCATTGACCGAGGCCAATCACCTTGGCAACGTCGCCTACCGGGCGCAGAAAAAGTTGGAATGGGACGCAAAGAACATGAAGTTCCCCAATGCGCCGGACGCCGAAAAATACCTTGGCCGGACCTACCGCAAGGGGTGGACCTTGAGCTAGTTCGACCAAGTTTATCTAAACTTATATTCAGCGTCCCCGCGCTGATTTCCCCATGAAGACTCTTTGCGCCTTTCTTTTACTTGGGCTTCTCCATACGTCGGCGCTCGCGGCCAAGCCAAACGTCATACTGGTTTTCATCGACGACATGGGATGGGGGGACTTCTCCTGCTTCGGCAATGAGGCGGCTCAAACTCCCGAGGTCGACCGCATGGCCAAGGAGGGCATCCGTTTCGAGCAGTTCTACGTCAATTCGCCGATTTGCTCGCCTTCTCGTACCGCCATCTCGACGGGTCAGTACCCGCAAAGATGGAAGATCACCTCCTACCTGAGCAACCGTGACCATAACCAGCAACG
>MDTC01248636.1_pt1 | contig 11607 bp, 9 predicted proteins | sample 811181 | NCBI WGS metagenome assembly MDTC01 (sample SAMN05326644, study PRJNA326480) | marine metagenome | isolation source: seawater | place: Pacific Ocean: North | collected 2011 | reverse complement strand
TGAAATCGTTTTTTGTTTCGAGTGTTTCTCACGATTTAAAAACACCCCTTACTTCAATAAAAATGTTCACTGAATTTCTAAGAAATAATAAAGACAACTCTTCAAAAAAAGAAGAGTACTTGAAAATAATAGAAGGAGAAACCAACCGGCTTACTCGATTAATAGATAACGTCCTAGATTTAACTAAGATCGAAAAGAATTTAAAAGAATATCAGTTTGAAGAGATAGAATTAGCCGAAGTTGTTGATGAAGTTCTAGATATTTTAGAGTATCAAATCATAATGTCAGGACTGAAAATCACTAAAACAACATCCGGAGAAAAGTTAAAAGTTTATGCTGATAAAGATGCGGTTATAAGAAGTGTAATTAACTTAATAAATAATGCAATAAAATTTTCAACCGGTAAAAAAGAGATTGCGGTTTCAACATATTGTCAAAACAGTCTTGCATGCATTGAAGTTAAAGACTTTGGAGCAGGGATTGAGAATGATGAAGTTGATAAAATCTTCGAACCATATGTAACTTCAAAAGTTAACTCCAGCCTTCGTTATCAAGGGACAGGTTTAGGCTTAGCAATAGTTAAACATACAATGGATGCGCATAAAGGTTTAGTAACGGTAACAAGTTCTAAAGGCGAGGGAAGTACATTTACTTTGAAATTTCCAGGAATAAGACCATGAGCAAAATTCTTGTTATAGAAGATGATCAAGCAACTTTGATCGGATTAAAACAGCTCCTTGAAAACGAAAGTTATGAAGTTATAACAAGCTCGGACGGTTTAGATGGACTGGATAAAGCGATGAAGCTAAATCCTTGTGCGGTTCTTTCCGACGTTAATCTTCCTTCAATGAATGGATTTGATATTTGCAGAAAACTAAGGGAGAGTAAATTCAATCAACCGATTATTCTACTCACTTCGAGAGCAGATTCATTTGATAAAGTTATCGGGTTGGAAATCGGTGCCGATGATTATATAACAAAACCTTTTAACTCAAGAGAGGTTATCTCAAGAATAAGATCGCAGTTGAGAAGATATGAGCGAAACTCTGAAATTTATGAACAAGATAAAATCGGTCGAGCAAGAAAAAGAAAACTTCTTGCGGTGATGTTCACCGATATGGTCAATTATTCACAAAAGATGAATGTAAACGAAAATTTAACTCTCGAGCTTTTGGATATTCATAACAAAATTATAAAAGAAAAAATAAAAGAATACGAAGGATCAATTGTTGAAATAATCGGTGATGCTTTTTTAGCAGCATTTGAAAGTACGGTTTATGCCGTCAACTGTGCAATTAAAATTCAGAAAGCATTTGCAGATTATAATTCCGAACAAACCGCCGATAGAAAAATAGAAATTAGAATTGGTATTCACATTGGGGATTTAATAGAAGTTGAAGGGAAACTTAAAGGAGATGCATTAAATATTGCGGCACGAATTCAGCAGCAGTCTAAACCGGGTAGAATTTACATTTCGGAAGAAGTGTACAATACGATAATCAATAAAGTAAAATGTGAAATTGATGATAAAGGAAACTTCCAATTAAAGAATATTACTTCTCCGGTAAAGCTGTATGAAATAAATTGTCAAAGCCAATAATCATTGAAAAAAGCTATGAAAAAATTATTAATAATAGAAGATGACCCGGCATTATCAAAAGGAATATCAATCTTTCTTAACGAAGAAGGATTTGAAACAGATACAGCTTCTGATGGAATTGAAGGTTATAACAAAGCTCTTAAACCGGGAATCGATTTAATAATTCTGGACTTGATACTTCCGAATAAAAACGGGATTGATGTATGCCGTGAGTTAAGAGAAAATAAAATTATGGTACCTATTATAATTCTTTCCAGTAGAAAAGATGATAGTGATAAAATAGTTGGACTTGAATTGGGTTCCGATGATTATGTGACGAAACCGTTTAATAACCGCGAACTTTTAGCAAGAATAAAAGCGGTTCTTCGCCGTTATGAAAACCATGATATAAAAACAATTGATAAATTTTCATTCGGAAAGATTACGGTCGATTTTATCAACCATGAATTGTTTAATGACGGAAGCCTGGTTAAGATGTCTGAAACTGAGTTCAATGTACTGAAGTATTTGATTGAACATCAAGGAGAAGTTGTTACAAGAAATATGCTGCTTGATGATGTTTGGGGTTATGAATCATTCCCTACAACCAGAACAGTTGATAATTATATTTTATCGCTTCGAAAAAAGATAGAAGAGATTCCCTCCAAACCGAAGTATTTATTAACTATCCACACTGCGGGATATAAGTTTAAGTGTACAAGTCTGCCATGACTTAGTTAAAAAAGTTTTACAACTCCTTTACACTTTTTTGACATAACTCCCCTTTGAATTAGCCATTTTAATTTCGGGAAATAGAATGAGAAAAAAATGGCAAATACAGTTTCAATATTTTCGATCGGATTTTTGAGATCGTACATTATTACAATGCGTCCCTATCTTTTATTTATTTCAGGAATAACCGGACTGGCCGGGATGTCATTCGCAGCAGAGATATCTAACATCGAAGCTGTAGTTTTGTTTCTTGCTTTCTTTCTATCATATGGATTCGGACAAGCACTCACCGATTGTTTTCAAACTGATACGGATTCAATTTCATCACCCTACCGCCCTCTTGTGAAAGGATTAATAAACCGAAACGATGTTTTGATTGTGAGTCTCGCCGGATTAGTAATTTGCAGTATAGTTTTTATTTACTTCTCCTTAATCAATCTACTTTTTACCATTTTAGCTGTAATCGGATTAGCTACTTATACTTATTTTAAAAGAAAATGGTGGAGCGGTCCTTTTTATAATGCTTGGATTGTTGCAGTTCTGTTTTTTATTGGATATATCTCCGGCTTAAAAAACAATTCGATCTATATTTCAAATTCAATTGCTGCCGCAATGCTTGCAGTCTTTTTCGGATACGCAAATTTTGTTTTAACCGGCTACTTCAAGGATGTGAACGCAGATAGACAAACCGGTTATAATACTCTGCTTGTTAAATTCGGATTCAGAATTTCCTCAATTGTAAGTCATCTGCTTGCTCTCTTGTTCATCTTAAGTGCAGGCGTATTTATTTATTTCTCAGTTAATTTTCAGTCACTAATAGAATTAATTTTTGCAGCATTATTTTTTATAGCCGGATTGATCACAACTATCTTAGCTCAAAAAAAGTTATCTAAAGTTAAAGATGAAACTGCTGCCTATAAAGCAATTTCTCTGGTTGTCCATTCATACATTTTAATTTTATCAGCTATTACAGTTTTGAACAAACCTACTTGGCTGCTTCTGCTGATTGTTTTCTATCTAGGCTTCCAATCGGCAATGAAAAGCAGACCGGTACAAAATCAAATATAGGAATACTGAAATGTTTGTTTTATTAAATAAATATTGCTGTGGTGGTTTAGGAAAGAAGAAATGGAATTCGATCAAGAATGAAATATCAGATTCAGAAAATAATGTTGTCGTTTCCGACGATATGAATAATCTATGTTTACGTCTGCAGCAGCTTATTGAAAATGGAGAAAGAAATTTTGTAGCTGCCGGCGGCGATGGAACGATCAACTATCTTCTTACAAATTTACTTCTCTGCTCAACCTCCAAACAATTTTCCGAAATTAAATTTGGTGCAATCGGTTTAGGTTCTAGTATGGATTACTTTAAGACTTATAACGGATTAAAACACATAAATAATATTCCGATACTTATTGATACAAATAGAACTAGCTTTCGTGATCTGGGAACAATTTCTCCTTATAACACTAACTCAAAACTAATTTGGTTAAATAACGCCGGGGTTGGTGTAATTGCCGATGCAAACTATTTTTTTAATCACCCTAATAAATTATTACAGCTATTAAAAAAGTTCAGCACATCATTAGCAATTTATTTCGCATCAATTTCTACCATATTTAAAAACAAAAAATATGTAATTGATATTGAGTCGGATGAATATTCTCTTCGGTCTTTGCATATAACAAATCTATCCATAGTAAAGAATCCTCATATTTCGGGAAGCCTTTGTTATCCTTCAGCATTTAATCCAAGTGATGGATTTATGCAGATTTACATTTGCATAGATATGTCAGTTTTAGAAACTCTCGGGGTTCTATTCAATTTAACAAAACAAAGATTTACCCCTTCATCAAAAAAACAGACTTGGCGTACAGAAAAAGTTCAGATTAAATCGAAACATAATTTTGTAATTGAATATGACGGCGAAACATTTCAAACAAATGAAGTTACTTTCTCAATAATTAATAATAAGGTTCAGGTATGTACCGCTTAGATGAAATAGAAGAAATCAAATTCATCAATCATTTGATTAGTGGATTTAAGAAATCCCCGCTTCAGATGAATAGAATTCATACAAGCGACAGTGAAATAATTATGCTTGATGGCATGGATAAATTAGTTGCAATAACAACAGACGGAATATCAGAAGAAATTGAATTAAATATTTTCACTGATCCTTATTTAATAGGCTGGATGGTTGTATTAATGAATTTAAGTGACCTTGCTGCAGTTGGGGCTGAACCCATCGGATTATTGCTAAATCAAACATTTGAGAAAACAGTTGGCAGTGATTTTATTAACGCTTTACAACTTGGAATTAGTGATGCTTGCAAATCTGCAGACACATTTATTCTAGGCGGCGATACAAATTTTAGTTCTCATTTCAACTTCTGTGCAACTGCAATAGGCTTAACAAACGGAAAGCAATATTTATCACGGATTGGAATGCATGAAGGGGATATTCTTTATTCAACTTCTAGACTTGGTATAGGAAATGCTTTTGCTTTTTCAAGAATATTTGTTAACGGCAGAAATGAAATTAAATATTTACCTAAACCTCAATTCGATAAATCAAAGATCATTTCTCGGTTTGCGGCTTCTTGCATTGACAGCAGCGACGGTTTGTTTGCTTCTCTCGATCAATTAATTCGGTTAAATAAAAGCGGAATTACTTTATTCGGTGAGATCAGTTTAATCATTTGTGAAGATGCAAAAGAAATATGCCGCATGTACGATATTCCAGAATGGCTAATGCTAGCTGGACCGGTTGGTGAATATGAACTAATTTTTTCTATTCCTCAAAATAGAGAAAATGAATTTCTTAAAAGTGCTGAGAAAGTAAACTGGCAGCCTGTTAAATTGGGTATAGCAGTTGAAAAACCGGAACTATTCATTCAGAATAAATCGAAATTATCATCTGTTAATACAGCTAAAATAAGAAATCTTTCTGCTCTCCTTTATTCTAATCCGACTCAATTCTTGGTCGAGTTAATCAATATTTATGAAGAATCATTTTAAGGTGATGCGATGGAAAATATAACTTATAGAGGTGGTGAAAATTTTAATCTCCGTGATGTATTAATAAACGGAAGAAAACGAAAACTTAATGAAAGAGTCGCCCTATTCGGTACTTTCATAAGTGAAAAAGTTGACAAGATTGAGAGTCTTTATTCGCGGGTTGTAAACTCCGCTTGCGACAGAGAGGTTGAAATTATTGATGCGATGACAAACACTCCACGTAAAATGTTGATGTTCGGTTCAAATAATTACTTGGGACTTGCAAATCATCCTTACGTTAAAGAAAAGGTGAAAGAAGCAATTAATCGGTACGGAGTTGGTGTAGGCGGACCACCATTATTGAACGGCTATACTTCACTTCATCGAGAATTGGAAGAAAAACTTTCTGCGTTAAAATCGCAGGAAGATACTTTATTATTTTCATCCGGTTATAATGCAAATGTGGGATTAATAAGCGGCTTGGTTGACAAAAATGATCTTGTTATACACGATGAATACAGCCACGCATCGTTGTGTGATGGACTAAAATTAGCTCGGGCAAATTCAAAATCATTTAAGCATAATAATATTGATGAGCTTAAAAATATTATAACTGATACAGAAGTCATGGGAGAAAAATTTATTTGTGTTGAAGGTGTTTATTCAATGGATGGAGATTTAGCACCGCTTGATGAAATTACTCAAATCTCTAATGCAAGTAATTCCATCTTAATTGTTGACGATGCACACGGAACCGGAGTTATGGGCAAGCACGGAAGAGGAACCGGCGAGCACTTTAACGTAGAAAATTTGATTGATATTAATATGGGAACTTTCAGTAAAGCCTTCGGAGTTGTGGGGGGATTCATTTCCGCTTCAAAAGCTTTAATCAGCTATTTAAGATTCTTTGCAAGATCGTATATGTTTTCGGCTTCCTTACCTCCAACTGTAATATCTGCTGTTCTTGCAGGATTGGAAGTTATACAGAATGAACCGGAAAGAATAGAAAAACTGCACAAGAATACGGAATATCTTTCACTCCTCCTTAGTGAAATAGGAATTAAAATTAATTCACAAACTCCAATAATTTCTGTTATTGTCCCTCAAAGAATCGACATCAGAAAAGCTGCATACGAATTCCATCAAGCCGGAATTTTCCTTAATGCAATTGAATATCCCGCTGTTCCGATCAGCAAACAGAGATTCAGAATCAGTCTTATGGCAGACCACCGCAAAGAAGATTTAGAGCGGCTTGTTGAATGTCTATTTACAATCTGGCATAAAAATGATAATTCTTATTCCACTCAAAATATAATTCATACTATTCCAACGATATAAAAAAATCGTGTGCATTTCTTATTGACTTTGGAATTAAATCATTTCGAGAAATTATGAGAACTAGACTTTTCGATGGAATACCATTAGATATAAGAAATTGGACACAAGACTATTAATAAACTCCCACAATTTTTGAGATTGCTGATCTAACCAAATAAGTTAAAATAAAATGTCCTCATTTATTAATTAACATATTTCAATTTCGGGACTTCGATATTTTTAAATCAGTATCGAAGTTTAATTTTTTAATAGGATTTATGATTGTAAATGGGAACTTAGTCAGTCGTCAATGGTCATTTCTGAAACTCTTTGAATTAGTCAAAATTATACAAATAACATTTATTGAATTTACTATTTGTCAAAAACTCCAACAAATATTATTTTCAAATTTAAAAATAATTATATGAGTTTAAATAAGTTTATCATGACTCGAAAAAATAGTTAATAATTTTGGAATTAAACAATGTCCTTAGCTGAAGAATTACAATTGCCAAAAAAAAGTCTAAAAGAATTCAAAGTAGTTACAACACAAATTCTTAATTATATACCTAACGTTATAAATGAAGAAAAAATTTACAATAATTATGTCCTTTGTTCTTCAAACATAGCAGGTACAAGAAAACAAATCCGTCCATTTAATAAAGAATTATTTATTAGAAATTCAGATGATTTTTCGGAAAGCTTTAATCAATTAGCAAATATTACTGATAAGTTAAAAAAAAGAAAAACTAATTTCACTAAAGATGATTTTATTATCATTGATAAAACTATATACACAATTCAACAGGCATTTGGTATTGGTCTAGATTTATTAGTTGAAAGTAATAGTGCTAAGAAACATGTAGGTAATAGATTTGAGGAATTAATAAAAGTTCTATTATCGTCTATTAATATTTCCTTAAAGAAGATCATAATAAATATTCCATACGAGACAGAAGAAGGTGAGAAATTTTATAAATGTGAGACTGATATTGTTGTTTCACCTTTTAATAAGGTAAAATCCAGTTCAAAAAATATCGATGAAGAAGAATTAATAATATCATTAAAGACAACTACTAAAGATCGCATGCCCAAAATATTCATTGATAAAATTTTATTAGAAAATTTTCTAAATCACCCTATACGGGTTGTTGGAATTTCTCAAAATGATATACAACGAAAAGGTGACGACAAGATTAGTTATACTTTTGTTTCAAATCTGTTTATGGTTTATACAAAGTTTTTAATAGAACTAGAAGGATATTACTATTTGGATAAACCTTCACGGGCTTTTGAAAAACCATTTAATCAGTATATTGATACCTTTTCAAACTTCTTGTTAAAAGATATTTGGGAGTTAATTAGAACGTAATTTTTGTCTTCTTTTAATTGCTTCCTCTTCGTCCTTTTGAGAGAAAATTCGGTTGATTATTTCCGAATTCGAAACTCTTTCCTTTATAACTTGGCAATATGTTTTTTCCAATTCAGTTCCTAGCCACTTTCTATTGAAAGCTTCAGCTACCGCATAGGTTGTTCCAGAACCACCAAATGGATCTACTATTAAATCATTTTGGTTAGATGAAGATAAGACTAATCTTTTTACCAATTCGATAGGTTTTTGTGTACTATGTATTGTTTTTTCCCATGAACCATTTGATATAGTGGGAATCTCAAGAACATCTTTAGGTTTGGCACCTTTGGGATGCGGTTCCCAAATATATTTTTTCCCCTTACCATTATTATATTGTGAAGTTTCTGCTTGCGGACGAATTGGATATTTCAGAGTATGTTCGTTGTAAGGTATTCTTATTTCATCAAGATTAAAAGTATACTTTTTACTTTTTCTAAAATGTAAAATACTTTCATGAGAACGCCCCCAATCATTACCCAGATTAGCTTTATTTCTATAAAACCAAACAAGCCATTTACAGCCTTTAAATAAATGGCTGGATGCCCATTTTATATCTGCGAGAATTTCTGAAAATCCACAGATATATAATGTACCTGTAGGTTTCAAAACCCTATAAGCTTCATTTATCCAATTCATACTCCAATCAACATATTGCTTTTGTGATTGAAAAGTATCCCATTCAGCTTTATTAATATTATAGGGAGGATCAGCAAAAATGAGATCAACAGAATTGTCATCAATGGAATTAAAAAATTTAATAACATCCAAATTATAAAGTTTACCCAACTTTGTTTCAAGATAAGGTATTGGTAAAGGCTCAGCAATTCTATTAATTGAAAATTCTAGCTGTAATTCTTTAACGAGCGACTCCAACTTTTCAGATGAATATACTCTATAATTATTTATAGGATGGCGTGATGATGGAAATTTTCCACTTTTATCCCATCTTCTTAAAGTTTCTTTATTTACCCCAATAATTTCAGCAGCTTCTGCGATAGAATATAATTTTGCCATTATGTGCCCATGCTTATACAACATTATACAACAATACACAAATATAATTTCTTACCGTATTATAGTCAAGAATAAGTTTCAACTTTTGGTTTAACTTAAATCAAAAATCAACTAAGGTCTTATTTATTATTTAAAATAACTATCAGCAAAGAAAGGAAATAAATGAAAATTGCATACAAAAATAATCGATAATGAAAAGAGAAATTATAAGTTGACTAATTTTCCAAACTGCTATCAAAATAGTTTTGCTTTTATTCTTTTTTTTGTAGTTTAAACCATCTAAATATTCTAATTATTTGGGTTCGACGATGAAAATGTTTATTATCTCTTCTCTATTATTTTTTACTATCTTAACTGCGCAAACCAGATTAGGGATTATGGTTAACTCCCATATTTCTCATTTTGAAAATATTCAGAAAGCCAAGTTTGAAAATAATTACAAATTAATGCCCTTTTTAGCTCCAACTTTCCTAATAAACTTTGTAAAAGATGATTTCACTTTAAGTCTGCGCCCCGGATATTATTATTCAAATCCTTTAAGGGGATTTACCTTAGGGGGATATTTCATGAAAAATTTTTATAAGGAATTTTATGCAACTGCCGGAGTTAATTTCCTTTTTCCTTCTAATGATATTGATGGGAATTCGCAGGCTTTTATAAACGATTCAAAAACTTTTGCTTTCGTAAATCTGGGAATTGGTTATGCTTATAAGAAACTTCTCTTCGAAATAAATTATGAAGTTAATTTAAGCAATCCAGTTTATGGGAGCGACACTTATATAGATCAGTTAAAAGCAGTTACAAAAGAAACCAAAATTCATAATATCATAAAAATCGGTTTTGGTCTTGCAATCTGATATGTAAAAGAGTTTTTATGAAATCTATATAATAGTAATCTGCATAACTGCAGTAACTATCCTAATTGTTACTTCCCTTTGGGGAATAATTTCATAAATCCAATTTAAATTTAAGTCTGATTTCACCCTTTTTTCAAATATTATTAAGATTTATCCCTTTACAAAAATCAGTTTCATCCGACAATAATAGTAAATAAATCATCATAAGTTTATTATAATGACCGGGAACTCTTAATGAAAAGAAGGCATCTTCTTACTCTTATTATAATATTAATTTGGTCTTCTTTATTAGTCTTTTTCTTTTTAAGGGATAAGTATATAATTAATGAACATGTATATGAGTTAGCATTAAAAGATGCTCAAAAAAGTTTTAATAAAGATGTGATATACAGAAAATGGGCAGCAATGGAAGGTGGAGTTTATGTAATTCCATCTGACTATACTCCCCCAAATCCTTACCTCAAAGTTCCGAACAGAGATTTAGAAACAACTGAAGGAATTAAACTTACTCTTGTTAATCCGGCTTACATGACAAGATTAGTACATCAGTTGGAAATTGACGGAAACGGAGTAAAAGGACACATTACTAGTCTTAATCCCATTAACCCCAATAACAAACCATTAGACTGGGAATCAGAAGCATTACAGTCTTTTGATGAAGGAAAATCTGAATTTGCATTTCTTGATGAAAAGGAATCTGCATTAAAATATATGGCTCCGTTAGTTACAGAAAAATCATGTTTAAAATGTCACGAAAGTCAAGGTTATAAAGTAGGAGATATTAGAGGTGGAATCAGTATAACCGTTTCATATGAGCCGTACTTAAAAATTGCTAATACTCATATTCGTGAAACAATAATTTTTCATTCAATAATAGGGATTATAGGATTTATTGGAATCTTATCCGGCTCAACTGTTTTGGGAAGATATCAATCAAAACTAATGGATGAAGCCGTTAAACTTTCTGAAAGTGAAAAAAGATTTAAATTCTTTTCCGAAAGTGCCAATGAAGGAATTGTAATTCATAATAATGGAATAATTATAGACTGCAACAAAGCTTTACAAGAAATATGCGGATATTCTTACAATGAGTTAATTGGTAAAAACATCTTAAAGGAATTAATTCATAAAGATGATCTGAAAATAATTAAACAAAAAATTGCAGAAGATTTTCAAGAATCTTATGAAATAAATGGAATTAAAAAAGACGGAACAATCATTCCAATAGAAATTAAAGGGTTTAAAACTATCTTTGAGGGAACTGAAGTTAGAGTAGCTTCAATAATTGATTTAACAATAAGAAAAGCTGCAGAACAGGAATTAAAAACCAGTGAAGAAAAATTCAGAGTTCTGATTGAAAATCTTCCAATCGGTGTTGCAATGCTGGATAGAGATTTAAATGTAATTACCGTTAATACAATGATGAAAAATATTTTTCCAAAGAGTTATGACCAAAACAAATATAAATGCTATCAAGCTTTTAATAATACCGAGCTTGCCCATCCTTGCGGTGACTGTACAATTATTGAAACATTTAAAGATGGTAAATCACATTCATTGGAAAGAAATATAATAAATGAAAATGGCACGAGATTTTTAAAGATAGTTTCTTCACCTATCTTTGATTTTGAAGGAAAGGTTGTTAATGTAATCGAAATGGTTGAAGATATTACTGCTTTCAAAGAAATGAATGA
>MDTC01224959.1_pt1 | contig 11609 bp, 6 predicted proteins | sample 811181 | NCBI WGS metagenome assembly MDTC01 (sample SAMN05326644, study PRJNA326480) | marine metagenome | isolation source: seawater | place: Pacific Ocean: North | collected 2011 | reverse complement strand
GTTCGGGCTTTGGCTCAGGTTTAGGTTCGGGCTTTGGCTCAGGTTTAGGTTCGGGCTTTGGCTCAGGTTTAGGTTCGGGCTTTGGCTCAGGTTTAGGTTCGGGTTTGGTGGCTCCATAATCGATGCGACCGATAGTTGATTTGGGAATCACTCGCATGCCTTGATCGGTTATGATCCGGACCTCCGCGCGATTCTGGTTTACAATCCTACCATAAATGACCTGCCCATTCTTCAGGTAGATGGCTTCTGCCGAAAGCTGGTGGGGGACACATACTAGAATAAATAGAAATAATGATAGAAATGCAGATTGATTCTTATGCATTGGCCTCGTCCACTACCAGTAAGCCCGAAAAGACGGCCCTCTGACTATGAGAAGCACTCTACACAGATCGATTCTTCTGACAAGTGCAATTGTTATCGCTGGCGGTCTTGTTCAATGCAATGGGCCGGCGGACAACGCCACCCGAGTGCGACATGCCAGCGAGTATTCGGTCTTCTTTCGGGGAGTGGACAGTTGTCCAGGCTCCCTCAGCGATCTAACCGCGGAGCGCCCAGGAAATCGATTTTTACCCTTTCGCACTGTAGAAGATATCGGCGATAGCCCGGCAACACTCTTCCAATGGTACATCCCGCCAACCAGGGAAAGGGATCCCGTACTATGGCTCGGTCGCTACTATGATCTGGCACATATCTATCTGGACGGCGTTCGCGTCTGGAATACCAGAAAGGAAAATGGCCTTTTTCGCGGTATCGAATGGCATATTCTACCGCTGCCAGGAGAGAGCGTCGAGGTCACTGCTTGTTTTGAAAAGGGTCAGCTACCGTCGTTTTCCAGACCGGGGTTTCTGGATCCCATGCTCATCGGTAGCGCGGTGGAAATTTTGGAATATTTATTCCGGAAAGAAATGGATGATCTGGCCATCATGTCTATCAGCATGGCATTGTCCATTTCCGGTCTTGCGATCTTCTTCTTCATTGTTCCGATTCGCACCCGAAGCGTGCTCTTTCTTTCCCTTCTACTGCTGGTCATGTCCCTGTATCAACTGGGCACATCGTCCATGGCGCAACTCATGATCCCCTATACCTGGGGCCGGCTACTGGTCTTTATGCTGGGATCGGCCCTTTTCCCTCCCATTTTCGGGCTTCTGCTTTGCGAAATCTTTTCATCCAAATGGCTCCGCCGCATTTCCTGGGGGTTGATGGGGGTATCGCTGATTACCATGGTCCATGCGCTTACTCTGGGAGGGATGCATATTGCCGGGTGGCCGGCAATGTTTTCCGGTTTCTTTGCGCCCATAATGTTGCTCGGTGGAATGATAACATCTGTGAGCTGGATCTTCCGCGGCCTGAAGAGCGGTTGGCTTCTGCTCATCACCATGCTTCCGTTCTTCCTTTCCGCCCTTTTCGAATACCTGGGCGTTGTGTACAGTTTCTGGGGCGAGAATGCATTCTCCGGTCGCTGGACCTACCTTGTGTTTCAGGTCGGTCTTGCCGTCGTCGTGCTCGCCCAGGCGAATCGCACTCGAAAAGAACGGGAAAAGAGCCAGGAAATGAAATACGAATCCGGTCGAAGCGTGGCCGAAAACCGGTATCGTACACTTCAGGAGCGAATGGCGCCTCACTTTTTGTTCAATTCGCTGAATCTGATACATTCTTACATCGAACGCGGAAACCCTCGAGCAGGGGATGCGATCATGATGCTCGCTTCTCATTATCGTTATTTGATCAACGATATGGAACGAAGACTTGTACTGTTTGACCAGGAATGGGAATTCTCCCGGCGGTACTGCCAACTGGTACAGTTCAGGTTTGAAGACCATCTAAGAATCGAGATGGAAAGACACGGGGATTTCTCCGGAGTGTTCATCCCGCCGCTTACGATTCAGCCCATCATTGAGAATGCCTATAGGCACGGTCTTCGGGATTATACGAGCAAAGGCGTAATCGAGGTACTGGCGCATGCCGATCATGACCAGGTAAGAATCCAGGTTCTGGATAATGGTCGGGGCATAGACCAGAATAGCGTATATGTTTCCTCAATTGGCGGAGTGGAGCGCCGACTAAAGGAAAACTTTACTCAGGCCCGGGTTACTATGTCCCGTCGAACCGAACGCGGGACCTGTGTGGACATAGTTTATAGTCTGGAGCCCCTGGACCTGGAGGAAGAGGATTAGGCCAGTCGGGGGCGCTGGTGGCGCCGGACTCGGCGGGCCCGGTTGCCGTGTCCGGACGTACCCGCGGAAGACTACCAGGTGAGCTTTGCCAGTTCCATGTCCCGTTGCCTCATTAGCTCCAGGATGTGAAAGTTTAGCACCGGCGTTGTAGCTACGATTTCCTCAATGTCTTTGCGCTGCATTTCCAGAATCACCGCATCGGTATTTGCGCGAATCGTAGAGTTGCGAATACGGTGGGCCAGACTGGCATGTTCGCCGAAAAGATCTCCGGGGTTGAGCTCCTTGACCTTTATGGAGCCGTGCTCAACCTGGAAGTGTCCATCCAGGATGATGTAGAATTGATTGTCCTGGCTACCCTGACGAATAATGCCTTCCCCCGCCTGCACTTCGCGGCGGCGTCCCACACGGGCCAGCTTGTCGTTCACGTAGTCGGAGAACTGTTTGAATGGGTCGCTCTTTTCCAGGGCTGATCGATTCTTCCACATGCTTTGCATTTCGCCAATGCGATTCTCCGCAACCAGGAAAGAGTACCAGGTACGTTCATTAATAGCGCACAAGGTGACCGGGGTTCGGGCCACAATAGAGGCGCTCCGCGCGCTCTGTTGATTGACGGCGGCCATTTCGCCGATGATGTCTCCGGCTTCTTTTTCAGCAAGCTCCAGAAGCGCGCTACCATCATGAAACATAACGCTACATTTGCCTGTGAGAATGATGAAGATCAGGCCTTTATTTTCTTCGCCCTGCTTCATGATCACATCACCAGTGTTATAATGCTGGATGCGAATTTCGTTCATAATGGCCGTGGCCCACTCGTCAGATATCCCTTTGAAGTGGTTCTGCAAAATCAACATCGCCTTTACCAGAAGAGCCTGGCTGGAATGGTACTGATCATCCAGAACGGCGTATCGCTTTCCGGACCGGGCCATGGAAAACGTGGCGTCGAATTCCGGGGGCAGGCTCTCCAGATGCATAAAGACGATTTTGTCCGCGCCGGACTCGATAGAGTCTTTGGGATCGCCGTGAAGTATTCCTTTTCCGCCATCCGGGAAAATTAGATCGTACCGACTGTGGTATAGCGATCGGATGTGGTTATACTTTTCGTCGGATACGATCCCTTCATCGCGCATCTGTTGAATATCGTCCAACGATTTGTTGTCGCCTACAAATACAATGCTATGGTCTCGACCGTCCGCTTTCATTTTGAAGGTGGCGCCGGCAGTAGGAATCGAATGCACCGTGTAATGGGGTATGATTTGCATTCCGTAGTAATCATTTTCCTGGTACGGTTCCAACTCGAAGAAATCAAAGAAGCTGTACAGGTCTTCGATGCTTAATTCCGTTTGCAGAGAAAGCTTTTGCAAAGACATCCAGTAGATCTCGCGAGTTCCCAGAAACTTGATCTTGTTGTTAAACTGGAGCAACGGAAACATGTTACAGTGATCGTCATGAATATGCGACATGTAGATGGACTTGATTTGCTGACAGGAAATCCCTCGAGCATTCAAAGTGTCTTCCAGGTATGGAGGACAGTCGATAAGCATGTAGTCCGAATTATAATTCAGCAGTAGGGCGGAGCAGGGCTTGGTGGGCGTGAACCCGGAACCCCCGCCGAGCACATCGATTCCAAAGCGAAAAGGAGCCTGGGGAGTAAAACTTGGTTTTAGATCATAGGCCAGAGGCTGCCGCTCGGTAAAGTTTATGTCTATGATTTCGCCGCCGATCTCGTAAACGTTCTTGTCCTTGTGTAAAACCTCGCAGGGGTGGCCGTTCAGACTGACCTGCAGAACGTCATCTTTGAAGAAAGAGAAGTCCACGAACCCGTCGATGCTGATTTCTTTGCCTTCTTTGTCTTTGATCGCCAGATATCTGGACTCCTGATACAGGCGCTTGTAGTACTTGCTGGCCCCGATGGCATTGTATTCCTTCACGCTGGGACCCAGCAGGGATAATTGCAGAAGCTGCCGGTTATTCTTTACCTGCTTTTTGTTTCCGCCAATGTTGAGCTTAACCCCTTTCTGAAAGTTCCCCATGATGAATAGGAAGTTATACAGCGGAAACTCTGTGCTGTTTTGTAGAGTGCCGTTGGCATGCAGGCGATCCGGAATTATGATCAGGTCCGGAAACGGGATCTGCTTGAGCATCAAATGCTTAATGATCTCTGGCGGGCAGCCAAAGAGGACGGAGAAGTGGTCTCCTTTATAGATCTTTACCCCTGGAATTACATCGATTATTGGCATAGTATTCTGGAAACAATGGTTTTCTGGAATTGATTACTATTAGATCGGGTATTCAACGCAGAAAAGCAAGCCCGAATTATGCCCTGTCCAGGGTTGAAAGCGGTCTTTGGCTGCTCATTCGATCTTGCGATTCGTCGCCAACAATGGCAGACAGTAAGCTCTGTTGTATTTGCAAGTGTTAACTTTGAAGGCTGCCTGAACAACGCGCTCTTTGCCGCTATTCTTCGCATACTCTGCAAGGCGGACATAGCTCGGATAGAGAGTATAACGTCCGGCCCTTCGCAATCCCCCGGGCATCCTGTAAGAATTAACAGGCAAATGCTACTCCCTGGTTTTTTCTCATTGACACAAGCGATTTGCGAAGCGAAATTCCTGCGTATATTCTTGAGTCCCTATCATTTCCTATTGTCCCTTATTCGCCCTTACGGAGAAGAGAGGCCGGCGAAGAGGATCTGATTTGAGCATCGCGCTGGATTCTTGTAGCCACCACGGAGAACGACAGAATGCCCAGAGACATCGCCGGGACTCATCTATTAATGGTAGAAGATGATTCCCTGGTGGCTGCGCTGCATATACGGCTGCTCGAAGAGTACGGCTACCGCGTCACCTGGCAAGCCAGTGGCGAAGAGGCCCTGCAGGCTCTGACTGCCCTCGAGGAGGGGCCTATTGACCTCGTACTCATGGACATTGATCTGGGCCCTGGAATGGATGGGCCGGCCACAGCGCGAGCCATCCTTGAAACCCACAACCTGCCGATCCTGTTTCTTTCTTCGCACACAGAAAAGGAGATCGTAGAACGAACGGAAGCTATCACCACCTATGGCTACGTGGTGAAGCATTCGGGTGTAGTAGTTCTGGACGCCTCTATAAAAATGGCCTTGCGACTGTTCGAGGCTCGACAAAGGGAAAAAGAACATCAATCCATAATTCGCCGGGCAGAGTCTCTGCAGAGACATATTCTCGAAAGCATATCCGATGCAATATTTCTCACAGATTCGAACAATAACATTCTATACACCAGCCCTTCGGCAGGCCATGTATTTCAGGTAGATGCGGCCACAGTAGCCTCCTGGAAGAATATGGCCGCAGTCTTTGGTTCGGAGATAGATCATCTGGCCCTGAAGGAAGGTGAACTCTCCCGGGACGGCCTCCGACTTTCCACCAATGTGGCCGGTGGCGAACCGCAAACCTTTCTGGTAGATATACGCCGAGCGGACCTGGAAGAAGGCGAGATTCTCTATTGCTGTCGAAACCTGACCGAAGTGGATACTCTGAATCGGCAGCGCGATACCGCTCTGAGCCATGCCGACCTGGCCATCCAGACGGCCAATCTGGGAACGTTTCAATTGAATACTGTCAGCAACCAGGCCCGATGGAACCAGAATGCGGAAAGGATGATGGGACGGACCCCCCGGGACCACAAAGATGTCCGATCCTGGTTCTCCGTGATAGACCCTTCGGACCGTAGCAGGGCCTTTCGGTTGTGGAAAAGGGCCCTGCGCGGGGAGCCTCTTCGGGAAGTTGAGCTCAGGCTACGCTGGCCCGGCGGAGAGTTGCGTCATATTCTGGCTGCCTGCAGTCCGATCTGGACAAAATCCGGGCAGCTTCTGGAAATCTTCTGCCTTGCCATGGATGTCACCCGCATCAAGCGGGTACAGAAGCGATACCGTGAGCAGGCACGCATCTTTCGAGCGATCATTTATAACAGTCTAAACGGAATCGTTCTTGCCGACGATAAGGGCCGCTATCGCTCCGCCAATCCGGCGGCCTGCGATCTTCTGGGCTACAGCAAGCTGGATCTTCTAAGAATGTCCGTTTCGGATATTCCGCGGCCGGAGGGCCATGAGTCGGAGCGGGACTATAGCAGATATCTTCAAAACGGGAAGGATATAGGGGAGTTTCACTTCGTACACCCGCAACTGGGGGAACGGATTGCTCAGTATCATGCCGTGCGAATCGAAAGCGATCTTAACCTGAGCATCATGAGCGATATCACCGAGTCGAAGTCTCTTCGCAAGAGTACAGAGCCGCCGCCCCGATAGGCCCCTTGCGATGAACCGAAATCTGTCGGCACAGAATTTCGCCGAGCGACATAGGTCAGGGTTGGCCCAAGCGGTCTACTGGAGTCGTCTTCCTGGGCCGGCTACAGGTTCGTGGACCGCTCAAGTTTCGCTGATTCGGGATAGCTCCGCGGCCTGGCCGGATATACGATCTATTCCTTCCGAAAGCTGCTTTGAGGATTCGTTGATTTCCGTAATCTCCCGGTCCAGGCTTTCCATGGTGCGAGCCAGTTCCTTCTGGCCGTCGATTTGCTCCCGGGAGCTATTCATCACTTCGCCGGCCCGTCCCCGCTGAACTTCCAACTCTTTGACGAGCCCCTGGAGAATACTGGCCTGGTTTCGCAGAAGTCCCGAGGTTTTCTCCACCTGCTCGTTGGTACGATTTGTCTGTTCCTTCTGATGGGACGCCTGGGCGGATGCATCCTGCGACTGCTTTCGCGCTTCATCGATTGTAGTCATCGAGTCATTAACAATCTGGGCAATCTGTCGCACATTCTGTCCGGTGAAATCGGCAAGCTTGCTAACTTCGTTGGCGACTACGGCAAAACCTCGACCTGCATCACCGGCCCTGGCCGCCTCAATGGAAGCATTCAAGGACAAGAGATTGGTTTTGTCAGCGATTTCGGTCATAACTTCGGTTATCTGGTTTACGTTCTTGAAGGCTTCTTCGAGCCGACCCAGGATCTCGGTTGTACCCTGAACAGCGAAAAGTACTGTTTCCATGCTCTGCACAGAATCGCGGGCGCTATTGATCAGATCCTGGTTCGATGCGCTGATTTCATTTATTAAAGCATTCAGCTCGGTGCTTCCTTCCGCCATGGCTTCGATCCCTTTGCTTTGCTTTTCAATGATTTCGGAAGTCTGGGAAGCCGAGGCCGTCAGCTCTTCCGTCACCGCATTGGCCTGCTCCAGAGCGGCCGCCTGGCTTTCGATTCGGGAAGTGGTTTGCTCTACGAATTGTTTGAAGCCTTCCGTGGTTCGGTCCAGCTCTTTCGCATGCATGGCCAGGATGTGTTTCTGATCGGTGAGGGATGCAACCAGTTCGGCATTGGTTTCCGCATGCTGCGAGGAAACCCCTGTGAGCTTTTTCTGAATCCGTAAAACTCCCGCGACGATTGAACCGGCCACCGGTAGATACAGCGCCAGAATGATGGCGTCGGAAATACCAACTCGGTTGATGGAGTAATCGTTGGCCGCCCCGAAGTCCACTCCGGTGATAAATGCCAGATACATGGATACGCCGTAGAGTATGCCTCCCCAGATAGAAAGCGCAAGCGTAAGCGATGCAGAGCCCAGAAGAGCCGAATATCCGAGAATTATGAAAAACACCGCATATAGACTGGTGTTCTTGACCATCATGTAGGCTTCCTGGGAAGAGTCCAGACAGACAACGGCCATGATTGCGCCGAGAATGGTCATGTCAGAGAAGACAGCGGCCCGGGAGAACTTCTGTGGGATTCGGCCGCCGCGCATCAAATATAATCCTATCACAGCGATAAGTAAAAAGATTACACAGCCCACCGCTTCGGCCTGGATCAAAGTCCGGTGAAAGCTATTGAATCCGGTGGCCAGGATAGCTCCGCCGAATAAGAAAGCCAGGCCCATCCGGATAAAGTTTACAGTGCGATAGCCTCCCGCTACGATTTCCTGGGCTGTTCTCTGACTCTGTTGCATACCTTTCTTACCCGTGTTCCGGCTCCTCCAAATTCATGTCCAGTATCTGATGCACGTTACTGCAAGTACTTTATGGGAAACAAAAATAAATGTTTCACACCGCTTTTAATGGTTGAGAAATCATAGAGCGATCTATCATCCTGCCTGCAGTTGCCAGAATCCACATGACCATTTGCCTTTTCAACTGTACCCCGGGGGTAAAGAAGTCACTCCGGTTTCTATTTGTTGTTCTTTGCTTTGGCGCCTATGTACCGCAGTCGTATTCCGCACCTTTGTTGTTGGATAAGGATGTTTCGGTTAAACCGCTTACAGGTATTGCGCGGTACGCTTTTCTGGATGAAAACTCCGGCCCGGTCGAAGCCAGAAGGCATCAGGACTGGAATCCGGTCCGGGATTCTGTCATGCCCCTGGAGGAAGGTAAGGCACTCTGGCTCCGGATTGAACTCGAACAAAGCGCTTCCGCAAGCGGTCATTATCGTCTGACCACACCGGCACCCTGGACAAACAGCGTCACATTCATCCACAATCGGAATGGATTGGAGACTGTGCAGGAATCCGGTACCGGAGCCTTCGTCGATCATCGCTACTCGAGACCTACCCTGGATCTGGAGCTGGCCCCTGGAGAACTGGTCACAGTCTACGTACGCCTGCACTCCTATCGCCGGGTTCCCTCAGAGTTCATAATCTATTCGGAATCCGCGCATCTAAGCAAGCAGGCTACCAGGTATACTCTTCTCGGGCTTTTCGGAGGCACCGTGCTGATGCTGGTGCTACTAAATGGTCTCATGTACGGCGGGCTAAAGGATCCGCTACTGAGCCGTTACATTCTCTGGATGATTTCGGTGGGCGTCTACTTCGTCTTTCGAACCAGGCTTTCCCTGATACTGCTGCCACCCGCTCTGGCGGGTTATTCGCAATGGATGCACACCGTTGCGGTATGTCTGACCGCCATCAGCGCTATTCGATTCGGACGATACTATTTGTCCACAGGGCAGAAGAGTTCCATAACCGACCTGGCGGCGCGAATGCTGCAATACGCTGCGGCGCTACCCATCGCCTTTCTTCCTTTCAAGGCGGAAGTGGCTCATGAGTTGTCGGCTCTGGCCGGCTTATTTGTAGGCCCTCCGATGTTTATTATTGCGCTCATCGGTCTCAAGCGCGGAGCCAGGGACTCCTACCTGTTTCTATGCGCCTGGTCTTTGCCCATTGTTGCGGCCATGGCCGAGAATCTCTCTTTTGTCACCGCCCGGATGGAGAACCGGATCTATCTTCCTGTAGCTTTCTTGTTAGAGTTTCTGCTCTTTTCGCTGGTTATTCGCCGAAAGATCCGGGAATCCGAATCGCATCGAATCGCAAACGAAGTTACGTTAAACCGGGTAAATCAAGAACTGGGCTTTGCCCGTAAGATTCAGCGAGATCTGATGCCTTCCTCCGAACATCAATTGAACGGCGCCAAAATCCAGGTTTATTATGAACCGCAGCACCAGGTAGGGGGGGATTACTGTGACGTAGTCTACCCCGACAACGAGCATGTAGGACTGTTTGTGGCGGATGTAACGGGACACGGAATGACAGCAGCTCTAGATGCGGCTCTGGTGCGATTGGCATTGCGAAGCGTATATCAGGGGAAGCGATCCGCTGCGGAAACCCTGGCCGCCATCAATGGTTTCCTGTACACTCATTTACAGCTTCGCTTTGTAAGCGCCATCTACTGCGTCCTGAATCTACGCACGGGCTTCGCCTCAATTTCTGCGGCCGGTCACCCCCCGGGCTTGCTTGCCAGACCGGACCTGGAACCCGAATTCTTTGAAAGCACGGGACCGCTTCTCGGTGTTATGGAGCAATGGGAGGGCGAAGACGCCACAATGACGCTGGGGCAGGGGGACCGACTGTACCTTTACACCGACGGTCTTTTCCGGACAGACTACCTGTCGGAGCCGGACGATGCAAATGCCGAGTTGGTTTTCGCCCGCGAACGAGAACTGTTTCTGGCTGCCGGCGAAAGCTTAACGGATATTCTGGAAAGGTCCCGGCAACTAAGGGGTGGGCCGGCTACCGATGATGTGGCCTTGATTCAACTACAATACTCCGGCGCCGGGCTGGAGAGCCGATGAAACCCGGGGCGAACAGGTCAAGGCGCAGGTCTACGGGGCCAGTTCTGCTTCTACCTTTGCTCTTCCTGCTGACTACGAACTGCGGAGGGAACGCTGACCCACAGACCAAAGGCGCTGCTGGCTTTCAGCCACACTTTGCCTACACCACCGGCCCGGATCCAGTAACCATTTCCGAAGTCAAGAATTGGCAGCCCGTGCGATCCACGGTTTTGCCTGCTTATGACAATGAAACTTTGTGGCTGAGATTAGAGTTCCGGAATCCCGGAAAGCGATCCCTGGTGCTGGAATACACGGACCCGAGGGTCGACGAGCTTCACTGTTATACTCGTCTCAACGACCAATGGATCCATCAGGGCAGCGCCGGCGAAGCAATCAAAGGGAGGTATCTTTCGCTGAGACCGGGGATCATTCTGGATACGGCGGAGCAGGTACAGGGCTTTGTGTACGTATCCGTAAAGAACCCGTTCAATGTAAATACGGGCATGACCATCCTTGAAGAAGACAAATACCTGGAGAACTCCAGGCTGCGATCCCTCACACAGAGCTCTTTTCTAGGACTGATACTTGTTACCATTGTGTTTTATTCCCTGAGTCTGGTATCCCGTAACCGACCAATGGTTACCGGCTACATTCTCTATCTTACAGGACTTGCCGCCTATCTGTCTTATCGAAATGGTCTTTATCATCTACTGCCCGTAAACGGAGGCCCCTGGTCTTCGCTGCCGGCCCCGTTTTTCGCATTGATGTACTTCGGCGGGATACACTTCTTTCGACACTTTCTGGAGATCGGAAACCGATCAATCGGCGGTAGGCTGCTCCTGGGTTGCCAGTTGGCTGTATTGTCGATATTCCCTTTGTACTGGTTTTCCCAGGAGTGGACCTTCGCCGTGGGTATGTACCTTTCCTACATTATTCCGCCGGCAATACTCCTGGCTTCCCTCATCCTATCTTTCAAGAGCCACGCGGCACGAATCTTTTCCGTGCTCTGGAGCCTGCCCATCCTATTTGCTGTTCTGGAAACACTGGGACGAACGGGCCTGGTAGAAAAAGCGTGGTCGGAAGATCTGTTCTTACAGAGCGGCCTTTTATTCCAGATACTGGGCTTCTCTTCCTATCTGGGTTATGTGATTCGAAAAGAAGAAAGGACACGTATCGAACAAGAAACCAGACTATTGATCTTGCAGGATGACCTGGACAGGGCGCGGGATCTATTGACTTCACATCTGCCGGACTCCCTGGAATTGACGGGTTATCGGATTCATGCCCACTACCGTCCATCCAGCGAACTGGGCGGCGACTATTACGACCTGATCGTGCGTAAGGACGGAAGCGCAGGTATACTGGTTGCGG
>MDTC01073733.1_pt1 | contig 11609 bp, 10 predicted proteins | sample 811181 | NCBI WGS metagenome assembly MDTC01 (sample SAMN05326644, study PRJNA326480) | marine metagenome | isolation source: seawater | place: Pacific Ocean: North | collected 2011 | reverse complement strand
GATAAAGACCAAAATGAAAATGAGTATTTTAATTCGTTAGTATTACAAAGTCTTAATAAAAAACTATCAGAGAAAAATATTGTTAATAAGGAGCCTTATTTAAATCGAATAAAAATCGAGATGGATGTAATTATTAAGATGGGGTACTCCGGCTATTTCTTAATTGTCTCTGATTTTGTTATGTGGGCAAAAAAAAATGATATACCTGTAGGACCAGGTCGTGGTTCTGGCGCTGGCTCACTAGTAGCTTATGTATTAAATATAACAAATATAGACCCTATTAAATATGATTTACTTTTTGAAAGGTTTCTAAATCCGGAAAGAGTTTCTTTGCCAGATTTTGATATTGACTTTTGTATGGATAAAAGAGATTACGTAATAGATTATGTTGCAAAAAAATATGGGAGAGATAAAGTTAGTCAAATTATAACATACGGAACTATGGCAGCAAAAGCCGTTGTCAGAGACGTTGGAAGAGTTCTTCAATATCCCTATAATTTTGTAGATCAAATAGCAAAACTTGTGCCTTTTGAAATAGGCATAACCTTATCTAAAGCTTTAGAGGATAAAGAATTAAAGAAATTGTACAACTCAGATGATGATGTAAAAGAAATTATAGATATGGCAATGATATTAGAAGGCCTACCAAGAAATGCTGGAACTCATGCTGGCGGAATAGTTATATCTCCAAAAAAATTAATAAATTACACCCCGTTATATAGAGATACATCGAGCAGCTCATTGCTAACTCAGCTTGATAAAGATGATGTTGAAGAGATTGGTTTAATTAAGTTTGATTTTTTAGGCCTTAGAACTTTGACAGTAATTGAAAATACTTTAAAAATTATTAACAGGGATCATATTAGCGATGATAAATTAATCTTAGATAATGTTCCTCTTGATGATGAAGAAACTTTTAATCTTTTGAGAAAACAAAGAACAAATGGTGTGTTTCAATTAGAGTCAAGAGGTTTGAAAGATATTATTAAAAGATTAAAACCCGACAAGTTTGATGATCTTGTTGCATTAGTTGCGTTATATAGACCTGGGCCACTTCAATCAGGAATGGTTGATGATTTTATAGATAGAAAAAATGGAGCTGATGTAGAATATTTTCATCCTCTTATAGCAGATATTTTAAGACCAACATATGGAGTCATACTTTATCAAGAGCAAGTTATGAAAATAGCCCAAGTTTTGGGTGGTTACAGCTTGGGCTCTGCTGATATCTTAAGAAGAGCTATGGGAAAGAAAAAGCACGAAGAGATGGAGCAACAAAGAGAAATTTTTGTTAAAGGATGTATAAAGAATAATATAGACAAAAAGCTAGCAGAACATATTTTTGATTTAATGGAAAAATTTGCAGGGTACGGTTTTAATAAGTCGCATTCTGTTGCTTATGCATTAATTGCATATCATACAGCATATTTAAAAACACATTATAAGGAACCTTTTATTGCAGCAGTTTTATCAAGCGATATGGACAATACAGATAAAGTTGTGAGATTTGTTAAAGAGTGCGAGCAAATGAATATAATATTAAATCCTCCTAATATAAATAATTCAAATTTTACATTTAGCGTAACTAAAAATAATGAAATAGTTTATGGCCTTGGTGCTATAAAAGGAGTAGGAAGTTCTGTAATTGAAATAATTACAAATGAGAGAAAAGAAAACGGAAACTATAATACTTTAGATGACATGTTAAGAAGATGTGGCACAAATAAAATTAATAAAAGAGTTATAGAAGCTTTAATTAAATCAGGAGCATTTGACTCACTTGGAGAATCAAGATCTTCACTAATGTTATCTTACCCAGAATCTATGAAAATGGCAGACCAAAATTCAAAAAATATACAACAAGGGCAAATAGACATTTTTGGATTTTCTGAAGAAGTAATAGAAAAAAAGGATTCAAAAAAAATTGATGAATGGCCAGAAATTAAAAAATTATCATATGAAAGAGATGTTTTAGGTTTTTACTTGACCGGACATCCAATAACAGAATTTAAAAGCGAATTAAAAAATATTGTAAGCAATGATTTAAAATCAATAAAATATAATTATAAAGTAAAATATAGGGATAAAAATTTATATAAAATTGCTGGCGTAATAAATAGTATAAGAATACGTACAACAAGCACAAAAGATAAAATTGCGCAAATAAGTTTGGGCGACGATACAGATAATATTGATGTGATTGCAAATAATAATCTAATCAATGATTCTATTAACAGAGACGATATTGTTATAATTGAAGGCACTCTTAGATTAGACGAATATACAAATAGAATAAGTTTTAGAGCTAAATCCATTAATTCTATTGAGAATGCTAGGATAACATTTGCTACTGGTATTAAAATAAAGGTAGTAAATGAGGATGATTTATCTCTTCTGATAGGAAATTTAGAATCGCTATTTTCTAACAAAGACAAAGCAGGAAAGTGTTTGGTGAGAATCGATTATATGTCCTCTGGAGTTACTAAATCATTAGTTTTAGGCGAAAATTACAAAATTACACCAACTAGTGATATAATTTGTGAATTAAAAAGATTAGATTGTGTTGAAGACTTGGAATTAATATATTCTTCAATATAGAATTTTAATGGTGAGATTATGCTGGAATTTGAAAAACCGATAAAAAGCCTTGAAGATAAAATAGAAGAACTTAGAAGCATAGGTTCGGATGGTCAAGTTAATATTGTTGAGGAAATAAATATTCTTCAAAAGAAATGTAATAAATTAATAAAAGATATATATAGCAACTTAACGCCATGGCAAATTACTCAAATAGCTAGACATCCTGATAGACCATACACTATGGATTATATAAAATTAATTTTTAAGAATTTCCATGAACTTCACGGCGATAGAGCATATGGAGATGATAATGCAATTATATCTGGTATTGCGCAATTCAATGAGATGTCAGTTGCTGTAATCGGACATCAAAAAGGCAGAAGCACAAATGATAAAATAAAAAGAAATTTTGGAATGGCTAGACCTGAAGGTTTTAGAAAAGCATTAAGAGTAATGAAGTTAGCCGAAAGATTTAATATGCCGATAATAACATTTATTGATACCCCTGGCGCTTATCCTGGTATTGATGCTGAGGAAAGAGGACAAAGTGAAGCAATAGCTAATAACCTTCTTGAAATGTCAAATATTTCTGTACCAATACTATCTTACGTTATAGGAGAGGGCGGCTCAGGCGGAGCTCTTGCTATTGGGGTTTGTGATCATTTATCCATGCTGGAATACAGTATTTATTCTGTGATATCTCCTGAAGGCTGCGCATCCATTTTATGGAAATCTCCAGAAAATGCTAATTTAGCTGCCGAAGCAATGTGCATAACCGCAGACAACTTACTGAAACTTAAGTTGGTTGATGAGCTTATTTCAGAACCTTTAGGAGGAGCTCATAGAAATATTTCTCAAGTAAGTAAAGGCATATCTTACTCAATAGCAAAAAATTTAGATGTATACTTTAATATGGATTCAAAAATTCTAATTAAAAATAGAAAAGATAAATTAGGTTCTGTGGGATATTATCAAGAGTAAGATGGAAACCTCAGATTTTGATTTTGAAAACTTATTTTCAATTTTCGAAAATTCTATCAAAAGTAAAGTTGATAAAAAAAATTATGATAATTTTTTAATAGCTTATAGCGGTGGAAGTGACTCGACAGCATTACTATATTTTGCAAAAAAAATGTCTGAAAAATATGGAGTAAGTATAAGAGCAGTTCATGTAAACCATAATTTAAATATTGAATCTAAAGAATGGGAGAATCATTGTAAAATTTCTTGTAAAGAAATGAATATTCCGCTAACAATTAAAAATATAAATATTCATTTGAATCCAGGAGATAGTATGGAGGAAAAAGCAAGAGAAGAGCGTTATTCATCAATTTTCACATTAATGAATTCAAAAACAATCATGATGACAGCCCACCATGCAGATGACCAAGCGGAAACTTTCTTATATCAATTAATAAGAGGTTCTGGAGTAAAAGGACTTTCATCAATGCCAGCACTTAAAAAGCTTAGCAAAGGATATCATGCAAGACCATTTTTAAGTTTAAGCAAAAGCACTCTAACTGATATTGTTGATTTTTCTCAGCTAAGTTATATTTATGATAAATCAAATGATGATATAAATTTTTCAAGAAATTTTATTAGAAAAGAAATATTGCCAATAATTAATCATAAATGGCCGGGATCTTCTAAAACAATTTCCAGAGCAGCACATAATCTTTATGACTCCGTAAAACTTAATCAATATTTAGCAACAATTGATATTAAAAATTATTTGTTAAAAGATAAGAGCAAGATAAGCGTAAATTTGAGAGAATTAGATTTGTATCGTTTTAAAAACGTAATTAGATTCTGGATATTAAAAAATAATTATAGAATGCCATCTATGGAGCAAACATATTCTATATACTCAAATATCTTTAAAGCTGGAAATGATAAATCACCGGTTTTTTCTTGTTCAGAATATGAAATAAGAAGATACAATGATTACGTAGAAATAATGAGCCCTTTAAAAAAACATGACCCCTCAAAAGTTTACACTTGGGAGCATAGAAAAAATTTAATTATTTCAAATTTATCTATTAATCTAAGTTGGGAAAAATTAGAGAAAAGATTAGGTTATAAGCTTGAAAAAGATGCAGAAGTTAAGTTTAGAAAAAAAGGACAAAATATTAAATTAGATTCAAAAAGAAGCTTAAAAGATTACATGAGGGAAAATAAAATACCTCCATGGCAACGAGAAAGAACTTTATTAATTTACATTGATAAAGAATTAAAAATTATATGGGATTAGCGTAATTATATATTACTTATTGGTGTTAATTTTAAAAGGTAGATATAAAGGGCACCATCCTAATATTCCAGTTATTACAGGTATCAATCCTATAAATCCCCAAAGTTTTGGCTCTACTTGGGCCAAAACACCCATATAAAATATTAAGAAACCTAATAATACTCTAATTAACCTTTCAACCTTACCTACATTTATGCAAAACATTAATTTTACCTAATTATTAAATCAATAAATATACTACATGAATATTTTTATTTTGGAATTATTTATTTTTTTAAGAAAATTGTAGAATTTTATTATATTTGTTAAACTATATTCCCGTCTTATATTACTTTTTTTTGAGTGTGACAAAATATATATTTATTACTGGTGGTGTTGTTTCATCCCTTGGGAAGGGTATTGTAGCAGCTTCTCTAGGGTCTATTCTTGAATCTAGAAATTTGAGCGTGTCTGTTATAAAGCTTGATCCTTATATAAACGTTGATCCAGGAACAATGAGCCCGTCTCAGCATGGTGAAGTATTCGTTACTCATGATGGCGCAGAAACAGATTTAGATCTTGGTCATTACGAAAGGTTTGTAAATTATAAGACAAGCAAATCAAGCAATTATACAACTGGGCAAATATACGACACAGTTCTAAAAAGAGAAAGAAAGGGAGAATATCTAGGGAGTACTGTTCAGGTTATTCCCCATATAACGGACGAAATTATATTAAATATAAAAAAAGGCTCATTTAATAAAGATATCTGCATAGTTGAAATTGGAGGAACAGTTGGGGATATTGAATCACTTCCTTTTATAGAAGCAATAAGACAAATGGGGGTTGAGTATGGAAAAGATATCGTAAGTTACATTCATCTAACATTAGTACCATATATAAAAGCGGCGAATGAGATTAAAACAAAACCAACCCAACACTCTGTAAAAGAATTAAGATCTATAGGTATACAGCCAGATATATTAATTTGTAGATCAGAAAAAAATATTAGTGATCATGATAAAGAAAAGATTGCATTATTTACAAATGTTGAGGCAAAAGCTGTTATTAATTCAATAGATGTAGATGATATATATGAGGTTCCATTGATACTTCATGAACAAGGATTGGATGACATAATAGTTGAAAAATTAAATTTATCATGTAACTCAACATCATTAGAATCATGGGAAGAATATAAAAAGAAAAGAAATAATATTAGAGATAAAATTTGCATAAAAATTGTTGCTAAATATGGAAATTATACAGAATCTTATAAATCATTACATGAAGCAATAAAACATGCTGGAGTACACTGCGGAGTTAATATTGACATAGATTATGTTGATGCTGAGAAATTGGATGGTAAGGATTTTTCAATTTTAGAAAACTCGGGTGGGATTATAGTTCCCGGAGGTTTTGGAGGCAGAGGAATAGAAGGAAAAATAAATGCAGTAAGTTTTGCTAGAGAAAAAGAAATACCTTTTTTAGGAATATGTTTAGGAATGCAAGCTGCCGTTATAGAGTTTTCTAGAAATGTATGTAAACTAAAAAATTCAAATAGCACTGAGTTCGATAAAAATACAAAATATCCAGTTATCGGCCTTATAGAAGAATGGCTAGACAAAAAAGGCTCAATCGAATTCCGCGATATAAACTCGAATATTGGTGGTACAATGAGACTTGGGGAGCAAGAATGTATACTCAAAAAAGAGTCAAACGTATATAATGCATATAATATGAACTCAATATATGAAAGGCACCGTCATAGATACGAGTTTAATAATGAATATAAAAAGTTATTAGAAGAAAATGGATTAATTGTTTCAGGAAGTTCATCTGACGGAACATTGGTTGAAGTTGTTGAAATAAAGGACCACCCGTGGTTTTTAGGTTGTCAGTTTCATCCTGAATTTACTTCAAAACCAGTCACAGGGCATCCTTTATTTAAAGCTTTTGTTGAATCAATTAGAGATAAAAAATGAATAAAAAATTTGATTTTAATATAGACAGAAAAAATTGTTTTTTTTTAATTGCTGGACCATGCGTTATTGAAAATGAAGAAATAAATTTTCAGACAGCAAAAAAACTTAAAGAGATTACAGAAAAACATTCAATACCTTTCATTTTTAAGTCATCACTATATAAAGCAAATAGAACTTCACATAACTCATTTAGCGGAGTTGGTTATGACAAAGGTTTAGAAATATTAAGTAAAATAAAATCAGAGTTAGATTTGATGATTCTTACTGATGTTCATGAAGATTCTCCTTTAGATGAAATAGCAGATGTCGTTGATGTATTTCAAACTCCTGCTTTTTTATGTAGACAAACTAATTTTATACAAAATGTAGCTTCTTATAATATTCCAGTGAATATAAAAAAAGGACAATTTTTATCGCCATGGGAAATGAGTAGTGTTGTTGAAAAAGCTAAATCAACAGGAAATAATAATATTATGGTTTGTGAAAGAGGATTTAGCTTTGGATATAATAATTTAATATCAGATATGAGGTCTTTGGTTATTATGAGAGAAACTGGGTGTCCTGTAGTATTTGATGCAACACATTCAACTCAGCTACCAGGATCAAATAAAGATAGTTCTGGTGGACAAAGTCATTTTGTTGCACCACTTTCGAGAGCTGCTGTTTCTGTAGGCATATCAGGTATTTTTATGGAAACACATCCAAACCCAGAAAAAGCTTTATGTGATGGAATGAATTCAGTTCCTTTAGACTCAATTGAGGAGCTTCTTATAACCTTAAAGAAAATTGATGAAGCAGTTAAAGAATAAATTTATTTATTAATCGATTAGAAATCATCTTTAAAGTAAAATAAAATTATGAAATCAAATATAAAAAAAATTGTTGCTAGAGAAATTATAGATTCAAGGGGAAATCCTACATTAGAAGCAGAAGTTCTTTTAGATTCTAACATAAGCGGAAGAGCGGCCGTACCATCTGGAGCATCTACAGGATCAAGAGAAGCTTTAGAATTAAGAGACTCAAAATCATCTAGATATAATGGTAAGGGAGTTTTGTCTAATGTTGAATTTATTGAGAACAAAATAAGCAAGTCTTTAATAGGTTTAAACTCAGATGAGCAAGAGTTAATCGATAATACTTTAATAGATCTTGATGGAACAGATAATAAATCCAAACTTGGAGCAAATACACTTTTAGCAGTTTCTTTAGCAAATGCAAAAGCTTCAGCAAATAATAAAAATATATCTCTTTATAAAAATATTAAAGATTCAAAAGATTATGTAATGCCTGTACCGATGATGAATATTATAAATGGAGGATCACATGCTAATAATAGTGTGGATATTCAGGAATTTATGATAATGCCAATTGGCGCTAATTCAATAAAAGAAGCAGTAAGATATGGAGTAGAGATTTTCCATTCATTAGGAAAAATTTTAGACAGCAAGAAATATATTACAACAGTTGGGGATGAAGGCGGTTATGCTCCAAATTTATCTTCGAATATAGAAGCATTAGATATAATTATGAAAGCAATTGAAAATGCTGGATATGAGCCTGGCACAGATATAATGCTAGCCCTTGATGTAGCAAGTAGTGAGTTTTATAGAGATGGTAAATATGAATTATTATCTGAGGAAAAAAAATATTCTAGCGATGAGTTTATACAATTAATTAAGTCATGGACACAAATGTATCCAATTATTTCTGTTGAGGATGCATTAGATGAGAATGATTGGGATGGATGGGCAGAATTGACAAAAGAATTGGGTAATAAAGTCCAACTAGTAGGAGATGATTTATTTGTTACTAATTCTAAAATATTTAAAAAAGGTATAGATAAAAATATCGCCAATGCAATTCTTATTAAATTAAATCAGATTGGAACGCTTACCGAAACATTACATGCAATGGATTTAGCGAAAAAAAATAATTATAACTCTGTTGTTTCACATCGATCTGGGGAAACTGAAGATACTTTTATAGCTGATCTATCAGTAGCTTATTCAGTAGGTCAAATTAAGACAGGGTCTTTATCAAGGTCAGATAGAGTAGCTAAATATAATCAACTTATAAGAATAGAAGAGGAGCTTGGCAAGAAATCAAGTTACCCAGGTAAATCTATTTTTAGTAATATTATTAATAATGAATAAAATAATTATAGTGCTGTTTATTTTTTTATCAATTTTAATTTATAAATTTACAAGTAGTGATACAAGTTACTTTGAATATCAAAAATTAAAAAATCAAGTTGCTAACTTAAAAGAAGGAAATGATAAATTGTCGGATAAAATAAAAATACTAAAAGCAGAAATAAAAAATTTGAGAACAGGCCTTATTGTTATAGAAGAAAAAGCAAGAAATGAATTAGGGCTAATAAAAGAAAAAGAAACTTTTTATCAAATATTAGAATAATAAATTATGACTGATAAATTAGAAAATAAAGCAGAACTAATTTGTATAGTACCAGCAGCAGGTAAAAGTAGTAGATTTAAAAAATCAAATAAAATTTTAGAGCCTATAGACAACGAATTATATGTATTAGCTGCTGTAGCTGGTTCTTTAATGGAAATAGGGGTGATAGATAAAATTTTAATTGGATACGATGAGAAATCAAAAGATGTTCGTGATTATATAGAAACTATTAAGAATGCAGCTCTAGATGATAGCAATGAAGACAATGTGTTATTTAAAAAATTTGAATTTGTGAAAGGTGGTAATACAAGACAAGAGACAGTCAATAATTGTTTGAATCATATTAAGCAAGTTAAAAAAAATATAAAAAACACATGGATTCTTGTCCATGATGCAGCTAGACCATGCTTGACTGTATATGATTTTCTCGAGTTCATTAATAAGACAATAGAATGCGATACTTCTAGTATTATGGGAATACCCATTTCTGATACTATTAAAAAAGTAGATACTGACTTTAAAATTTCTAGCACTGTACCTAGAGAAAACATGTGGGTTGCGCAAACACCACAAATGTTTAAGTTTGATATTTTAGATGAGTCTCTAAATTATTGTATTGAGAAAAATATTCCTGTAACAGATGAGAGTCAGGCTCTTGAAATTTTAGGACATACTTGTAGAGTTCATATAGGGCACCCTTATAATATTAAGATTACCCATGATGCAGATATGCCTCTTGCAAAATGTATTTATAATCATGTTATTGATTATTTAATAAAAGAAAAAAAATTTAAAGGATGAGGAATAGACGTGATTAGGATAGGATATGGTTATGATTCACATAGGTACAAAGACGGTGAATATATAATAATTGGTGGTGTTAAAATTTCATCACAACGTTCAATAGTTGCACATTCTGATGGAGATATTTTAATACACGCAATATGTGATGCCCTATTAGGAGCATTAGGTAAAGGAGATATGGGCTCTTATTTTGATGATTCTAAAAAGTATAAGGATATAGATAGTTCTTTTTTTCTTAAAGAAATAATCCAAATGGTTGTAAATGACGGCTATGAAATAGTTAATATAGATACAACAATTATTGCTGAAAAACCAAGTATATCTAAACATGCTGATAAAATAGAAAAATCAATTTCTAGTATTTTGGGAATAAACAAAGAACAGGTAAATGTTAAGTCAAAATCTAATGATAAATTAGGATATGTTGGGAGATATGAAGGAATTGAGGCTCATGTATCCTTGTTAATAGAAAGAATATGATTTTCTTTATTGATACCGCCTTTGATATTACAACACTAGCAATAAAAAAAGACGGTAATATTTATAAAGAAACAATAGAAGAGAAAATAAATATTTCCCAAGCACTGATAGATCGAACAAAAAATCTTTTTAATAAAGCAGGCGCAAATAAAAAAGATATTAAACTTATTAGTTTTAATCAGGGGCCTGGAAACTTTACAAGCCTAAGAGTTTCTTTATCTTATATAAAAGCAGTTGCATATTACTTGAATATTCCTATTGTAAAATTAAACTCATTTCAAATATTAGCAATGTCATCTTTTGAGAAAAATAATATCAATCCAGTAATAGTTGCTATAGATGCTAGAATGAATGAAATCTATTGGGTAGTTTATAAAAATTATTTACAGATATATTCAAAAATAAATAATTATAATATTACTTCTGAAAAGATATACTATGAAAAGTTATCTGAACTAAATATAAAAGAACATACTATAATAAAGAATAATTTAAATATTCTCCAAAATCATAAAAAAAGATATCCGTCATCTAAGGAATATATTATTGAATCAATAAAAATTGATTTGCCAAATATTTTTGATGCTATTGAAAAAATGTCAATAGACGGTGTAAGCAGTATAGACGAAGTAAATTTATTATATATAAGAGATAATGTCGCAAAAAAAAAGTATGAGTAAAGTAATTTCATTAATGGGCCCAACTGCCTCTGGAAAAACAGACCTAGCAATTTGCTTAAAAAAAAAATTTAATATTGAAATAGTCAGTGTTGATTCTGTAATGTTTTATAAAGAATTTAATATTGGATCAGCAAAACCAGACAAAGAGACCTTAATAAAATTTCCCCATAGGATGATTGATATATTAGAACCATATCAAAAATATTCTGTTGCTAAGTTTTATGATGATTTATTATTGCAAATAAATGACATTCATTCTTCAGGCAAGACACCTTTATTAGTTGGAGGCTCTATGATGTATTTTAAAATTTTTTTCTTAGGTGGTCTTTCAGATCTAAAAAACGTAACAATTGAAGTTAAAGATCATGTAGCTGAGATGCTCGAAGATAATGGTTTATTATATTTGTATAATTATTTGAAAAAAATTGACCATAT
>MDTC01049299.1_pt1 | contig 11609 bp, 11 predicted proteins | sample 811181 | NCBI WGS metagenome assembly MDTC01 (sample SAMN05326644, study PRJNA326480) | marine metagenome | isolation source: seawater | place: Pacific Ocean: North | collected 2011 | reverse complement strand
TAGTAGGTGTAGTAGGTGTAGTAGGTGTAGTAGGTGTAGTAGGTGTAGTAGGTGTAGTAGGTGTAGTAGGTGTAGTGTTTAATTCTGAGAAATCACTTAAAGGCTTCCAATCTCTAGAGTTTGAGTAGCGAACCAAGGATTCATTATTCATACGGCCCTGATTTTGCCACTCGCGAACGTCGATCGCTGATATTGGGCCGTACTCTTCTCCGTCGTTAGATTTGAAGTAAAATTTCTGCATCAAATATTTGCTGATTCAAGGCCAATACCAAGTAGTATTAATAGTACTATTCCGATTATAGAAAGCAGGCTGATTATACAACAGATAATGCCACAGATCATTCCTCCTTTAGTGGATCCCTCACCTTCAGGTTCCATTAGTCCAGCCTTGATCTTTTTTAAATCATTTCTGCCCATGATCCAGGCAGGTATTCCAGTAAAAAAACCACACATTACTAGGCTTAAGATACCTAGTACCAGAATCAAAGTGCCCCGGTGAGGTTCCAAGTTATTATGAGATGTTTGGGGGGGTGTGTTGGTTTCGTCCATGACTTTTGTTTAATTAGGTGAAAGAAGATTCTTAATTAATGATTATTAATGTAAAATTCTTTAATGTGGGTTCAACTGGTATTGATTCATATTTTGCGTAATTGTTTTCTGCCATTATGGAAAAAACTATCTTTCAAAAAATTTGTGACAAAGATATCCCAGCAGACATTGTTTACGAGGATGATCAAGTATTAGCATTTCATGATGCAAATCCTCAAGCTCCTACGCATGTCCTGATGATCCCTCGTAAGGCTATCTCTCGAGTGAACGACGCGCAGGATGAGGACAAATTGCTTTTAGGGCATTTGTTGTTGAAGGCGGCAGAGGTAGCGCGAGACTTAGGTTTGGGAGAAAATGGTTTTCGCCTTGTGATTAATAATGGTCAAGATGGTGGGGAGTCGGTGCCGCATCTTCATTGTCATATTCTTGGAGGTCGTCCACTACAATGGCCACCTGGCTGAGACTTACTTTTTGGTGTGTTAAAAACTACCTTTTTTCTTTAGTTTTTGGAGTTGGACTTTAGCTAAGTTATTATTATTAAGTTTTATTTTTAAAACGAGGTTAAGGGTTTTTTTTCAACACAGTATCAAAACGTTTTTTAAGAGTGTTCAGCTCTTTGGAAAGTTTGGAGTTAGACTGTTTTAAGTGAGTGACTTCTTTGCGTAGATTTTTGTAGTCGTCGGCTGGCTTGCGAGTAGCTCTGATTTTTTCTATCGCCTGTTCAGCAGCCTTTCGAGTGGGATCACCCTCTGCGTTGTGTGAGAATTTTTCTAGTGTAGCAATTACACGTGGGTCACCGAGTTGCCCAAGTGACTCGATTGCAGCTAATGCTACGCGGCGTTTGGGATTGTGGATATAGCTGATGAGAAACTCGCGGAGGTTGTTTTTGTGTTTCTGGTTTCGGCCGAGGAACCCTATGGCGCGAATGGCATTGGCGTATCCGTTGGTTGTAAATTTGTTGCCTTGTTCCTCAATTATAGTCTTAATCTTAGCAATGTTGGAAGGTTTATCCTGTTTCCTTAATGCAATGATCGCGGCATCGGCGATTTGATTACGGAATGAAGCTTGTCCAAGCGCTTGATGAAGTAGTTTGTTTGAATTTTTATCATCGTATCCGGCTAATCCGTTGATGGCACGTGCGCGAATTGATGGGTTTTTCTCTGTGCTTAATATTCGCTTAAGTTGTGGTAAGGCGTTGGGTTTTGGTTGGCTTGCGATGTCGGAGACGACTTGCGATCGAACCTTGGCGTTAGGTTGCTCCGTGGATTCAGAAAGCGTTTCATATGCTGCATCACTTGCAATTTTCCGCAACGCTTTTGAGGCGGCAATGCGGACACCGTAAAATGAATCATTTTGCAAAACTTGCTTGAGTTTTTCGATAGTCGTTTTGTCTTTTCTTTTTTCCAAGAGTTCAACAGCTTGTTCTCGTCCAAGCGCATCAGTATCATCAGATAGTTGTGCGTGAATCTGTGCTGTAGGTGGAGTAAAACTGATTTTAGCTAACAAGGTTAGATTAGGATCAATTCGAACAATTTCGGGTGCCTTAGGTAGTGGTAAATAAAAATCTTCTGATATCTTAGTGATCGGTAAAATTTGATTGAACGATTTGCCTCCGGTCTTGAACCTCACTGGCAATGCCACATGGAAGAGTAACACATTATCGTCTATTATTTGAGTTTGTTGCACACTTAATTTGGCGAGTTTGGCTTTCTCATCCCAAGCGTAAGAGATTTTGAGTTCGGGATGGTGTGCATGAAATACGTACTGATCAAAAAAACGGTCGAACGAACGGCCGGAATATTCTTCAATTATTGATCTTAAATCCTCCGTAACAACATTACCGTGCTTATGGCGGTTGAGGTATGTTTTCACGCATTTGCGAAATAAATCCGGCCCAAGCTGAGAGCGTAGCATATGCAATATCCAGCTGCCCTTAGTATAGGATAGGAAGCCGTATTTTCGAAACATCTCCTGAGGTATTTTATAGTTACGGTTTACCATAGCAGTTTTTTCTCCCCTATGGTTTCCGAGGCGTTTAAGATCCCGATATAGTCCATATCGGAATTCATTTTTGCCGTCTTTGTGTCTCGCAAATAAATGTGTGTAGTAGCTTGCAAAGCCTTCGTTAAGCCAGAGATGACTCCAGTCCTTACAAGTTACGAGGTCGCCAAACCATTGGTGAGCAAGTTCGTGTGCCATAAGTCCTTGGCTGCTTCGGATATTTTCCGTTTCAATACTAAAAAGTGTTGAAGCATTTAATGTGCTAATACTGGTGTTTTCCATTCCTCCCCAATGAAAGTCCTGAACGGTAACTTGGTCGTACTTAGCCCAAGGATATGGCACGCCGATTTCTTTTTCAAAATACTCCATGCATTCCTTGGTGTAGCGGAAGGAGTTAGCAGCGTTAGCGAAGTCAGACGGGGCTGTCCAGAAGGACATAGATAGCTCTCCATGTTTCTCTTCGAGACGTTTAAAATGACCAGCGACGAGAGTTATAAGATAGTTTACATGAGGTTTTTCTTGGCTCCATTTAACAACGCGCAGTTTAGTTTTTTCGTCAATTGTATCTGAAGTTTTACGACCATTTGATAAAACAGTCATATCGGCCGGTACTCTGCAGGTCATTGTTGATGTAAAGAATTCATTTGGGGCGTCGAAGCATGGGAACCAGTGTCTTGCCTCAATTGATTCGCCCTGAGTCCATATGTGAGTATCCCCTGGGTCATAACCCATTTCAGGCGTACGAAAGTAGAGGCCTTTTTTTGGCTCAGCTTCATAAGTTACAGTCAGCGTAGCTTTAGTCTTAAAATCAATCGGCTTCTTGAATGTTACAATCAGTGCGCGGTCAGTATTTTGCCAAGAAGTAATATCAAAGCTACTAATAACTTTTCGAATATCAAGGTCATGAGCATCTAACCTCAACTCTGTCAGAGGCCTCAATATTGGTTGAAAAGTAAATTTTGCTTTCCCTAAAACACGTCTATTTTTAAAATCTGGGGTAACGTCGAGTTCGAAATGCTGAATGTCAACAGCTCTATCCGGTGCATAGCGTTGTGATGGGGAGTCAATACTTGACCATACGCTGGCACCATGACTGCAGTGAATGCCGTGAATATGCTCAGCTTTGGTTGCGCATAAGACACTAAAAGCTAAAGTAATAATAATTACTGGAATGAAAATACGATGAATCATGTTCTTAATTTGAGAATAAATTACTGCAAATCGAAAGGCGATAGAGAAGATTATATGTTAGCTGTTATTTTTACAGATTTTTTTACTTGTTGATCTATGGGTGATTTTTGGTTTCTCTGTTCGTGAAGCTGAAGCTAATAGTTATATCTGTTGGTAAGGTTCAGATTTGGGATGTCTCTTTTACAAGTAGAAAATCTTGCTACACATTTCGATACCCGCCAAGGCACGGTTCGTGCGGTTGATGGTGTTTCATTGAGTCTTGAGAAGGGTGAGACGCTCGGCATTGTTGGAGAGTCCGGGTCGGGAAAATCTGTAACATGCTATTCACTTTTGCGTTTGATCCCAGAGCCTCCCGGGAAAATTGTATCAGGAAAAGCAATATTTGATGGAGAGGATTTACTTCGGATGACAAATCGGGATTTGAACCGCGTTCGAGCACGAAAGATTTCAATGATTTTTCAGGATCCAATGACTTCATTGAATCCTTACATGCGGATTGGTGCTCAGTTGATTGAACCCCTCTTAATTCACAAAATTTGTGATAAGAAGCAGGCTCGTGAGCGTGCATTGGAAATGATGCATGCAGTTGGAATCCCTGATTCAATTAAGCGCTATAGTATGTATCCACATGAATTTTCTGGAGGTATGAGGCAGCGGATTATGATTGCGATGGCTCTTATAACTAAACCAGAATTATTGATTGCAGACGAGCCAACTACGGCATTAGATGTGACTGTACAAGCTCAGATTCTTGAATTGATTCGGAAGATGCAAAATGAACTTGGAATGGCTGTAATACTTATTACTCATGATCTTGGAGTTATCTCGGGTTTTTGTGATCGTGTTAGTGTGATGTATTCTGGGACAGTGGTTGAGTCTGGAACAGCAGATGATATTTTTTATCGAGCACACCATGCTTACACTCGTGGTTTGAAGAAATCGATTCCATCTACCCAGGAAAAAGGAACTAAGCTTTACACTATTCCGGGTGCTCCTCCTCAGCCAATAGGGCCCAAACCTGCCTGTGCTTTTGCGCCTCGCAGTGATTTGAATTTTTCTGAAGAAGAAGCTCGGATGGAGGCTAAATTTTTAGAAGTGCAGCCGGGGCACTGGGTGGAGGTTCATCCTGCTTCAGTTGAAAACTATAAGGAATATTTGAAATGAGCCTTCAGGATTCTTTTCTTGAAATACAGGATGTTCGGTCTTGGTTTCCATTGCGGAAAACTTTATTTAGTAACAAGCAAACACAATACGTAAAGGCTGTTGATGGAGTTAGTCTTTCTCTAGTTAAAGGTGAAGTCTTGGGTTTGGTTGGGGAATCTGGATGTGGAAAGACTACTCTTTCGCGAGCAATTATGCAGTTAATCCGTCCTACTTCAGGTAAGATTTTACTCGAAGGAAAAGACTTAACATTATTATCGGAAAAGGAATTGCGAGCGATTCGTCCTAATTTCCAAATGATTTTTCAGGATCCGTTTGCTTCACTGAATCCTAGGTTAACAGTGTTTGATACTTTGTCTGAAGCTATAAGGGTTCGACACAAATTACGAGGCAACAAACTAAAGGATGCTGTGGGCCAATTGATGATTAAGGTTGGGTTGTCTGCATCACAAATGAATAAGTATCCTCACGAGTTTTCTGGAGGTCAGCGGCAAAGAATTGCAATAGCAAGAGCTCTTGCTCCTGAGCCTAAGTTAATCATTGCGGATGAGCCGGTTTCTGCATTGGATGTTTCTATTCAATCTCAGGTCCTAAATTTATTGAAGGATTTGATACAAAGTATGGGGCTGACAATGATTTTTATCTCCCATGATTTGTCAGTTGTTAAATATATGGCTGATAGAATTGCTGTAATGTACTTAGGTAAAATAGTTGAACTAGGTGATGCTACTGAGGTTATTACCAATCCAGTTCATGCCTATACGCAGGCATTAATAAGTGCGATTCCCACGCTGGATCCTAAGTCTGAACGAAACCGTAATAGAATTGTGCTTCAAGGGGACCCTCCATCTCCGATTAATCCACCAAAAGGGTGCTCATTTGCTTTGAGAAGTTGGATTCCTCATTCACCCAAAGATGCTGAGATAGAAGGCGTATTCATGGAGATTAAAACAGGGCATTTTGTGGAAGTTCACCCTGCAACTGTGGAAAACCATCGTCGCTATCTGCCTGATTCAAAATTTGAAACGCAGTAAAATTATTGGTGGAAAATCTATCAGTATTAAGAGTCTTAATTTAATCTTCTTTTTGACGTTATAAATTTCGTTGATAAATCACTTTTTAATTCTAGACCCTTAAAAAGGGATATAACTTCTAGTTTTGAAAATAGATTTTTTTTGATTTAGATCCTGATGATTTATTTGATTTTCAACTCGACAATAAATAATCTCTTAAAAATATATGGTTTTTCGTATTAATCCTTGGATGTTTTTGGATCTAGGGCATCGCGCAAGCCATCACCAACAAAATTGAATGAAAACAATGCAAGCGCAAACATAATGCCTGGAAAAATTAGCATCCAGGGCGCTTCTATCATTCTGTCTGCTCCGTCCTTTATAAGTAGCCCCCAAGAAGGGGTAGGTGGTTGGACTCCTAGGCCTAGGAAACTTAAAAAAGCCTCAAGAAGCATCACTGCAGGAATTGTTAAAGTGGTGTAAACAATTACAGGTCCAAGGACATTTGGAACCATATGTCTAAAAATAATTCGATGAGTTGGAAGGCCAAGTGAGATACAAGCTTCTATGAATTCCTGTTTTCGAAGGCTTAAAACTTGCCCCCGAACAATTCGTGCCATAGTCAACCACTCGACTGCTCCAATTGCGACAAACAATAAAAGCATGTTCCATTGACCTGAAATTGAGAAATTTGATCCGCTCTCTTTGAACCAAGTGTCGATCGAGTCTCCCAAGTCTTTTGCAAATACCATCAGCAAGATTACGAAGATTGTGAATGGCAGGGAGTATAGGATGTCTACTACACGCATCATTAACCTGTCGATGTTACCTCCAAAATATCCTGAAATTGTTCCATAACCTATACCAATCGTTAGTGAAACAACAGTAGCTACAAGGCCGACCATCAATGAAATTTGCCCGCCTTTAATGATACGCCTTAGTTGATCACGTCCCAGATGGTCTGTGCCCAAGAGATGGTCTTCACTCGGGGCCTTCGAGGCCAGTTCAAGTTCTTGGAATGTGTAATAATCATCTTCTAAAAAAAATGGTCCAATGAAAGACAGGCCAATCAGCAATATAATAAATATGCTTCCAAGTAAGGCCATTTTATTTTTACGAAGGCGATGCCAAGCTCCAACCCATAATGATTCGCCTTTCTCGACTTGTGAGAGCGAGTTTGGTTTTGTTTTTGAAGATTTTTTTGCCACAATTTAGGATTCGAATTTAAGTTTTGGATTTAGTGTGACTTGAATAATATCAACTATTAAGTTGAGTACTACAATTAATGAAGCGTAAAACATGACTACTCCAAGAACTAATGTGTAGTCGCGATTAAATGCGCTCTTAACAAAGTCCTGTCCAAGCCCAGGTATATTAAAGATAGTTTCGATTACGAAAGAGCCTGCAATTAAACCTGCAACGGCTGGTCCCATGAAACTTATTACCGGTAGGAGGCCGCCTCGTAGTGCGTGTTTTATTAAGACTCTTGGAGCAGATGCTCCTTTGGCTTTGGCTGTGCGAATATAGTCTTGAGTCAATATATCGAGCATTCCACCTCGTGTAAGCCTAGAAATATATGCCGCATAAAAAAGACCAAGCGTTATGGACGGTAGAATCATATCGCTCGAGAAAAACAAGTCTCCATCGAATCCTCCCCAACCGGTTGCTGGCAGCCATTTTAGTTCAAGCGAGAAAATATAAATAAGGATCGGCCCCATTACAAAAGTTGGAAGGCAGATGCCTATCATTGCGAGAGAAGAGGGGATGTAATCAATATATGAGTTTGGTCTAATGGAGGCGATGACCCCGAACATGATTCCAATGCTAAGTGCAATGCACATGGCAAGAAATCCCAGCTTAGCTGAAACCGGGAACTTTTGGCTAATGATATCTCCAACGGTTCTGGATGGATACTTGAACGATTGAAGATTTGGGAGGTTAACTAAGTATTGATAAAACTGAACGTATAGTGGTTGGTCGAGATTGAATTGTTTATTTAATTGTTCTCGTACTTCGGCTGTTACTTGCTTGTCGGTGTCAAATGGGCCGCCTGGAGCCAAGCGGCACATGAAAAATGTCATTGCTGCTACGCAGAGTAATACTGGAATAGTTTCTAGAATTCGTCGGAGGATGAACTTGAGCATAGTAAAAGCATCAGTCAGTTGTGACTGATTGCAGATTTATTTTTTTAGCAGGCTTAAGTCCAGATCAATATGCTTCCAAGGGTGATGATCGAGTACATTAGCATGCCAGTTTTTCACTGCCGGATGAAGCGCGTACACACGAGTATAAATATAGATTGGAATAATAGGTAGTTGATCCATTAGAATTTCCTCTGCTTCTTGAAATACCTCTAAACGGGCGTTTGGATCCTTGGTTATGGAGGCTTTTCGGATCAATGCATCATACTTTGGGTCCGCCCAGCCTGTTTGATTTTGCTGACTCCAAGAGGTCCACATATCAAGAAAAGTATTAGGGTCAGGATAATCGCCGGTCCAGCCAGCCCGGCTTATTTGGTAATCCATTTGGCGCTGGCGGTCGAGGTACACTTTCCATTCCTGATTTTGAAGTGTGACATTGATATTTAGATTTTTCTTCCACATTTGCTGGATTGCCTCTGCAATAATACGATGCCCTTCGGTGGTGTTGTAAAGTAATTCCAGAGAAGGGAATCCTTCACCGTTTGGATATCCAGCTTCAGCTAAAAGTTTCTGTGCTTCTCCGACGTCCTCTTTGAAGCGTGCACGGGCTGTGTAACCTGCAACACCTGGTGGGGTGAAAAAGGTTGATGCCATCTGTTCTCCTTTAGTTACATTCTTTACAAGGCTTTCACGATCAATAGCCATGGTCAGTGCTTTGCGAATTCGAACATCATCGCAAGGTTTTTTGTTCACATTGAAACGATAAAAATAGGAGGCTAAATGTGGCTTGATACGCAATTCATCAGCGTGTTCTTTTTTGTAGGTGGCTACTTTGTCTATGTGCAGATTGTATATGTTGTGGAGTTGTCCGGCGCGAAAAGCATTTTCTTGAGTTGTTTCTAACTCAATGGAGAAAAAGTGAATCTCATCTAGTTTTGTCGATTTTGAATCCCAGTAAGTAGAACTTTTTTCTACAACTAATTTTCGACCTAATTTCCAAGATTTTAAGGTGAAAGGACCATTGCTTACAAAATTCTCAGGTTTAGTCCAGCCACTACCTCGCTTAGTTAAGCCATTATATTTTTTGACAGTAGCAATGTGAACAGGAAACCAAGTGTAATGATTGAGTAATGAAAGAAAGTAAGGGGTAGGTGCATTTAGATTAATCTGAAGCGTCCTATCATTGATTGCCTTAACTCCTACTTTGGAAAAATCCTTCAATTTTCCGGTGCTGTAATCCTCTGCGCCTTCCATTACAAAGAGCATGTATGCGTAGGTTGAAGCAAGAGAGGGTGTCAGGATTCGTTTATAAGATTCTACAAAGTCAATTGCAGTCACTGAATCACCATTAGACCACTTTGCATTTTCACGAATTTGAAATGTATAAACTTTCCCATCTTCAGCCACTTCCCATTTTTCAGCCACTCCCGGTACTGGGTGAAGGTCAACTGGGTCTTCAGCAACCAAGCCCTCAGTAAGTGCAGAAATAATATGGTGTTCCGGGACGCCGCTAACAACATGGGGATCAATATCCTCCGGTTCTGCGCCTACAGTAATTTTAAGTATTTTAAGTTCTTTACTAGAAATGCTTTTTTTTTCTTCTGAGCCGCATCCGGCCAAGATCAGTGACATAAGGGCAATCGAAACCCTAGTAATCATTTTGTGAATCATTATTTGAAATTTTTTTAACAGACTTCTTTTGGTGAGAATTTTCCAAAAGAACGGGCGAAATCTTTGCCGCTTGGTAAGAGGAAAGTCAATGAAAGGTGAGATATGTGTTCTGAATGTTGAAAAAAAAGTATTGCTGAGACAAAATATCCCTTATGAAGAAAAATATGATGAGTATTGCATTAACAGAAGAAAAAATAAAAGAAGCTTTGGTGAATTTACCGGACTGGACCTTTGCTAATGACAAAATTAAAAGAGAATACATATTTAGAAATTTTGTTGAAGCTGTCGGATTTATTGTTGAAATGGGCTTTGTTTGTGAAAAAACAAACCATCATCCTGAGCTTTTAAATGTTTATAGTAGGGTGCAAATCGAATTAACAACTCATGATGCCGGCAATAAAATTTCCAAAAAAGATTTGGATTTAGCTATTTTAATTGAGGAAATAGCAAAAAAAAGAATCTAAATCGTATGTTTAAATTTGTAAAAAGTGCCAAATTTGAAGATAAAAGAACTCGTTCTGCTTAGAAAGTTCAGAAGCATAAAAAAGTTTACACTCCAAAAAGGGGTTGACGACTACATTTGAATCTGAGACTTTGGCTGCGCATACGGAAAATCTTTATAGTTATGAGAACTAAAACACTATTACTAACAGCAATTGTCGGCGCGTTAGGATTCACTGCAGCTCAGGCTCAAGTGTATTCAGTAAACGCGGTAGGATATGTAAATAAGAGTATCCCAAGCGGTTTCTCGATCGTAGCAAATCCATTAAACAACGGAGATAACAAGGTTTCTGATGTATTCGGAGCTAATCCTGGATCTCTAACAGTTTATCGCTTCGGTGACGCTGGATTTTCAATTAACTCTTACGACGCAGATTTTGAAGAATGGGATAATGGTAATGATGTAATTAATCCAGGCGAAGGTTTCTTCGTAAACAATGCTGGAGATGCATCAACTGTTACTTTTGTTGGGGAAGTTCCTCAAGGTGACTTAAGTAATTCATTACCTGCAGGATTCTCTATCCGAAGCTCACAGGTTCCACAAGCTGGTAAATTGGATACAGATCTAGGATTTCCAACCGATGAAGCAGTAACTGTTTATCAGTTTGGAGCAAATGGATACAGCATCAGCTCTTTTGACGCTGATTTTGAAGAGTGGGATACAGCAGACGCTGCAGGCCCAAGTGTAGGAGTGGCTGAGGGATTCTGGGTGTTACGCAGCAGCGCAACAAACTGGACTCGTTCATTCAGCACTAGCGAATAATTTATATTTAAATAAAATTAATTTAGGGTATTTATACCAACCAAACCAAGAAATATGAAAAAATTAGTAGCACTATTAGCGTGTACAATAATTGCAACCTCTGCGTTTGCTCAGGGAACAATTAACTTCACAAACTTAAAGCCATCAAAGCAGATCATCAGTGATGCTGCTGGTGCTAAGTTAGAAGGAGCATGGGCTCAGCTTTATGCTGGTTCTTCTGCTGACAATCTTGCAGCTGTAGGATCACCTGTTGCATTCTACGAAGGCAAGAAGGCCGGTTATTTTTCAGGTGGTGTTGTTGACGCAGGTTTCAACGGCTCAGGTTTCTTTCAAGTCAAAGCTTGGAAGGGTGCTGATTCATTTGACGCTGCTTCTGGCACAAACGGTGCAGAAACAGGAATGTCAGGAGTATTCGGATTAACACCTGGCGATTCTACAGCAAGCCCTCCTGGTCTTCCAGCTGACTTGGCTGGTCTAGAGTCTTTCAGCCTAACAGTAGTTCCTGAACCAGGTACTATAGCTCTGGCTGTTTTGGGATTGGCGGCATTCTTTGTCCGTCGTCGCAAATAAATTAGTTGGTGTGTTCTCATTAAGCCGCCCGAAAGGGCGGCTTTTTTA
>MDTC01229529.1_pt1 | contig 11610 bp, 9 predicted proteins | sample 811181 | NCBI WGS metagenome assembly MDTC01 (sample SAMN05326644, study PRJNA326480) | marine metagenome | isolation source: seawater | place: Pacific Ocean: North | collected 2011 | reverse complement strand
AATGTGGGCAATGAGGGATTCGAACCCCCGACCCCCTCGGTGTAAACGAGGTGCTCTGAACCAGCTGAGCTAATTGCCCATTAATTGGGTGGCAAATATAAGGTAGTTTTTAGTTAACACAAACAATTATATAAAAAAATTACAAAACTTCAGCGACTACAAAAGTACTACCTCCAACAAATATCACGTCATTTTTAGTGGCAACTTTAAGTGATTTTTTATAAGCCTCATTAACAGAAGAATATGATTGACCCAAGAGAGTATATTGCGATGCTTTTTGTTTTAATTTATCTTCATCTAAACCTCTATCAACATTGGGTTTACAAAAATAATAGGTGGCATTTTTTGGGAATAAGGGCAAAATAATATCTATATTTTTATCATCTACGAAACCTAAAACAATATGAAGTTGATCACAACTTATAGCACCTAATTGCTTCATCACAAAGGTCAACCCATCCCTATTATGAGCAGTATCACAAATAATCTTCGGACTATGATTTAGTATTTGCCATCTTCCTATGAGCCCTGTATTGACAATAACCTTTTTTAAGCCTGCTTGAATGGTTTCTTTAGAAATATTCCATCCCATTTGTTTTAAAACACTAAAGGCGGTATAAGCAGTTTGACTATTTTTAAGTTGATAGTCTCCTAATAAATCTAATTCTAGTTTTGGCGTTGATATATCCTCTGCAAATACTATTGGACTTTGCTCTTGTTTTGATTTTTTTAAAAAAACAGCTTTTGTTTCTTCTTTATATTCACCAATAACAACTGGGGTTTCTGTTTTAATAACTCCTGCCTTTTCAAGCGCAATCTCCTTTATGGTTTCTCCTAAAAATCTAGTGTGATCCAGTCCAATATTTGTAATAACAGCTATTTCTGGTTTTATAACATTAGTACTATCTAGCCTGCCTCCCATTCCAACTTCAATGATAGCAATATCTACTTTTTCATTTTTAAAAAAATCAAAAGCCATACCGACAGTCATTTCAAAAAAAGATAATTTATTTTTTAAGAAAAAAGATTGATGTTTTTCTATAAAATGAACAACGTTTTCTTTAGAAATTAATTTTCCATTAATTTTAATACGCTCTCTAAAATCTTTTAAGTGAGGAGACGTATAAAGTCCTACTTTGTAGCCTGCTTCTTGAAAAACAGACGCCATCATGTGACTGGTAGAGCCTTTCCCGTTTGTTCCTGCTATATGTACAGACTTAAAATCATTTTGAGGATTTCCTAAATAACTAACAAGCTTAAGAGTATTCGATAGATCAGATTTATAGGCAGAAGCCCCTAAACGTTGATACATAGGCAACTGACAATAAAGCCAAGATATGGTTTCAGTATAATTAATAACTTTTTAATTAACTATTTTTTTTTAATTTCAATAACAAAGTTTTATTGATTTAATCTATAATTATAAAAAATAAATTATCCCTAGGAGTCCTGTAATTCCAAGAACGATAGTATATGGAAAAGCCATCTTCACCATTTTAATATAATCTAAATTAATTAATGGAGCTAAAGAAGATGTTAGTAAAAATAAAAATGCTGCTTGACCGTTAGGTGTTGCAACAGAGGGTAAATTGGTACCCGTATTAATCGAAATAGCCAATTTTTCAAATTGCTCAAGTCCAATAGCACCAGTATCATAGGCTGTTTTTATTTCCCCAATATAAACGGTTGCAACAAATACATTATCACTTATCATTGAGAGAATTCCATTTGCTAAATAAAACATACTCGGTTGCTGAGAAGGATCTAAAGTTAGTGCCCAATCAATTATTGGCTTAAATAAATGTTGATCATGTATCATTGCTACAATCACAAAAAATACTACTAACAAGCCTGTAAAAGGGAGCGCTTCTTCGAATGCTCTTCCTAATTGATGCTCTTTGGTTATACCCATGAATGCTGTTTGAATAACAATGAGCGCCAAACCAATAAAACCAACTGGAGCAATATGCGTCGCCAAACCAATAATTAATAAAATTGCAGAAATAGCCTGAACCTTAATCCCCCATTTTTCTTTATCGGTTCGTTTTAAATCCTCTTCTTCGGTATAATTTTCTATGATGGTTCTGGCTACCTCAGGTAGCTTTTGACCGAATCCGAAGGTGCCTGTTGTCTCTAGGACTACTGTAGTAATTAATCCAGCAAATAAAACTGGAATAGTAATAGGTGCCATGCGTAAGAAAAATTCGATAAAATCCCATCCCATTCGTTCTCCAATTAATAAGTTTTGAGGCTCTCCCACTAACGTACAAACTCCACCAAGAGCAGTACCAACAACCCCGTGCATGATTAGACTTCGCAAAAAACTTCTAAACTCCTCTAATGTTTCACCACTTAATTCAGTTTTGTCTTTTACTTTACTCTTATCATAATCTCCATCACCTGAATGAATTTTATGGTAAACTCCGTAAAATCCAATTGCTACACTAATTAAAACTGCAGTTACAGTCAATGCATCTAAAAAAGCTGATAACACTGCAGATAAAAAAACAAATAACAGTGATAACATTAATTTTGACTTGATTTTTGTAAATACCTTACTAAAAATAAACATCAATAGAGGCTTCATAAAATAAATTCCAGCGACCATAAAAACTAATAGAAGAATTACTTCTAAATTTTGATCAACCTCATGATATGCATTTTCAGGAGTTGTTAATTTTAAAAATAAAGCCTCAATCGCTAAAATACCACCAGATTGTAAAGGATAACATTTTAATGCCATAGCCAATGTAAAAATAAACTCTGCAATAAATAGCCATGCGGTTATGGTAGAGCCCAAAACATAAAATGAAATAACATTAAAGATCATAAAAATTATCATGATCATCTTGAACCAACTTGGACTTTGCCCTAGAAAATATTTAAACATAGATTTTTTTTAAATTGATTAAAACTTTATCAGGATTCAAAAGAAGTGCTTTTTTATTCAAAAAATTACTTTAATTATCGATGTAACAAATATAAAAAAAACCTCCTCTGATGCGGAACACATTTACAGTTATTTTATTTTGAAAATTATACCCGAGGAGTGATCTTTTTTTGCACCAGTAACACTACTCAAACAATTATTTTCCCCTCTCAAACGCAACACACCTAAAAAACCAAAAATTATGGCTTCTTTAAACTCTATTATTTTAGGAGAAGGAATAACGATTTTAATTTCTGAATGAAATTTTAATCGTTTAATCAAATACTTATTATAAGCTCCACCACCTGTAATTAATACCGTTGTATTCTTCTTAAACTGACTTGATAATTGAATCGCAATATGTTCTACAAAAGTGTTAAGAATATCTCTTGGAGTCTCCTTATTTTTTTCTAATAAAGGTTGAATATTTTTATGAACCCATTCTAAACCAAGTGATTTTGGAGCTGATTTTTGATAATAACTCAATTTGTTTAATTGAATCAGCAAATCCATAATCAAATTCCCCTTAGCTGCAATATTTCCATCTTTATCATAAGATTTTCCCAACTTCTCTGCAATATTATTCATTACAACATTAACAGGACAAATATCGTAAGCTATTCTCAATTTTTTTTCTTCATAAGAAATATTAGCAAAACCTCCTAAATTTAAACAATAATCATAATCATTAAATAATAATCGATCACCAATTGGCACCAAAGGAGCACCATTTCCTCCCAGTTTTACATCTTGTAATCTAAAATCACAAACTACATTTTGTTTTAATAAATCTGATAATTCGGGTAAATTTCCAATTTGAAGTGTAATCCCTTTTTTAGGTTGATGCCAAATAGTATGGCCATGACTACAAACAGCATTTATTTTTTTAATTTGATATTTATCAATAAATCTTGAGATAATAGATGCCAAAAATTGAGTGTATTTAATGTTTAATGTGGAAACTTTAGCCTCAGAATATATTACTGCATTTTGCAAACTGTCTTTCCAATATTTGGGATAAGAAACGGTTTCAGTATTTAAAATTTCATAGTTCCAGGTCTTATTATTTAACAGACTAAAATTGATTTCTGCCAAGTCAATACCGTCCAATGAGGTTCCACTCATTACTCCTATTACATGATAATTAGTTGTTCTCAAAAAATAATTTTAATACGTTTTAAATATACAAGACCTAACTGGTATGTTCAAAAATAAAAGCAAGTTTTTAAACCCATTTTCTGTCAAATTCTCATTTGACAATTGACATTTAAAAAGGTATCTTTGCAATCAATTTTTTAATCTTTATAAAATCGTTTTAAATGGATTTTAAGCTTACCGAAGAACATATTATGATCCGCGACGCTGCTCGTGATTTTGCAAAAACTGAATTATTACCTGGAGTAATAGAAAGGGATAATAAACAGGAATTTCCTATAAAACAGATAAAAATGATGGGGGAAATGGGTTTTCTTGGAATGATGGTAGACCCTAAGTATGGAGGAGGAGGAATGGATACCTTATCTTATGCACTTGCAATGGAAGAAATCTCAAAAATAGATGCTTCGTCTAGTGTTATTATGTCCGTGAATAATTCGTTAGTTTGTTATGGTATTGAAAAATATGGTAATGAAGAACAAAAGCAAAAATACCTGACCCAATTAGCAACTGGCGAAAAATTAGGAGCCTTTTGTTTAAGTGAGCCTGAAGCTGGGTCGGATGCAACTTCACAAAAAACCACTGCAATAGATAAAGGAGATTATTATTTGCTGAACGGTACTAAAAATTGGATTACAAACGGAAATTCAGCAGATTACTATATTGTTATTGCGCAGACAGATAAAGAAAAAAAACACAAAGGAATTAATGCTTTTATTGTTGATAAAAACTGGGAAGGTTTTGAAGTTGGTATCAAAGAAGATAAGCTTGGAATTAGAGGAAGTGATACCCATTCATTGATGTTCACAGACGTAAAAATACCCAAAGAGAACAGGATTGGTGAAGATGGTTTTGGATTTACATTTGCTATGAAAACACTTTCAGGAGGTAGAATTGGCATTGCATCTCAAGCACTTGGAATTGCTGCAGGTGCTTACGAGTTAGCAAGAGATTATTCAAAAGTTAGAAAAGCATTTGGAACAGAAATATGCAATCATCAAGCTATAGCTTTTAAATTAGCTGATATGCATACCAATATTGAAGCGGCTAGATTATTAGTTTATAAATCTGCTCTAGATAAGGATCAAGGCAACAATTATGATATGAGTAGTGCAATGGCTAAAGTATTTGCCTCTCAAGTTGCAATGGAAGTAACAGTTGAAGCTGTCCAAGTGCATGGAGGTAATGGCTATGTAAAAGAATATCATGTGGAACGATTAATGAGGGACGCCAAAATTACTCAGATTTATGAAGGCACCTCAGAAATTCAAAAAATAGTAATCTCTAGAGGATTATTAAAAAACTAAATATTATAAAATGAAAAAATTACAACAAGCTTGCAAAAGCTTGCTAACTAATTTTTTTCTTAATTACATTAAAAAATTCCATACAATACCAAAACGTATTACGGAGTCTCTGAAAGGATATCCAGGAGCAGAAAAATAATTATTTGAATCTGTAAAGAGCGCGTTTAGGTTTTCATACTTAAAGTATATTCTAACTTGCTGTACTCGAGCGTTAAAAAATATGTCAAATTGAGGATAGCCTCCTAACTCTGTTTCGTCTTGCACATAAAATTCAGCTAAAACAGGATCATAAGCGTTCATCATGTATTCTGAATAATATTTAAAGGTCAAACCGGTTTGCATAAAAAGTGCTTTTTTAAACCACTGATCTTCAAAATAAAGAGTGTTTCTAGTTATAAAGCTTGGAAGCTTTATAACTTCCTCGCCACTCAATGCCTTTTGGTATAAAAAAGTGTTTTCTAATCCAAACTTCCTATACTTAAATTCTTTTTGTAATCTTATTTTTAAATAATCAACCCTATTGTTGTGCTGATGGGGGGTTGGAGTTGAGTCATTATCTTTAATTGTGAAATAGGCATATTTATCAATTCCTGTATAATCTAATGAAATTGTAGCTAATTTATTTGATTCAAACCTTAATTTTAACTGCTGTTTTTTAGTATTATCAAATTCATTTTGCCAATTATAATTGATATAGTCACTTTGGTTTAATAAGAAATTAAAATTAGGTACAACCGAATGCGAAGTTATTTCAGCAGCTATTTTATGTTTATTATTTAGCAAGAAAGAAGCTCCTGCTTTTAAAAAGTTAGCTTCGTAATCTCCAGAAATATTGATAGCCGCCTTACCATATATTTCAAATCCTTTGTAATTTTTTGAGTAAGCTCCTCCTACTTGTACCAACTTAGATTTTAATCTGTTAGTAATTGATCCCGTATCAAATATAATAACACTATTGTAACCAAAATTATAATCTGTATAGGTTATAAATGTGCTTAAATTTCCAATGTGCTTATTTTTAAACTGAGCATAGCCATTAACACTAAAATCCTCAAGTTTACTTTTTTTGAACAATCCAGTTGTTTTATAGGATTCTCCAAAACCACTATATGGGGTATCTTGTTTATAGACATAGGATTTATCTTCAAAACTAATTGCATTACCAATGATTAATTTATTTAAATCTGTACTGTCTTTTTTTGTTATCAGTTCATACTCCTGTTTTGCAAATATTCTAAATCCCTTTAATTCATTTTCAGCATCTTCAAATTTCACATCCAATCGCCCTCGATCTCTAAATTCTTTATCATCAGTTTGAAACAACAAAACTGATTCATCTGTAAGCCCACCGTTTTCCTCATTTAATAGATCTAACGCCATCATATGTGCTAAAATTTGATATCTTTTATTTTTTGAGTGATAATTTGTTGTAAATCTAAAATCTCCTGTACTGGTTAGACTGTTTTGATAGGCACCAAGGGACCTTACACCCTTATAGGCAATTGAGAAATTGAATTGATTTGAGGTATTTATTGAAAAAAAAGCATCTAACTGCTGTCCTTGCTTAAATGCTGTTTTAAAATATAATTCAGTTAGTGGAGTGGGTAAGTTAAAGTACTGCATATCTTCAACTTCACGATAACCAAAATGATGTGACTGCGCAACAAATAATGGTTTTAGATTCAGCTTATCAAAATCGTAAGCTAATTTATTATAAGGTTGACCAACATTTGCAAACTCTTGTAATTCAAAATTATCCTTTCGTGAGTAGTTAAATTTATACTCTTTTTGTAAGTTTAGAGAAGTATCTAAATAGGTAGTATCTCTTTGGGCTGAAATAATTTTATATAACGTTATAGGAGGCTTTTCTTTTTTCTTTTTAAAAAAATTTTCTCCATCACTCTGAGAAAAAACTATAGTTGGGAAATATAATAAAAGAAATAAAAAAAACGTTTTTCGCATCTATTTTTAACTTATTAAACAAAGGTATACTTTTGAACGGAATATTTTATATTTTAACGCCCTTTAACTTGTGCTAAAGCTAAAAATCAATCATCAACTAATCGAATGTGGAACCGATGAGGCCGGAAGAGGTTGTCTTGCAGGTCCTGTAACCGCGGCTGCAGTAATTTTACCTGATAATTTCAAAAACAATATAATAACAGATTCCAAACAATTATCAGAAAAAAAAAGAAACCTATTAAAGTTAATTATTGAAGAAGAATCGGTTTCGTTCGGAGTTTCTCACATAATGATGAAAAAAATTGATCGTATAAACATACTCAACGCCTCTATTCTTGCCATGCAAAAATCCATTGAGTCTTTAGCCATAAAACCTCAACATATAGCGGTAGATGGAAATCGTTTTAAATCATTTAACAACATTCCTTTTAATTGTATTATTAAGGGAGACGGCAAGTATTTGCATATCGCTGCAGCATCTATTTTAGCAAAAACATATCGGGATGCTTACATGAACCAAATTCATAATGAATTTCCAATGTATAATTGGAAAAAAAATAAAGGATATCCAACTAAAGAACACAGAGAAGCAATTAAAAAATTCGGAATTACTAAATATCATCGTAAAAGCTTTCGGTTATTAACAGAACAATACCATTTAGATTTTTAACAAAAAAATGATTGTTAAAAACCCGTCAATAAACTTTTAAAAATTATAACAATCCTTTTTTTTTACTTTATATTTTTGTGGAATGAAAGGTTTTATTCAAGTATTTTTTTTTATAACTGCTATTTTTTTATTTCATAGTTGTGAGTCAACTTCAAGAGAAGCAAAAGAACCAAAAGACTTTATTCCTAAAAACACATCATTAATCATAAAAATTGATGATTTTGAAGAATTAAAAGCTGATATTAATAACAACAGTTTTATTGAAAAATTAAAGAATACTAATTCTTATTCTTTTTTTAGTAATTCTAGACTGTTAAACCTGTTAAAACCCTCAAAAAAAAGTATTCTATGTTTTTCTGAAAATGATGACAAGTCATCTTTTACCTTCTTAACTAAATTCACGAAAAATCTTATTGATCTGGATTCAACGACTAATAAGATTACAAAAAATATATCTTTTAAGTCGGAGCAATACCAAAAAATAATTATTGATAAGCAAGAGTTTTTTACGGTAGTAAAAGACAGTATTTTTATTGCTACTAATTCACAAAAAAATATTGAGCACCTTTTAAACAATCGTATAGAAAACGAAACAATATTCAAAAAAATATTTTCTTTAAACAACCATAATTTAACAGCCATCTTACCTGTAAAAAAAATATTTAATAATGAACCTTCAATAAATAATTTTGCATCTTGGGCTGCTTTAAATATTGAAGTATTGCCCGATGCAATTACAGCTTCAGGAGTTGTTTTGGCAAATGATACAATACCACAATTAATATCAATTTTTAAAGGATTAAATCCTCAAAAAAATCATATTGCAACAATCACTCCTACTAATGCAATGAGTATTGTATCCTTAACTTTTGATGATTTTTCTGTTTTTCAAAAAAACCATCAACAATATAGTGGCGCTAAAAAATTAGGTGCAGATAAAAGTATGGTATTTGAATCCATTAGTGAATTTAGTAACATAAAGTTACCACAAGGAAATGCAATCATCCTAAAAAGTATTGACTTAGAGCTTACTAAAGAATCTTTAAGTAAGTATATGATCCAACTAGAGTCTTTCAAAGGAATCACAATTCACAACTTTAGTGAGCAAGATCTATTTGTTGACCAATTTTCAATTTTTGCAAATGATATCAAACCCGTTTTTTCTTTTATTTTAGATGATTTTATTGTTTTTACTGAAAATAAGGAGGTAATAAAAAATATTATCAACTCTTATTTAACCAATAATTGTTTGTCAACAACAACTTATTACCAAGAAGCTCTCGATCAAATTAGTGATGAATCATCACTACTAATAATTAAATTAAACGGAAATTATACGAATACCATTTCTCGTTTATTAAATGATTCTTTGAAAAACATTTCATTTAAAAAATATCCAATTGGTGTATTACAATTTAATTATGATCGCAATTTTGCACATATAAACTTGGTATGCAAAGAGTCGAATACCGCAAGTATCAAAAAAAATATCCCTGGGAAAGTGACCCAAGTAAAAAGTATATTACTAGAAAGTGAATTACTAAATAATCCTATTTTTTTTAGTAACCACAGAACGGGAGGGAAAGATATTATAGTACAGGATATTAATAATACCTTATATTTTATATCATCAGGAGGAAAAATTTTGTGGACTAAAAAACTTAAAAATCCAATTGTTGGACCAGTTCAAGAAGTTGATTTGTTTCGTAATGGTAAAAAACAGCTAGCTTTTACTACAATAAAGAGCTTCTATATTTTAGATAGAACAGGTCGCGAAGTTTCACCATTCCCAATAAAATTTAAAGACAACATTACTCAAGCTTTAGCTGTTTTTGATTACGATAAAAATCGAAAATATCGTTTTATCATTACACAAGGTAAAGAGGTTTTAATGTTGAATAGTAAAGGAAAAAAAGTAAAAGGATTTAAGTATAATAAATCTGCTTCTGATATTGTTTTTCCGCCACAACATTTTAGGATTGCAGGAAAGGACTTCATTACAATTGCTGAAGAAAATGGTCAACTTAATATTTTAAATCGAATTGGAAAACCAAGAATTTTGGTGTCTAAAACGTTTGATTTTTCAAATACTCCTATCAGTTTAGAAAACACAAAACTTGTAGTTATTAACAAGGATAACACAAAAAACAGTATTGATATAGACGGGAGAATCACTTCAAGAAAATTAGAAGTTACAAGTTATCAATTTGTTATTAGAGGCAAAACAAAAGTTACTTTAGACGATAATTTAATGCGTATTAATGGAATATTAGTAGAATTACCTTATGGTATTTATACAAAACCATTTATAAGTATTGTTAACCAAAAAGGTTATATTTCAATTACTGAATCTCAAGAAAACAAGATTTATGTTTATAGTAAATCTGGAAATTTACTTCACGGATTTCCTGTTTATGGAACCTCTAACACAGATTTTGGAGACATGACTAAAAATGGAAAAACTAATTTTATAACTAAGGGTGAATCTAATGAGATTTTAATTTATGAATTAAATTAAGGTGATTTCTTGGCATCAAATAGATTTAAAAAATGATATATTAATTTTTCTTTTACTTGTTCAATTGGAATATTTTTTTTCCCTAACTCAACATTCAGCGAAGTCACAGATTTTCCCTTAATTCCGCAAGGGATCATGTGGTCAAAATAACCAAGATCAGCATTTACATTAAGTGCAAAACCATGCATGGTTACCCAACGGCTGGCTCTTACTCCAAAAGCACAAATTTTTCTCGCAAAAGGAGTTCCAACATCAAACCAAACACCAGTTTCTCCATCGGAGCGCTGGCCTTTCAATCCATATTCTGCTAATGTTTTAATAATCGTTTCTTCTAGAAGTCTTAAATATTTATGAATATCTGTAAAATAATTTTCCAAATCTAATATTGGGTAACCTACTATCTGACCAGGACCATGATAAGTTATATCTCCTCCTCTATTGTTTTTGTAAAAAGTAGCACCAATTTCTGTAAGTTTTTGTTCTGAAATTAGTAGATTATTTATATCACCACTTTTCCCAAGGGTGTATACATGAGGATGTTCAACAAATAAAAAATAATTGGGAGTCTCAATAGATTTTTTTTCTTTTCGATTTTTTATTTTTATGTCAATTATTTCTTTAAAAAGTTTTTCTTGATATTCCCAGGTATCTTTATAATCCTTAGTTCCAATTTCCTCTATTCTAATAAATTTATTCAAAATCTAAACTGAGATTATTTATTAATAAATTTTTTGTTCTTTTGGATTATTTAAAATAATTAAAGCAGAAATCACCCCTGGTATCCAACCACACAAAGTTAGTATAAACACAATTATTATTGAGCCACAACCTTTATCCATTACAGCTAGGGGTGGAAATATAAGTGATAAAATAACTCTCCAAATACTCATTAGGCAAATTTACAATTAATAATTTATTTATTTGTGTTATAGCTATAACAAGACTTGATGACAGTAATGCAATGTTGAATTTTCAAAAAATTAATGGGAATCTAACTTAGAGGAGCGATATTAAGATTCCAAAAATAGAAAATTATTCAAGCAACATAATTAATAATGAAAAGTTTGTT
>MDTC01170609.1_pt1 | contig 11611 bp, 9 predicted proteins | sample 811181 | NCBI WGS metagenome assembly MDTC01 (sample SAMN05326644, study PRJNA326480) | marine metagenome | isolation source: seawater | place: Pacific Ocean: North | collected 2011 | reverse complement strand
CGAATGAACCATCTTGTTTATCATGACATCCGTTCGCAGGTTGGGTGAATGTCCACACACGGTTCCGAAACGCAACGCGTAGAAACGATCCGAGTAGAGTTTTGCCAGCTTATCAGCAAATAACTTTGTCAAATCATATAGGTTGCTAACGTTAAAAGAATCTGATTCCTCATTCGCCTCAGTCTGAGTCAGGCCATTGTAAACACTCGATGAACTTGCATAAATAAACTTCTTGCTCCCTACTTTTTGCAGCAAATCAAAAAAGTTGACAATACCATCTTCAAGAGCCTCGCGCTTTCGGTTGTTTGCCATGGCTACGCTGGAATGAGCAGCAAAGTTAATAATAACGTCGTGCTTCTCCAAATCCTCCGCTGTGATATCGGACACATCTTGGCGAATATTGTTGAGGTTTACATAATTCCCATTTAGTTCCAGATCGATTGTTGAAACAGAGTAGCCAAGGCCATCAAGGATAAGAAAGAGCTTGCTACCAATATAGCCACAACCTCCAAGAATTAAAATAGATTTCATATTTTACGAGCCCTAAGGATGAAAAAATTCATAGCCTAACAATACTAAAGCTTAACGCGTCATCTGGCAATCCAATGACCCAAGTCGCGGCCGATAAATTCGGAAACTAATCGAATTTGCGGCAGAAAAAAATCAATCATCTCGTCTAGCAACTCAGGCGAAACTATAGATTCGATTTTTTCCAATTGTGAGCTATTTGTTTTCTCAAGTTGCTCCATAGAATCCACTGGTAGGCCTAAAAATTGAAGTAAATCGGCATATGCTGAAGTGCCGTCATTTACCAGATCATCGAACACCATGACATGAAAGCGCTCTCTAAAAATTTCGGCGGCACTAATGAGCTGATCCCCAATTTTATATAAATTACGATAATTAGAAATAAACGGTCGAAGTTGAGCATTCTCGCATTCGCGCCAAGCCTGCTTAAAACTTGATGCTTGCTCATGCAAACCACCCCTCCTATGCTGTAGGAATAAGGATAGGCTGGCAGTGATCGGATTTCTTAATATCAGCAAGGCCTTAGCCTGCGGATTAAAGTTTTGGATCCGGCGAAGAGCTTCAGGAGAGCTTGCGTAGGTTGTGGACGCCTCACCAATTACTTGAGACTGATATGGCGCAAACCGAAACAGCGACAAGTATTCGTCTTTATCTATTACAGCACCATTTAATACTCCCTCTGCTCGCGGGTCGAAGAAATATGGTTCCTTATTTCGCGACATATAAACACGTGGATGGGCCTGCAGTCGCCAATATATAGAGGTAGTACCACTACGGGGTGGACCAATTATAAAAAATCCGGGGATAGGAACCTTGGTAGCGGGATTTGTAATTTTACCCCGAATCTTTTCGCCTCTTGAGTTGAGCACATAAAAGTGAAGTAACACAGGGTTATCCGGCCTGTTCTCATCGAATATCCTAATATTGAGTTCCCTCGGCACCGCGATTAGGCTTAGCGGTAACAATGCCGTTAACATAGAACCTTTCCGAACTGATTTCAAAAACACTCCGTCAAATTCAACAGCTAAAGGGCAATCGTCTCGTCCCTCAACCTCAAACCACAAGGCACAGGAGCCATTGGGTTGTTCATTAAACGATATCCCTACACGGGTTTCGTCTGGACCATAACTGACCACCCTGACTTTGTCATCCGTCATGGATAATCTTCTTTTTTTAACGTCTTACTCATATGCTGTCCTTTCGTCCTCCTCTACCTCGAAGCTAGAATCCAGTGACATTAGGACATGAACAGTGCGTCTAGAGGTCATCTCAAACACCACAGCATTCGTAATGCTGTCGGAATCCTGCATAACGTCGTTTTCAAGCTTATATCCCATTGTAATACTGAATGAATAAGAGCCAGGATGCAGGACTGGCAGCTGTATATAAATACGGATAGTTCGTTGGTCACCCACGGCAGGAGCCGTGATAATCGTATCTTCGACTGTAGAATTATTGCTTGCCAAATCTACACCTCGGTGGTTTCGCAAACAGTAACCAAGTACCAACCTTCGGCCTTCTTCAAGAGAGTTATTGCGGACAGTAAGCCGCAGAATCAGCAATGAATCATTTTCTACGGTTAGTAGCCTCTGCATATTCTCGTCGTACATCCCCAGACCGATAAACTCACATCGCTGGTCACCGAGACGTCGATCAATATTTGGAATAATCGTTTCTCCCAATGCACCGCCTTTTGAAATCTGTCCCTCAGTTTGTCCGCCGCCCTGTTCTTTATCCGAGGTAAAATCCATGACTATGGGTTGTTTCTTCACTGCTGCGAGGTAACGGTCCACAGCTACGCTAGCGTCACCCAAGTACATAATCCTTCCATCCTCCAACCACACTGCGTTATCACATAAGGTTTTGACTGCCGTTGAGTCATGTGAAACGAATAAGATCGTCGTTCCTTTTTCTCGAAGCTGATTAAAACGCAACATACATTTATGAACAAAGTATGCATCACCAACCGAAAGGGCCTCGTCAACTATTAGAATCTCCGGGTCTACGTTAGCTTGTATAGCGAATGCGAGACGAACATACATACCGCTGGAATAGGTCTTTACCGGCTGATCGATAAAGTCGCCTATTTCAGCAAAAGCGATGATTTGTTCGTATTTATCTCGAATTTCCTCTCCTGTGAGACCGAGGACCGCGGCATTAAGGTAGATATTCTCTTTGCCAGTAAACTCGGGATTAAATCCCGCACCCAACTCGAGCAACGCTGCTATTCGTCCCTTCACCTTGACCTTACCACTACTAGGCATCAAGGTGCCGCAAATCACCTCCAACAAGGTAGACTTTCCGGAACCATTCTTACCGATAATCCCGATGGTCTGACCTTTATTAACATTGAAAGAAATATCATCAAGCGCTTTAAATTCTCTATAGTACTGACGCCATCGCAAAAGGCTCTGTTTCAATCTATCTTGAGGTCGATCATAGATTTTAAAACTCTTAGAGATGCCTATAACTTCAATAGCAATATTAGACGACATCAGCAAACCCTTTTCGTGTTTTCTGGAACCACCAATAGCCAAACCATGCCACCCCAAAACTTACAGCACTATAAACTGCCAAACCTTGTAAATTTGGAAGCTTCCCAAATAACATAACCTGTCTTGCTTGCTCAATAATAAAGGTTAACGGATTAGCAAAAATTAATACCTGATATTTCTCAGGTAAGATTGAAACAGGATAGAAAACAGGGGCCAGGAACAACATCATGGTTGCAAAAAAACCGGTTGCTTGTTCAATGTCTCGAAGATAGACCCCGATCGACGCAAGTAACCAAGCGAAGCCAAGCATTACCAAAACAAATGGAAGAATAACAAGAGGTACAAATATAGCGGTCCAATGAATAAATCCGTTAAGTAGCAAAAAAACCGTCAAAAGAACCACAAGGCTGACCAAGCCGCGGAAGAGTGCTCCACCCAAAGCGATAATGGGCAATATTTCTAAGGGAAAAATCACCTTCTTTACGTAATTTACATTACCTAAAATTAGGCCGGGTGCACGATTAATTATTTCAGCAAATATGGAATGGATGATTAAACCAACAAACAACACAACCGCGAAGTCTGTCATGCTTTCATCTCCTCCCACGCCCCAACGCGCTTTGAACACAACGGTAAAGACGAAAGTATACACTGCGAGCATTAGAATAGGATTGATAACAGACCAAACTAGTCCCATGAACGAACCTTTGTAACTACTTATTATATCGCGCTTAATCATCTGAACAGTTAGTGAGCGGTTTTGCCATATGCAACGCACAATTGATAGAGGTAAGGTCGAGTAGGGTCTGTGGGGATTCATTCGAATACCTCGGCGATTTTTAAATCAACAGCTCTGAGGTCTTTAGATGAAAGTATTGGCTCAATATTGGATGGCCAATCGATAGCTATTTTTGGATCATCCCAACGAATAGATCGTTCTGAATTCGAAGCATAGTAGTCCGAAGTTTTATACAAAAACTCAGCTGTTTCAGAAAGTGTAATAAAACCGTGCGCAAAGCCTTCAGGAATCCAGAATTGTTTTTTATTGGTGGCAGATAAGGGTTCTCCCACCCACTTACCAAAGGTAGGCGATGATTTGCGAATATCCACTGCCACGTCAAAAACTTTACCCTGTACCACACGGACAAGTTTACCTTGCGCGTGTGGCGGTAACTGATAGTGCAATCCGCGTAATACCCCCATGGCTGACTTAGAGTGATTGTCTTGCACGAACTGTACAGATTTTCCGATAGCTTTTTCGAATTCTTTATGATTAAAACTTTCAAAAAAGAAACCACGCTCGTCTTCAAAAACCAAGGGTTCAATAATTTTTACATCAGGAATTTCAGTGTCAATCACTTTCATTCTCAGACTCTTTGATAACTTGGAGCAAATATTTACCGTAACCGTTCTTGAGCAAAGGTTCGGCTAATGCTTCTAATTGACGCTGATCTATCCATCTCTGCCTGAAGGCTATCTCTTCTAGACAGGCGATTTTTAAACCTTGACGATGTTCTATTGTTTGAACAAACTGATGTGCTTCAATCAGACTTTCATGAGTGCCAGTATCTAGCCACGCGTAACCTCTATTCATTCGCTCTACTGAAAGCTGACCTTTCTCTAAATAAATCTTATTTAGATCGGTTATCTCTAACTCGCCACGTTTGGAAGGTTTAATTTGATTCGCATATTTTGATGCATGCTCATCATAAAAATAGAGACCTGTGACCGCATAATTAGAGTTAGGTTTTGCTGGCTTCTCCTCCACGCTTATCACTTTTCCATTTTTATCAAATTCAGCAACACCATAACGTTCAGGATCATTCACATGATAAGCAAAAATAGTAGCGCCACTCTGACGCCGGTCAGCAGATGCCAGTTTTTCATGTAGCGAGTTGCCGTAGAAAATGTTGTCACCGAGAATCAGAATGGAAGGGGCCCCATTTAGGAATTTTTCGCCAATTATTAAGGACTGGGCTAAGCCATCGGGCGATGGTTGTTGTGCATATTCTATTTTTAATCCCCATTGACTACCATCAGCTAGAAGCTCCTCAAAACGCGGAGTATCCTTTGGTGTCGAAATAATCAAAATTTCACGCACATCTGCCAGCATGAGTGTGCTTAAAGGATAATAGATCATTGGCTTATCGAAAACGGGCAATAACTGTTTTGATACGACCTTTGTGGCCGGATAAAGCCGTGTGCCAGACCCGCCAGCCAAGATGATACCTTTACGTTTCATATTATTTTAAATTCCTTGATAATCGATTTTGCAGTAACAAAAAAATCATCTTTCCAGTGTGGTAATTCAAATGAAAGGTATTGAGCCAATTTATCTGTATTTAAAGATGAATTTAATGGTCGCTTTGCAGCAGTTGGATACTCTGATGTTGTGGTTGTCTTTATCTGACTTGATCTTGTTGAAAGCCCTATACTAGAGTTGTTCGCAATATCTAGTAGCACTTCTGCCACACCAAACCAAGTCGTTTTACCTTTAGGGGCTAAGTGGTAAATACCGACCAACCATGCGTCGCCGTTTTCAATAGCCTTGATTGCACTCACGGTTACTTTCGAAATTAGAGCTGGCGATGTAGGCACCCCAGTCTGGTCATTGATAACATTTAGGCTATCGCGATCGGTAGCCAGCTTTAAGATTGTTTTTGCAAAATTATTCCCATCTTTGCCAATTACCCATGAAGTGCGAAAAATGAGGTGTTTAGAACCACTCGCAGTAACGGCCTGTTCCCCGGCAAGTTTTGATTCTCCATAAACGTTTATCGGATTTGTTGCATCTGTTTCTCTGTAGGCTTCGTCTTTTCGTCCATCAAAGATATAATCAGTAGAGTAGTGAATAAGCCAGATACCTCTCCTTTCCACTTCTCTAGCCAAAAACCTTACTGCGTCGGCATTTACGCTAAATGCCTGACTGCAATTAGTTTCGGCTTTGTCAACGGCAGTATAAGCCGCAGCATTAATGACAATATCCGGATTAAATTTTTCAAAAGCTAAAAGAACAGATTGTGTATCGGTTAGATCGACTTCGAACCGATCACAAGCTTTAACTTCGCCAACTTCTGGAAGTGCTCGACGGAGCTCTTGTCCCAGCTGCCCGTTTGCACCAAGGAGCAATAACTTCATGCGTATTGCCTCTCGATCCAATGACGATAACCGCCGGTAACAACCTGGTCAACCCATTCCTGGTTATCAAGATACCACTCGACAGTTTTTCGAATACCGGTTTCGAATGTTTCCGCTGGACGCCAACCAATCGCGGATTCAATTTTGGTGGCATCAATAGCGTAGCGGCGGTCATGTCCGGGTCGGTCTTTGATATGTGTGATAAGCTCACGGTAACTGGAAATTGATGCGTCCGAAGAGATAGGCCGAAGTTTATCAAGAATATCGCAAAGTCTGTTTACTATCTCGATATTAGTCATCTCATTTAGCCCACCGATATTATACACTTCACCAATGGTACCCTTTGCCAATACAGCTCGGATTGCACTGCAGTGGTCACCCACATAAAGCCAATCTCGAATTTGTAGGCCGTCCCCGTAGATTGGTAGAGGTTTAAGAGCTAAAGCATTATGAATTATCAGTGGAATCAATTTTTCGGGAAACTGAAAAGGCCCGTAATTATTCGAACAATTGGTCGTTAACACTGGCAGACGATAGGTGTGATGATAGGCACGAACAATATGATCAGATGCGGCTTTACTGGCACTGTAAGGACTGTTAGGTTCATAACGGTTAGTTTCTACAAAGGCAGGGGCATCGGCATCCAGCGAACCATACACTTCGTCTGTAGATACATGCAAAAAGCGAAAGTTGGCTTTTTCAAAATCTGACAGCTCGCCCCAATAACCTCGAACAGACTCCAGTAAACGAAAAGTACCAATAATGTTGGTTTGCATGAAATCTTCCGGACCATGAATAGAACGATCTACATGAGACTCTGCTGCAAAATTAATGACTGCACGAGGATTATGTTGCTGGAGCAACTGCAGAATTTGGGATGAATCGCCAATGTCACCATTCACAAAGATATGTCGAGCATCATTTTTAAGAGCCGCGAGATTAGTAAGATTGCCAGCGTATGTTAATAGATCAAGATTAATAACTGGCTCCTCGCTTCCAGCCAGCCAATCGATAACAAAATTAGAACCTATAAAACCCGCGCCGCCAGTAACTAGAATGGTCATTAAACTCGCTCCGATATTAACGCACGGAATTGACCACATACTAATTTCATTTTTTGTGTATCGAATCGATGTCCGAATATTTCTAATCTGCCTTCCACATCTATTTCCCCAATATCAAACAAAAAAGGACCGGCTTTTTATTGGCGGAGAGAGAGGGATTCGAACCCTCGATACGGGATAAACCGCATACTCCCTTAGCAGGGGAGCGCCTTCAGCCGCTCGGCCATCTCTCCAATACCTTTTAATTTTCGCACTTTTTATTGATTTTAGCTATGCTAAGTAAAGATTGAATGAACCAAACTGGCTAATTTAAAGGCCCAGACTATTTAAGTATTCTCTAGCGCTTTTCACAGCTGTGTAATCAAGTGAGCGTTTTTCTAGCAAATGCAAATCGATAGGGTTTTCAACAATATCGAGCATGGCTCGTGAAATTAATTCGGGCTCATAACTATTAACTAATTTACCTAATTTGCCATTTTTTAAAATTTCTGATGGACCATTGGGACAATTAGTTGCCACGATCTGGCAACCATAGTGCATCGCCTCGACAAGTATGTTAGGTGACCCTTCTCTTTGTGAAGTCAAAAGACATATATCAGCACATTTTAATATTTCAAGAGGGTTATGATGCCAACCAGTAAAAATCACTTTATGTTCCAGTTTCAATTGCCGCACCAGTCGAGCAAGGCGTTTTTTTCTTGGTCCATCGCCAACGATGGTCAAGCTTCCGCTTCCTGTTTTTTTAAGAAATAGGTCAAAAGCTTTAATCGCAAGGTCGATTCGTTTTACCGTAACTAATCGACCGACAATTACAAAACTGGGATAGTTTATATGATTATCTTTGAGTTCTTTCCTCGACGCACTTTTTTTTGGCGATTCATTTATTCTTTTTACAGTCGGAATAACAGGATTGTTAATTGTTATAATTTTTTTTAAATCCAAACCAGTGCGCAACGCTAAATCATAAGCCACGCCATCTGATACAGTGACGATTGAATCAGATTCTAGGTATATTCGAGAGACCAATTTCGTAACAAATCGCCATCTCAAAAAGAACATATTTTTCAATGAATTAATAGTAGCACTGAGATTGGTTCTTTCACTTATTAAGATTTTTATATTCTCTTTCGCTATACGTTTAGCTAATAACGTAGCAATATTGAAATAGGTGGTGAATGAAATAAAAGCAATTGGCTTCTGCTCTTTCATATAATTAGCAATAAATCTAATATAGGATAATGATTTTGGAAAAAAAATCGGAATAATAACTGGCAGAAAAAGTTCTTTTAAAAGATCTGGACCAGCTCTCAAACAGTACCACCTAGAGATTATGTTGGAACTAGAACGCATTATTATGATATTGACCCTTGGATCGATATCATAATTATTCCCTTTTAGAGGAGAAAGCAAGTCAACATCCCATCCTTCAAGAGCCAGCTGGTTGGCTAGATTAACTGACATCTTTTGAACCCCACCACCAGATACTCCGCGCGTTAGTATGGCAATTTTATTCAATCTAATTCCAAATAGCTTTTACTTAGATATCGTATTTTGCAGTTCAAAAGCAGCATGTAAACACCGAATTGCTAATTCACCATATTTTTCTTCAATAACTACCGAAATTTTTATTTCCGACGTGGATATCATTTTAATATTTATGTTCTCGGCAGCCAAAACTGAGAACATTTTGCTAGCAATTCCAGCGTGGGATCTCATGCCCACTCCTACTATAGATAATTTTACGATTTTATCGTCACCGGAAATAATGCATCCTCCCAACTGGTCCGAAAGATTGTTTAAAATTACCACCGTATCATCAAAATCGAGCTTTGGAACGGTAAACGTAAAATCAGCGATGCCATTTGACCCTATATTTTGTACAATCATATCCACTTCAATATTTTTTTCAGCCACCGGTCCAAGAATATCAGCTGCGATACCCGGCCTATCAGGCACATTGCTTACCATTATTTGTGCCTCGTTTTTCTTTAACGTAATACCAGAAATTAGTGCTTGTTCCATTGCCATGCCTTCTTCCTCATCAATTATTAAAGTTCCAGAGTCTTCTTCAAAAGTGGATAAAACTCTTAGTTTTACATTATAGTTTCTAGCAAATTCGACTGCCCTTATCTGTAACACTTTAGCACCAAGTCCTGCGAGCTCTAGCATTTCTTCGTAAGTAAGAACATCGAGTTTTCTCGCATCCGAGACAACCCGGGGGTCGGTGGTATAAACTCCACGAACATCTGTGTAAATTCTACATTCATCAGCGCTGATGGCGGCTGCTATCGCTACCGCTGACGTGTCCGAACCACCTCTGCCTAAAGTTGTAATATTATTATTTTGATCTACACCTTGAAACCCTGTTATAACTACCACCCCTTCGTCTAACAAATTAGTTATATTTTGAGAAGCAATTTCTGTAATTTTTGCTCTACCAAAAGAATCATCAGTCAGAACCGGCACCTGCCAACCTGCCATTGGAAACGATTTAACTCCAATTGACTCTAAAGCCGAACATAATAGCGCCACAGAAACTTGTTCACCCGTGGCTAAAAGAAAGTCAACTGCTTTGCCCTTTTCGGCCTTAAATTTACTTGCTAGTTCAATAAGTCTATTTGTCTCCCCACTCATCGCGGAAACCACAACCGCAAGGTGATTACCTTCTTCTTTAAGTGCCTTAACTTTGTTTGCCACATGCAAGATAGCTTCTACGTCTGCGACCGACGTGCCGCCAAATTTTAAAACTAGTAATGCCATTCCAGCAGACCAAACTTAATATTTAAAATATTCATGTATTTTTGGTGATCCAGCCTTTGCCGATTTCCATTAAAGCTTGAAAATTACTTGAAAATTCTCCACCTGCCTGAGCTAGGTCGGGCCTACCACCACCTTTTCCGTTCTCTTCTTTCACCATTTGATTTATCAACTCGACCGCACTGATACTGTTTGATAATTTTTTACTGATTCCCACAACTAATCTAAGTTTATTTCCTAATGAGGAAGCCAAGATCACAATAATACCATGCGACGTCGGGCGATTTTTTAAATTATCTACCAGTCTCCTGAGTTCTTTAGGCTCAACGTTATTTAATTGCGCGAAAACTAATTTTACATTGTTAATTTCTTCTGCGCGCTCGTAAACAGCATTAACAACATCATCTAACGATGATTCCTTATATTTCTTTACCTCACTTTCCAAGTTTGATTTCTCTTCAATCAATGAACTCAATTTATCTAGAATTTTGACTTCCGAGGTCTCAAGAGTCGAACTAATTGTTTTCACTAATTTTTCAATTCTACTTGCATGACGCTCAGCCTCAACACCACAGAGGGCTTCGATTCGTCTGGTTCCAGACCCAATCGACGATTCAGAGAGAATTTTGAAATATCCTAGTTCACCCGTCTGCGATACATGAGTTCCTCCACAAAGCTCTATTGAGAAATCACCCATACTTAGTACCCGAACTTTATCACCGTATTTTTCATCAAAAAAAGCAATGGCTCCGGAATTAATAGCGTCAGATGTGTCCATTATTCTAGTCTCTACTTCTAGGTTCTCCCTAATTTTACTATTTACTAACGTTTCAATTTTCCTTAGTTGGAAATCTGAAATTGCTTCAGGATATGAAAAATCAAACCTCATTCTATTAGCAGCTACATAAGAACCTTTTTGACCAACGCCCTTACCAAGTTCATATCTCAAAGCCGCATGTAACAGATGAGTTGCCGAGTGATGAATAGTAGTATTGGTTCGAGTATCCGTGTTTATCTTTGCCTCGACTTTTTCACCATCTCGTATTTCACCCTCTACTAATTCTCCGATGTGTAAATGTATATTATTTATAACTCTTGTATCTCGTACTTCAAACAATCCACCCCGGGATTTAATTGCACCGATGTCGCCGATTTGTCCACCCGATTCAGCATAAAATGGCGTTTCCTCAATACAAAGAATTCCTGGCTGATTCTTCAGAAGCTTATTGGTTTTAAGCCCGTCAGAATAAACAGAAACAACTTTTGATACGTTTTGATTGTTATCGTAACCACAAAATTTCTGTGTAAACTCACGAGAATCAACTGTGGATTTTAACAATCCATTGAAGCCAACGTCTTCACCAAATTTACTGGCACTCTTAGCTAAGAGCTTCTGCTTTTCCATTAATAGTTCAAACCCAATCATGTCAATCTCTAAACCGTGCTCGCCAGCAACGTCCTTGGTAATATCAACGGGAAAGCCATAGGTATCGTAAAGTTCAAAAAGAATTTCACCCTCCAAAGTTCCAGTTGTATTTTGTTTTATTTTTTTTTCTAAAATAATTAAACCTCTGCTTAATGCCTCAGTAAAACGCTCCTCTTCAATCTTAAGAATATGAGTTATATACT
>MDTC01120222.1_pt1 | contig 11611 bp, 11 predicted proteins | sample 811181 | NCBI WGS metagenome assembly MDTC01 (sample SAMN05326644, study PRJNA326480) | marine metagenome | isolation source: seawater | place: Pacific Ocean: North | collected 2011 | reverse complement strand
TCTTTCTCAGAAGCATGGTTTTGAGTGTAAGGTTTTGTTTGCTTGGGATAAATCTGGAAAATACATTGACCCTAACAATCAAGAAGGTGTTCGCGGGTGGAATCATCTTAAAGATGCCGATCTTATGATAACTGGTACACGTTTTCGTCGTCCTTCATCAGAAGATGCCAAGTATATCACAGAGTTTATGAATCAGGGTAAGCCCATTATTGGTATAAGAACCTCTACTCATGCCTTCACGGGAAATGGAAAATTCGGAGATAAAATCTCTTATGGACAGTTTGGTCCGCTGATCATGGGAGAAGGCTGGGTGAGTCACCATGGTCGACATAAAGTGGAAGGTGCACGGGGCATTATCGAGACAAAAAATGCAGCACATCCTATTCTAAAAGGCGTTACTGATGTTTTTGGTCCTTCAGATGTATATGGAATTAAACGTTTAACCGATAAAGACACAATCCTTATGCGTGGTGCCGTAACATCTACCATGAACCCTGATTCCTCATTTGTGGATTCTAAGAATGATCCAATGCAACCTTTGGCTTGGCTTCACCCTTATACAGCTCCTAATGGGAAAAAGGGAACCACATTTTGCACTACTATGGGTGCATCTGTGGATCTGGTAAGCGAAGACCTGAGAAGAATGATTATAAATGCTGCTTACTTTCTTACAGGTCAAAAAGTTCCAGATAATGCGGATGTTGCTTATGTAGATCCGTTTTATCCATCTTTCTATGGATTCATTCGAGATAAAGAGCATTGGCCTTCCTTGGATATGCAACCAAAAGATTATGGTCTAGGGAAAAGCCCTTCTGCTCCGGAACCAAAAGGCTCGCCAAAATGGGAATTTCGGGATTTTCCCAAGAAATGACTTAATCTAATTCTCTTACAGTCTTGTTGGCATCGATCTCAATTTGTTCCTTGAGGGTGTCGGCTAATTTTTGATAACGTTTAGATTCCCTTAAATAAGTCGATCGTAAATCTCCCCTGTAAAAACTTCTTCGGGTAATTGGGTAGGGAGAACTTAGCCTCTGCAAGTCAGATAACTTTTTGTATGTTCGTGCTTTGGATTCAAAACTTTCAATTTTTTGCTGTGAAGTTTTTGTCTTTTTATGATAGCAACTACTTGGCAGAGAGAGAGGTACAACAATAAAAAGTGGGGTGAAATTCAAGACGATTTTCTTGGTTAATAAAAAGTTAATCTGTCGTAATACCTGCTCTAGCCAGTTGTTTTTTTGCATTTTCGACAGATATCCTACCTGACGGAAGGGGAAATCCCAAAGTATCTCCATTTGGCTTGAAGCCATTTCCATCGAGGTCAACAAAGATAGGGTTATTGTAAGCACATGGTCTGATTCCTGACTGTCCGCTTGATCCGTACCCGATCTTTAGGTCAGAATTTGATCCATAAGCTACTACGATTATGTGTGCATCTTCACTAAGTTGAACTGAAATTGTGCGGTCAAATTTTACAACTCCATTAGAGAACCAATCTTTATGCGAATTCCTGGTGAAATTTAGGCTTTCAATAGCTCTTCCGTTAACAAGTAATTGTATCCGGTCAATGTCTATCCAGGAGGAACATTGGACACGAATTTTTAGGTCAATGGAATTATTTGCTCTAGCCAATCCACCCGGGAGGATACCGTCATTTGTTTCAACTTCAAGATATGGCCCTGTGGTAAGAATCATTTGACCGCCTTTTGCCCGTCTGCTGATTTCGCGCCAGTCAACTTTGTAAGGATCATCAGTTGAGCAACGAACATAGGTACGCCATCCACCAACTCCGTTTCCATGCACAGTATGAGCATCACTAACGGCAATACCCCAAGTTTTCATTCCCCGGTTGAGCATTTGTAACCAAACAAATTCACGCACTACATACACCTGTTCCCGACTGGCACGTCTTGAAATTTTGTAAGGAGCTCCATGAAGAATTTCAGCTGCTCGGTAATTTTCAGTTTCAATTGCATCGATAAGGGAGAGTATTCCTGGGTAGCCTCCATCCGGGTTGCCGTCCTTATTTCGGTCAATGAAGTTTTCAATCATATCGGGATGATTAATATGGATCCAGCCACTGGGATGATGTCCCGAATGATTTTGCAGATTTATCGCGTTAATTCTTGGATCCTTTGTCCAGGTAGGTGCTCCTCCGTCTTGATGATAATGTTTTGGATCCAATGGAAAGGCATTTAGATGAGGTCCCGATCCGGTGAGTTCCATGCCCGGGATTGTTGAAATTTCATTTTGCAGTCCTAGAGATTTGATTGTTGGAGTCCAATCCATGATACGATTGTGTTCGGTGGTTGGAGCAAACTCGATGTGTTCCGCAGCCAAATTAATCAACCGATCAGGTGTTCCGCAGATATTGTCACCGCTTGGAGTTGAATGGTTGTGAAAGTCTGTGCTTATCCAACCTGTTGTTGTAACCGAACGCTTAAGAGACGTTGAGATCATTCCAAACTGTCCCTTTATAATCTCAATAGTTTTTTCAAAGTGGTCGTGTTCAATGCCTCTTGTGACAATCACCTTGTAATTCCCTGGAGCCAATCCGATGGAAAATTTTCCATTTTCTGAATGAAATTGGTCATTGCATCCATGTGCCCGATCAACAGGGCCAAGTTTTGGACTGACTGTTCCATTGATTCCAATAATTTGAGCCTTGCATGGGGTGGGGGAACCATCCTCCTTTGTTATGCTAAAATGGATGCCAGACTGGGTACTCATCGAAATCGACTTTTTGGTAGTTGCGTCTTTTTTGACTGTTATTACTGACTCAACAGGATCTCTTCCGTTATCTTTTGCATTTACTTTCCATTCACCAAGTGGAAGTGAAAGTTCAATCAAACCCTTTTCATTCGGATATGCTGGTATAAAATTCCCCATTTCTCCATCGTTGCTTAAATTTACTCTGGCGGAGGGAATGGCATTACCCTCTGGGTCTGATATTGTAAGTAATACTTTACCCACATCGCCAACCTTTGCTATTGCGCGACCGTATGCCTGTGCCGGGGATGTACCAACGCTTAAAAAACGCCGAATTACAACTTCTGTCCCGGGTTGAAAGGTTTTCGTTTTTGGAGGAAGTTTACCATCTTTGTTCGGCAACCAAAGGTAAGCATAACCACATTTATCCGAAGGATCCACAGCGTCAGCCCATTCAACAGAATCAAATTTGCCCGATTCACGAAAACGAGTCCAACTATCATTAATAGGTCCGGAAATCTTGTCTTTAGTTCCGTTGTAAAGATGAGAGGTGATGTAAACTCCGTATTCTTCAGCATCTAGAGAGTAGGTATGAGTTTTAGTTAAACCTCCGGTTAATGCGGAAGAAACATGGGTAATGATAGATTGCTTGTCGGCACCAATTTTAACATAAGAGACCACTCCCTGTTGTTTACTCGGAGCAAAAATTGTCAGTTGATCATTGTTCCTGCCCCTTAAGGTAAGATCATAGAGACAGCCTGGAGTAACTCCACCTGGCCCCCAAAATGCTCCCATGTTTGCTTTGCGGTCCGGTGCTCCACTGCCAATTGTAACCTCTATGTTTGAATTTCTCAGAACAAAATCGCCAATGATTCCATCCGCTTCTTTACCTCCAGGAAGATCAGTGGTTCTCGTGGGTGAAATTTCAATTACTTCTACTTTCCCAAAGAGAATCAAGTTTAGGAATATTATTTTGGATGAAATGAGGAACTTATTGAACATAATAATCTAAATTGGGCTGTTAATTCATTAGCTGAGCAGCAAACGATTTCTTTAGGCAAACATTATGCATCAGTTTAGCAATCTTTTTGGATTAAGACTGACCTAATCCTGTGCTTCGGGTATGTCTTCTATGATGCAAAGTAAAACAGAGGTAATTCTCATTCGTCATGGCGAAACGGAGTGGAATTTGAGTGGCCGTTGGCAGGGTCATGCAGACTCTCCACTAAGTAATCGCGGAATTAAGCAAGCTGAAGCTCTTGGCAAACGGATGCTGAAAGAGAAACTCGATCTCTTTTATTCAAGCGATTTGGAGCGTGCCCGCCATACGTCGCTCTTAGTTGGCGGACCATCCTCATGGCATGCTGAATTTAAAGAATCTTTAAGAGAGAGAGATCTGGGAGTGCTCGAGGGACTTACCACGGATGAGATGCTGGTAAACTATCCACAGGAATATCAATCTTTCCGCAATGACGGTCCTGATTACCAGATTCCGGGGGGAGAAAGTTTTCGCCAATTCTATGATCGTTGTTCGAGAGCACTTGAGGATGTGGCGATCAATAATCTTGGAAAAAAAATTGGACTGGTTACCCACGGCGGATTTCTTGGTGCCATTTTCCGCTATGTCTTGAATATTCCGCTTGATGCGGAGAGAAATTTTGTGCTGCTAAACTGTTCAATTAACCGACTGGAAAAAACTGAAAATGGTTGGAATTTGGTAAGCTGGGGTGATGTCGCCCATTTGGATGGGCTTGATTCCCTCGATGACGCTTAGGCTGACTTTCTTCCAATTCCCAAATTTTCCCTGCAGTAGACGAAGCTCTTTTCCAATTCTGTCATTTGATAATCTTGCTGTGCTTTTTTCTTATCCACGCCATCCGGAGCAGAGAATGGTGCCAATGTTTTACCTTTTCTGGCAAGAGCGAGAAAACATGAATAATCATCGGCTCGAATAGTTGAATAGGGGGGCCAGAAATCTTTTTCTAGATAAGGAAATTCCTTGGCAAATCCAGAAATGGTTTCAATTTGCACAGGAGTTTCCGGGCATGCATCGCTCCATTCTTTAAATAATGTCTGCAAGTCCACACAGCCATCGCCCATAGCGGTCCATTGTACCTTTGCACCTTTATCGCTTTGCCAGATCATGGAGTCACGGATTCCACTGCAAACTGCATAGGGTGCAAGATTACGAAAAGTTTCCACCGGGTCTTCCAAGGTCCAAGTGGAATTACCCGTGTCTATGGTGGCACCGACAAATTCAGGACCAGCTTGCTCGATCAATTGGACAAGTTCCCGGCTATGCATGTCTCCAGCATGATTTTCCACCGCAATTTTAACCCCCGCATCCATTGCCTGTGTTCGGACTTTCTTGAGAGTTTTAATCGTGTTGTCCATATGCTTGCGGATTCCACCCTCTGTTTTTCTGTCCTTGGATGATCCCAAATAACAACGAGCAACTGACGAGCCTAAAGACTTGGTCACTTTGATTAAAAGTCTCAAGTGCTCTTCGGCCGTGCCGTGCTTGTCTTTGAAACTTTTGGAAGTCTGGCATATCCCGCCTGTGCCGGCATGTAAAATGATCTTTTGTTTTTTTACCTCCTGTCCGATCTCCCGAAGATAGCCATGATCAAAGGATTCATAGACATCCAAATCCGAGAATAACAAGGCATCGACCTTATTTTTAGTTGCATATTCAACTAGTCTTGGAGCTTTCCATCCAAGTGCCCTGATGGAAAAATTATCAAATCCGAGAAGGAGTCTTTTTTTCTTTTCATCTTTTTTGGAAAGTCCCTTGAGACTTACTGATGTTAAGCCGATCATTGAACTTGTGAAAGCTCTGCGCGAAAGAGAAAAATCCATTGAAGATGATTTCATGATTTATATGGTACACTCTCAGTAATAAGATCAAGATCAATGCACATTTTTTTTGCTTTTTAAAGGCACATGTCTGGAAAAGTAAAATTTAAGGTTCTTTAGCGGAAATATCTTATATTTTTTGAAAAATTACATATTTTTGTTTAATATATTTATAGATGAAGAAAAAAGAATCACCTCTAGAAGAATTCAAGTTTCATTATCACTTGGGCAATTCAATTGGCTCTTCAGACAAATATTTTATGGCTCATGACTTGGATGAAGCCAGCGAAATGTTTGTTTATGCATGCAGCAAAAGACATCTCCATCCACATCTCACCAAAGTGGAAAAATGGAACCGTTGGAAGAGTGATTGGGAGGCCGTGGAACCGCTTCCTTCCTGTCCGAGTCTTAACTAAATTTCCTCTAACTTTACCTGTATAAGATTTGAGGTATCAGGTGTATGTTCTCCCTCGTGCCTGTACCCCCACAGTCTTTTGTCACAGGTCACGCATCCGTCTAGACACACAACTTGACCACATATTTTGGCCATGTTTGGAGGTAGGCAATAGTGTCCAATAAATACCGGTTTTTCACGCCTGATATAAGGTTCAAGCATACTAACCTCAGTTTCGGTTGGACCACGATCGGAAATTTCCGGAAACGTCGGAGAAAAAAAACATTCTGAGTAAGACTTTCCCCTTAGGTCTAACCACCACCTTAATCTCCCTTTTGTCCGGGGAATTGCAAACCTGTCAACTAGTTTCAAATCTTTGGGGATGATAATTTTTATCCCAGATAAAATCGATTGAGATGCTCTCTTGTACATACTTTCTTTTTTGAATGTTTCTATAATAAATAAATCATCCGCAACAAGAACTTGCTCGAGGATGTTAATGGATGAAAAGTGCCAAGCGGCATGCACAATGCGGAGAGTTTCAAGTTCGAGAAAGAGAGGGAGAGTTCTAAGCCATGGAATAAAAGGGACAAATTCATCTGGAATTGAATTTCCAGCGACTAAATTTCGTATCAGGTTGAATTCATGATTACCCAAAACCACAAATGCATCACCTGACTGGTGTAAAGATCTAACAAGTTTCAAAACTTCGATCGATTGGGGGCCGCGATTTATAAAATCTCCAACAAAAGCTAATTTTCGGTTATCAGGATGTGCTAAGTTGAGGCCTTGCAAGGAGTAGCCAAGCTTTTCTAAAAGTAATCTTAGTTCGAGATAATGACCATGGATATCTCCAATGAGATCAATTTTTTGCGTAGATCCTTTATACTTCATAATTAAGTCGTCGTTCTTTTAACTATTAACTAGGGAAAATATTTTTTTGATCCAACACTATTACAGAATGAAATTTTTTCACGATTTAGAGGAAAATTTTCTGTATTTGATTTATTGTTATGCATGGGTGAGTCCAAAGAAAATCTTACAACTGCCGACTGTAGATTTACATTTCATCAGTCAGGCAATACCGAAAGCTCAGAGAGGCACTTTTCCGCATATAGTCCTGAAATAGCAAAACAGTTGTTTGAATTGGCATGTAAGAAAGATGATTTGTTGACTGAAAATGTGAAAATTAATGTTTGGAACCGATGGGCTGACCGATGGGAAGAAATTTCAGATACGAACTGATTTAGTCGCTTTCTTGTCTGCCAGACATTATATCGAAGAAATGTGTAAAACACATTCTTTGATTACCTCATGAAAAGCTCCTTCACCATTCAAAAAGTTGGTAAGGATAATTCATCACGTGCCGGAAGCTTGTCCTTGCCAAATGGAAATGTACCTACACCAGTATTCATGCCTGTTGGCACTCAGGCTACAGTTAAAAGCACTCTACCTCGAGATTTGCGTAAGGTAGTAAAATGTCCGATCATACTTGGTAATACTTATCATTTGAATTTGCGCCCAGGAGTTAACATTGTTCGCGAGGCAGGCGGTCTTTCCAAATTTATGAACTGGAATGGGCCAGTACTTACCGATTCCGGAGGCTTTCAGGTATTCAGCCTTTCAAAGCTTCGAAAAATTGACGATCAGGGAGTCCGTTTTCGCTCACACCTTGATGGTAGTGAAATTTTTTTAGGACCCCAGGAAGCAATAGATATTCAAGATGGTCTATACTCTGATATAGCGATGTGTCTCGATGAATGCCCTCCAGCTGAGGCTACAAGGGAAGAAGTAGAATCTGCTACGGATCGAACAACTCTTTGGGCCAAGCAATGTCATTATTACTGGAAGGAAAAAAATTGCGATCACGATGGAAGATTACTTTTTGGTATCGTTCAGGGTGGTGGCTTTGAAGACTTACGGATCAAATCCGCAGAAGAATTGATGACTTTTGATTTCCCAGGATATGCGATTGGTGGGGTAAGTGTAGGGGAGACCGAAGAGGAGATGCTTGAGCAGGTAAGCTGGGTAAGTTCTGTTTTGCCCGGGGAAAAACCACGATATGTAATGGGCGTGGGGACTCCGCCGCAATTACTGCAAATGATCGGGATGGGTGCTGATATGTTCGACTGTGTTATGCCAAGCAGGGCTGCTCGACACGGAATGGCGTTTACAAAATATGGAACCCTAAATTTACGCAATGAAAAATTCAAGAAAGACTACTCACCGCTTGATGAGACTTTGGATTGTTACATATCTCAGGAATTTACCAAGGCTTACATTCGTCATCTAATTATGACGAAGGAATCCCTTGCAGGCGTGCTTCTAACTCTTCACAACCTTCGTTTTTTTGTAAATCTCATGGAAGAAGCCCGTGGGCATATTCTTGAGGATACATTCTCCGAATGGTCATCTGGGTGGATTGAGGACTACTTGTCTGTTAAATGAAAAAGCCGGTGATTTTCCGGCTTTTTCAAAACAATTATATAACTGAATTTATCCCTTAGGGGCTTTCAATTCTGAGTCCTTAGGACCAGCATCCTTAGGGGCAGTATCTTTCCATTCGCATACATATCCTTTAACTTTTCCTGAAAAATCAGTGGTGTCGGCCCACTTTCCATTTTTCCCATTGAGGATTAAAAAATTATGGCCTGATGCTGCGGATGGTTGATCCGCATCCCAATTTTTAAATTTGAAAGCTTCTCCATTGTCCCATGTCCATTTACCTTCTTCAAATTCATCAGTACCACCTAACCAAATCAGGTTACCTTTGGCCATACGGCGAACAAACTCATTTTCAGTAGCACTTGTTATGACAACAAGTTCCCCTCCGATATCGTCACATGCAAATTTAGCCTCCCACCAAGTACTGTTAGTGTCAAGAAATGCTTTGTAGTGGTTACCACGGAAAGCAACCGCATCCTTTGGCGGTTCAACCTTATCGGCAAATATAGCCTGCGTTAAGAAAAGAGATAAAATAAAGGTAAGGAAGGTAGTTAATTTCATATGTGTCTATCTAGCTAATAGCCCAAGTATCGTTTTTCGCAACAAATTTTAACTTTTGTTTGGGCAAATTATAAAAAATTATTTATTAAAATAAGCTACAGTTGTGTCAATTCAGCGAAAAGCTCAAAAATCGCTTTCTATTTGATATTACGAGCTTTTACATTTTTTAAAGCAAAATACCCAACTCGTATCGTTTGTTTCTTAAGAATCATATTGGTTTTTTTAAGAAAATATGAGCATAGATGCTCTTGACGGATCAATTACATTGAAGCATTTTAAAAAACATGCATTCGTGCATGAAGGTCGGGCCGTAGCGCAGTCTGGTAGCGCACTACGCTGGGGGTGTAGGGGTCGCGAGTTCAAATCTCGCCGGCCCGACCATTTTCTCTTTTACCAATGAGTACTAAACCAAATATCGGATGGATTGGACTGGGTGTGATGGGTTCTCCCATGGTTTTCAATTTAGTAAGAGCTGGTTATCCAGTTTCAGTTTTTAGCCGGACAAAATCTAAAGCAGTGACTGTATTGGAAGCAGGTGCCCGGTGGGTGGATGATATATGTCAACTTTCTCGTTCTTCAGATATTGTTTGCACTATGGTTGGATACCCGGAGGATTTAGAGAAAGTTGTGCTCAGTGAGAACGGAGTGATAGCGAATATGTCTCCAGAAAGTATCTTGATTGACTTTACTACTTCGAGTCCAGAACTAGCACAAAGGATCTCGGGAGTTGCCTCCGAAAGGCAAGTTTTCTCCATTGATGCTCCAGTAAGTGGTGGAGATGTAGGAGCAAAAAGTGCCACTTTGGCGATTATGTGCGGTGGAGATGAGAAGGCTTTTAGCATGGTGGAACCATTTCTGCAAAATCTTGGAGATAAAATTAAGTACTTTGGCCTTTCGGGAGCCGGTCAGCGTGTGAAGATGTCAAATCAGATACTTATTGCATCTACGATGGTCGGTATGGTTGAGTCAATGTTGTATGCAGAGCGTGCAGGGCTTGATGTATCTCAAGTAATCAATCTCATTGGTAAAGGTGCTGCTGGCTGTTGGTCAATCAATCAATTAGGACCGCGAATTCTCAAGGGAGACTGGAAACCTGGCTTCTATATAAAACATTTTTTGAAGGATATGCGAATTGCACTCGATGACTCTGAAAAGATGGGTTTAAAGCTTGAGGGGCTAGCGCTAGCACAGAGGTTTTACTCCATGACTGAAGGCTATAATTTTGAAAAAGATGGTACACAGGCTTTGATGAAGATCTTGCGCAGTCTTAATTCAATTTAGCAAGACAGTAAAAGAAGGTTTTCAAAATCCCAGTTCATGCTAAGGTATAGACTTTTATCTTATGCCAACATTAGTTACAGGAGGAGCCGGTTTTCTCGGTAGTCATTTATGCGAACGCCTTGTTCGAGACGGAGAAGAGGTCATTTGCATGGATAATTTCTTCACGGGTCGCAGGAAAAATATTTCCCATCTTTTAGATTTTACAAATTTCGAGTTATTGCGGCACGATGTAGTTGACCCGTTCAAAGTGGAAGTAGATCGAATTTACAACCTTGCATGCCCCGCGTCTCCCATTCACTACCAATATAATCCAATCAAAACGGTAAAGACTTCAGTTATGGGAGCAATTAATTGCCTGGGCTTGGCAAAAAGGGTGGGTGCAAGAGTTCTGCAGGCGTCTACCTCTGAAATTTATGGAGATCCGGAAGTCCACCCACAACCAGAATCTTATCGTGGAAATGTAAATCCAATTGGTCTGCGCTCCTGTTATGATGAAGGCAAGAGGTGTGCGGAGACCTTGTTTTTCGACTATCATCGAGAGAATAATGTGGATATTCGGGTGATTAGAATTTTCAATACTTATGGTCCAAAAATGAGACTTGATGATGGTCGTGTAGTTTCCAATTTTATTGTGCAGGCACTCAAGGGAGAAGATATTACTGTATATGGTGACGGTTCGCAGACCCGTTCATTTTGTTATGTAGATGATTTAATTAATGGAATGGTGGGGGTTATGGAGCAGACCGAATCAGTTGGACCAGTCAATCTCGGTAATCCTAAAGAATTCACCATTCGAGAATTAGCGGATTCCGTGTTGAGAAAAGTGGAGACAGAATCGCTAATGGTTGAGCATCCTTTGCCCGCCGATGATCCGACCCAAAGAAAACCGGACATTTCCCTTGCCCAAAAGTTGCTTTCTTGGAGCCCCTCTATCAATTTGGACGAAGGATTAGATCGCACCATTCCATACTTTCGAGAAGTAATTGAAGAATAGAAAATTTTATGAATTTATTCAGTCCTGTTCAGTCCTTGCTAAAATCCCTTAAGGGTAGGCATCACAAAAAGTTCCTCAAAAAATGTGTCCCTTTGGTTAATCAGATCAATGATATTGAAAAGAAATATCAATCCCTCAGTACAGATGAGCTCAAGGCGAAAACACAGGAATTTATGGGTCGTTATCAGAAGGGAGAAACATTAGAGGATTTGTTGCCGGAAGCCTTTGCCACTGTCAAGAATGCTGCCCGTAGGATGTGTGGAGAGACTGTTTCTGTATGCGATCATCCAATCGAATGGCAGATGATCCATTATGATGTGCAATTAATCGGTGGAATTGCACTGCACGAGAGACATATCGCTGAGATGGCAACC
>MDTC01251280.1_pt1 | contig 11612 bp, 10 predicted proteins | sample 811181 | NCBI WGS metagenome assembly MDTC01 (sample SAMN05326644, study PRJNA326480) | marine metagenome | isolation source: seawater | place: Pacific Ocean: North | collected 2011 | reverse complement strand
AGCCACGGTAAAGATCGATGTCATTGATATAAGGGGTAGAATAGTTGATACAATCATTGACCGTGAATTATCCATTGGAAAACATGAATTAGAGTGGAATAGCAATAGCCATGCTAGTGGCATGTATTTTATAAGAACAACTTTAGATAAAACGAGTTACAATGAAAAAACACTATTGCTTAAATAGAGCTATAATATTCTTATTATTTATCATACCTATATTAGCTAAACCATATCGGGGTGGAGAATTAAGAACCTTAGATACTTTTAGATATGGAAGATACGAAGTAAACATGAGGTCAGCTGCAGGCAGTGGCGTCCTAAGCTCGTTTTTTACCTACAGGGACTTTTGGTCTGAAGGTTTAAATGGATCTCAACACTGGAATGAGATCGATTGGGAATGGCTTGGAAATTACGATGATAAGATCCAAACAAACCTTATCATTCAAAATAGTTGGGATCTCCCAGAATTGGTAGATACAGGTTCTGACCCACATGAAGATTTTCATACTTATGCAATAGAATGGACCCCAGACCATGTATCATTCTTCATTGATGATGAGTTAGTACGGTTTGTTAATAATTTTTATGCTGATTCAATGTATCATTACCAGAAGATCATGATGAATATATGGCAGCCTACCTATGTGGACTGGGTAGGTGAATTTGATTCAGATATATTACCTGTATATGCTTTTTATGACTGGGTTAAATATTATGCTTATGTTCCTGGCTCAGGCAATGCAGGGACAGATAATAATTTTATCCTACTTTGGACAGATGAGTTTGATTATTTTGATCCAACCCGCTGGGAAAAAGCGACGCATACTTTTGATAATAATAATGTAGACTTTATTGAACAGAATGTGGTCTTTAATTATGGATATATGATACTCTGTATGACCACGCCTGGGAATACAGGATATAGTGGTGATCCTTTAAATATAAAGGTCTCTGAAGTTCCAAACTCTTATTTCATTGGTAATGCCTACCCAAACCCATTTAATCATAACATTACCATACCTATTATGATAAATAAGGCTGGATTGGTACAACATGCCATCTACGATATAAATGGAAAGATAGTTACACAAGGCCAAAAAATATATGAGACCGTTGGTACTATGAATATTCATTGGGATGGACTAACCTCTCAAGGTAAGCCAGCGCCAGCAGGGGCATACTTTTTTAATTTAGATGGCAACAGTGAGTCCACGGCAAAGAAAATACTATACCTAAAATAATGTTTAAAAATAGAAACGGAGTAATATTACTCTTAGTGATCATATTTGCTTGCAGCGATTCTGAAAACAAGAATAATTCTGATGATATAATAATTCAATCTTCAGAATGGGAAGAGGTCTGGAATGAAGAGTTTGATGGAGAATCACTAGATGAGTCCAAGTGGAATATCTTGCGCTGGAGGCCAGGCTGGGTGAATAATGAACTACAGGCATATACAGATAGAGATACAAATGTATTTATAGATAATGGTAATCTTGTTTTGCAGGGACTGATCGAGCCAGGATATTATGGTACTGACTATACCGGAACAGAGTATAATGCTGATTATACATCTGGAAGGATCAATACGGATGATAAATTTCAATGGACATATGGTCGATTTGATATTCGAGCAAAACTTCCGAAAGGAAGGGGCTCTTGGCCTGCCATTTGGATGCTTGGAGAAAATATTTCAACCGTTGGATGGCCAAACTGTGGAGAAATAGATATAATGGAGCATGTAGGTTTTGAGGACGGAGTTATCCATGGGTCAATACATACGGAGGATTATAACCATGGTATCAACACACAAAGGTCTGGTACAACATTTGTTAACACCGCTACAGATTCATTTCATATATATTCATTAGAGTGGAGCCCAACATATCTTCGTTATTTAATTGATAATGAATCCTACTTTTTTGTATATAATGATAGTGATGGAGATGTGGCAAAATGGCCTTTTAATGAGCCACAGTATATTATCTTGAACCTTGCAATTGGTGGAGACTGGGGTGGTATACAAGGAATTGATCCAACTGTTTTTCCTATGAGAATGTTGGTTGATTATGTTAGGGTTTATGAAAGATCTGAAAATTCCAATGATGTAAATATTACTTTCCAGGTTGATATGAAAAATGAAACAGTCAGTGGAACCGGTGTATGGCTATCTGGAGGAAATATAAGTTCTGGAAGCCCTGGAGGAATACAAATGGTTCCTCTTGAGAATACAAATATCTGGCAAACTACATTGACCTTACCACCTAACTCTAGTTATACATATAAATTTCGTAATGGATATTTTCCAGGATCGTGGTCAGGCGGATGGGAGGTCATATCTAGTGATTGCGGTGTAGGACAATATAATGATAGAGCCTTAGAAATTGGTGAAGCAGATTCATTATTAACAGCAGTATGTTTTGGAGAGTGTGCCGAATGCGAATAATTACAGGTCCAATATTATTTTTTAGTCTATTATTTTCTCAGGGTTTTCTGCACGTACAAGAAGGGCAGATCGTAGAAGGAGATGGTGAGCCTATACTATTAAGAGGTTTTGGATTGGGAGGCTGGCTAGTTCCAGAAGGATATATGTTGCATAATCAGGCTTGGATAGAGGGTTTTGAATCACCTTCAGAGATAGAAGAGCATGTAGAATCATTGATTGGTGCTGAACTCGCGGAATCATTTTGGGACCTTTATAGAGATAATTATGTAGCTCAAGTTGATATTGATCAGATAGCAGAATGGGGTTTTAATCATATAAGAATACCCTTTCATTATAAACAATTTTATAATGAATCTGGTTCGGACACACCCATTGGTTATGAGATCATTGATGAATTGATAACTTGGTGTGAACCATATAATATGTATATCATTTTGGATATGCATTGTGCTCCAGGTGCCCAAAATGGAGGTCCTATAAGTGATAGTGATGGTACAGCAAGATTATGGTTAGAGGATGAGTACAAAGAACTTACCATACAGATATGGCAAGAGATCGCTGAATATTATGCTGAAGAAACCTTGATTGGAGGATATGATCTTATCAATGAGCCTGTACTTCCAAATGGTGTCAGTCTAGAAGAGTTTAGGCAGTTGTATATAGATATAACCGATGCCATTAGAGAAGTAGATAATAATCATATTGTCTATATTGAAGGGAATTGGTATGGGACAGACTTTTCAGGACTTACTCCGCCTTGGGATGATAATATGTCTTACTCTTTTCACAAATATTGGGGAGAGACCTCTCTTGCGACCATCCAGTCCTATATTAGTATGAGCAATCAATATGACATCCCTCTTTGGATGGGCGAGTCTGGGGAGAATTCTAATCAGTGGTATTATGAGGTTTTTAATCTATTGGAAGAAAATAATATCGGCTGGAATTTCTGGACACATAAGAAAGTAGAAAAAATATCCAGCCCTTTTTCTGCTGTTGTCACACCTCAATATCAGACACTAATAGATTATTGGAGTGGCAATGGTTCCCAACCTTCTTCTGCTTATGCAGAGGCTGCGCTTATTAGCTTTGCTAATAGTTTAAAGCTTGAAAATTGTATTTCTCGACCTGGAGTTCTTGCTTCTCTAACAGACCCTGATTTTGGTGAGGTCTCAAAACCTTATTCTGATCATAGTATTCCAGGGATCATACCTGCAGCAGAGTATGATATTGGTGCATGGGGTCTATCATATACAGATAGTGATTATTATAACAATGGTGATGGTAATTATAATGATGGGTGGTCATTTAGAAATGATGGTGTTGATATTGAAGCAAACAGTGAGGATGATGAAATACCATATACAGTTGGATGGACGGATGCTGGAGAATGGTTAGGATATACTATACAAAATGTGACTCCAGGTACATATGATCTAAAGATAAAGATCGCTGCCCCAGCATCGGGAGGAATTTTTTTTGCGCAACTCAATGGAACCAATCTGGCTGTTATAGATGTTCCTAATACTGGGGGATGGTATGATTGGCAGAATGTATTGATCCCGAATGTTGAAGTGTCAAGTGGGGAACAATTTTTAAAGATACAGATCGTGCAAGCAGGTTTTAATATTGCAAGGATAAAATTTGAGTCTTTGGTCTCTATTGTTGACGAGCCAATTATTACACAAGATTTTCAACTTGGAAACCCTTATCCAAACCCATTCAATCCAAGTGTCAGTTTATCCCTTAATGTAATAGAAAAAGGGGAACATATAGGTCTCATTTACAGTTTAAATGGTAGCCTTGTCAAAGAATTGAATTATGGAATACTGGAATCTGGTAGTTATGAGCTTCATTGGGACGGATCAGATCAATATGGGATTCCTGTTCATAGCGGTTTATATATCTTTCAATTGAGAGGAGATAAAACAAACCAAAGTAAAAAACTATTATTAGTAAGGTAGGTCATAGAACTTTCATTTCAAGTATATTCAATTGGTATGATATTAGATTCCATGATTTGATTGCATGTGGGATTCTATAATAAATAATTTCTGTTAGATTTAAACTAATCATAGCAGATAAAGATTAAATAAGGATGTAAATAAGAAAATGAGACTAAAAATATATTTTCTCACTATAACCTTGTTAATGATCACAGCTTGTGAACTTGGATATAAAGAGGATAGCTCTTTATCAGATGCCGAGCTTATTCAGATGATCATTGATGCAGATAAAATAGAAATTGAACTGAATGAGTTGCCTCAACGATCCATCGATTATATACAAGATGATATTTCATATGATGAAATAGGCACTCGAGTCGCATCTGGTTTAGGATATGAGGTGGAACTTACAGGTAATGGTTACAGGTCTGGAAATCGTAATGAATTTTACTTTAATATTGAAGGAAGGAAGCTAGACCCCAATGACTGGGGAGATAAGCGTTCTTCGTGGGATAGAGACGACAAAGAGGACTGGCAATGCTTTGACCTTATATTTCCTATTACCTTTGAAATGCCTGATGGCTCTACTATTACAGTAGAAACAGATGATGAAGAGGGTTGGCTAGATATCAAAACATGGTATGATATAAATCAAGAAACAGATGAAAGACCATCAATCCAATTTCCAGTGGTGATATTCTTTGATGAAGAATATATGACCATCGATAATGATGAGGAACTAAGAGGAGCATATGCAGAATGTCAACCAGAAAGAGGTAGAGATAGGGAAGGCCTTGAGGTTGAATGTTTTGGTTTGATATATCCGGTCAGTTTTACTATGCCTGATGGCTCTACCATTACAGTAGAAACAGATGATGAAGAAGGCTGGAATGAATTAAAAGATTGGTATGATGATAACCCAGGGTATGAAGAGGTCATGCCAGAATTTCAATATCCCGTTGATATCATATATAGAACAGAAGATGGTGATTCAAGCATCACGATAAATAATGAAGAAGAGATGGTTGCTGCTAAAGATGGGTGTCGTGAAGAATGGGATGAATATGATGAAGACTGTTTTGAGTGGGTGCTCCCATTAACTTATATTATGCCTGATGGGTCTACCATAACGGTTTCGAGTGAAGAAGGATATATCGAATTAAGAAATTGGTATGAAGAAAATGAAAGTGAAGATGAGGACCAGGAACCTTCTTTGCAGTATCCTGTAGACATCGTATACGAAACGGAAGATGGTGATCTAACAGTTACCATTAATAATGATGGAGAGCTGGAAAGTGCGTATGCAGAATGTTATGGAGATGAAGAAGGAAATTAAATCTCAAATTATTTTCAATTGAATAACCATAATAAGGTCCTGATTTTTTCAGGACTTTATTTTTTGAGGTAGCAAACTATGAAATATATAATAAAAATCATTATTCTAACATTCCCACTTCTATTAATTGCACAGGAATCTAGTTCTGTAAGAGGTCAATCTTCTGATATGACAGAATGGACAAAGTTAAGAGAAAAAATAGAAAAAGCAGTAGAGCGGGGCGATATAACAAGAGAGGATGCTGATAAAACATATTCTAGATATCGATCTAGGGCAAGAGGTCTTAAACAGGTACGGCGTGACCCAGTTATTGAGAATCATTTTAAAGATCTTGGAGTTGATGATCTTAATAAGCTTAAAAATGAAATGTTAGATCAAGGAATACCAGGAGATCGATTGGATGCGGTACTTGGTGGTATGTTACGGTTGGTACATGCAGCAAGAACAGATGGTGAGAATTTTAAAATGAATCCCAGGATAGAAGCTTATTTCAAAGATCGTCTTGGGTTAGCAAACCCTCAAATAGAATATCTTATGGGTCTTGCAACAAAGATCGCTGATTTATCATATTAACCCTTGATTATGTTCAATACCGTATATCCATTTATTATTGTATTAATGCTCTTTATCCTTGGTTGTGAAAATAATATAGCCGAAGATCAGATCAATGAGCCCGAGGACTGTACAAATGTGGAATCTTATTACGCAGAGGCAGTAATGCCTATCATGGAACAGAACTGTACAGGTTGCCATTCCGGCGTCGCACCATCGGGAGGTCTTGGTTTAGATTCATATTCCTCAGTTAGAAATTCAATGTCTTCTACACTAGATCGAGTTAATCGAGATCAAGGTTCAAGTGGTTTTATGCCTCAAGGAAGTAGCAAATTGACAGAAAACGAATTGTCTATTCTTCAAATATTCTTTGAAATGGAATGTGAATGAATAAAAAACTGATCATTCTCTTTTTTTTTACACCTTTAATTGCAAAAGATATATACTACACTAGGTCAGGTATAGTATCTTTTTTTTCATCTACTCCTATTGAAGATATAAAGGCAATAAATGAACAGACCACTTGTGTATTAGATATGGATAATGGTGATGTCTCATTTCGGATTCCTATCCTTGGTTTTAATTTTAAAAATGGTCTTATGCAAGAACACTTCAATGAAAATTATCTAGAGTCTGATATATATCCCCATGCTGGCTTTAAAGGGAATATAGATAATTGGGAGCAGACAAACTTATCTGAACAACCACAGGCTGTATCGCTCACTGGTATCATGACCATCCATGGGGTCAGTAAAGAAATAGTAGAGACCGGCAAGATATCAATTAAGGATGGTAAAGTGAATGGAATAGCTACTTTTAAGATCGTCGTAGCAGATTACAATATAAAAATACCAAAGATAGTACGTCAGAATATTGCAGAAATAGTGGAAGTGACCGTTAAACTTGATTTAAAGAAAAAATGACCAGATCGATTATTTTATTTATAAGTATTTCAGTATCTTTACACTCTCAAGAAGATCTCCTTGGTCTTATAGATGATAATCCTAAAACGATTCCTGTAATGGCAACATTTAAGGCCACAAGGATCGTAAATGCCCAATCTATTGAAATGCCCAAACCCAGAATATTAGAGTTTGTGATACTGCATCGTTTTGGATCTATGGCCAATGGCGCATATGATCTTTTTGGGATGGATGAAGCAGTGATTCGGTTTGATCTTGAATATGGCTTTAGTGATAGGCTATCAATTGGAATTGGACGCAGTAGTTTAAATAAAACATATGATATTTTTTCAAAACTAAAAATAGTTGATCAAAGAACAGGCCATAGGTCTTTTCCTATATCCTTGGTATTATTTACAAAAATGGAAATAGAGACCATTATGAAAGATATGGATATGCAAGATCGGTATACTTATGATGTTCAGTTTCTTTTAGCAAAGAAACTTAATCGTTCCTTATCATTGCAGTTAATGCCAACGTTCATTCATAGAAATTTGGTAGAAACCCATAATGATTACCATGATCTAATTTCGCTTGGAATAGGTGGTAGAATTAAAATGAAAAGACGTACGTCAATTAATTTTGATACATTCTTTCCTATAGGAAAAAGGGGTGAAACATATAAACAAGGTTGGGGAATTGGATATGATATTGAAACTGGTGGACATGTTTTCCAATTAATGGTCACAAATGCACGGGGATCATTTGAAAGTGAGTATATTGAGAATGCCAGTGGTGCATTTGAAGATTTAAATCTTTATCTTGGATTTAACATCTCAAGGGCATTTTATTTATAATTGATCGATTTCCCCAAAATGGTATGGGATTATTAAATTATCGAGCGTTTGACCCTATAGAATTAAAATTATGCTAGATATTATTATTGATTATATGCTTCTATTTCTAAGAGAAATGTGGGTTTTATGTCTAGAAATGGCACCCTATCTCTTACTAGGGATGCTTGTTTCAGGGTTAATATCTATTTTTATTGATAGTAGTTTTATTTTTAAACATATTGGACAGAAGAACGCTGGTTCAGTATTGAAATCAACTTTATTTGGTATTCCATTGCCTTTATGTTCATGCGGTGTCATACCAGTTGCTGCAACGCTAAGGGAATCAGGTGCATCAAAAGGTGCTACAGTATCTTTCCTTGTTTCTACTCCCCAGACAGGTGTGGATAGTATCTTTTTAACCTATGGAATGCTAGGGCCTGTGTTTGCATTATTTAGACCTCTAGCTGCCCTAGCCTCAGGATTTTTTAGTGGGATTGTTATCAATAATTTTGATTATGACATGCACCACCATCTATCAGAATCTGATAATGATCCGAAAACAAAAGAGTCTTTGCATAAAAGAATCATTTCAGGGGTCAAATATGGGTTTTTAACTTTACCGGCAGATATAGTTATTCCCCTAACGCAGGGACTTGTTGTTGCAGCAGCAATTGCAATTTTGATTCCACCCCAATTTATTGCTGAACATTTTTCTTCGAGTAATTTAATTCAGTATACTATGATGCTAGCGGTATCGCTACCTATATATGTCTGTGCGACGGCATCAATACCTATTGCAGTTGTACTTATGGCCAAAGGCATCACGCCTGGTGCTGCATTTATATTTTTAATGGCCGGACCTGCAACTAATGCTTCATCGATTGCTGTTATTAAAAATATATTAGGCAAGAGGACACTTTACCATTATCTAGTTTTGATTGCATTTACAGCAATTTCATTCGGCTATATTCTTGATAATTTTTTAACAATTACTTTACCTGATATGTCAAGTCATACACATCATCATGTAATGGATGATTATGGTTCAATCATACTATCAGTGATCTTTCTCGTGATTTTGGTGAATGCTTACTTTTATAGGTCAAAATCAGAAAGCACTGATTCTACAGATATAGAAAATAATATAGAGAATCATCAAGAGAAAATTGCGATCACTGTTGATGGCATGACTTGCAGTCATTGTAAAGAAAGTGTCGAAAGTGCCATATATAGTTTCAGTGGTGTAGCTAGTGCATCTGTAGATCTTCTAACTGGCAATGTAATAGTGGTTGGTTCAGGTCTTGATGAGACTGCCTTAAAAGAGAAGATCACAGCTAAGGGATTTTCAACAAAATAATAAAATATTTTTTGAATTCTAAAAGAATCCATATCCAATTTGAATAAATGAAGTATCTTAAATATTATATATCACCTCTAACAATTATAACTGCCATCTATACTTGTTCCATAGGGGCATATTATTCTACCCTCTTTTTCATTGGTTTTTCTTTATTTATAATTCTCGGAGATATTATTCTTAAAAAGGACGCAAGCGAAGAAACATATTCTTATGTCTTTTTATTAGATGTTCCAATGTATATCAATCTACCATTATTGATGTTATTAGTATTATTTACAGCATTTGCATTGAGTAGTGATCCATCAGATCTATTTCAATCAATATTCATGAATTATTTGAATATTGACCTTTTCAATATAAGACAGTCAATGAATGTAGCAGATTCGATATCTCTTGTGGCTTTAACAGGTTTATTCATAGGAATTATGGGTACAGTTCCTGGGCATGAATTGGTGCATCGTAAAAAAAATAAATTTGATATGTTCATGGGCAATTGGCTTTTAGCATTCTCATGGGATTGTGCATTTGCAATAGAGCATGTTTATGGACATCATAAAAATGTAGGCCTAGGACACGATCCAGCAACTGCGAAAAGAGGAGAAAATATTTACCTTTTTATACTTCGAGCGATCATCAAGGAACAGAAAGATGCGTGGTCCATAGAACTAAATCAAGCGAAAAGAAGAGAACAGTCATTTATCAGCATTAGGAATAGAATGATCATTGGATATTTCAGAAGCCTATTTATTACTTTTATTGCATATCTGATAGGAGGAATTAGTGGTCTTCTCATATTCCTTTTATGTGCTTTTATTGCTAAATCACTTTTAGAGGTCATTAATTATTCTGAACACTATGGATTGATAAGAGTATCGGGAGAGACTGTATCCCCAAGGCATTCTTGGAACTCAAACAGCACCATGAGTAGTATATATTTATACAATGTCACACGGCATTCTTCTCACCATGAAAAAGCAAATTTAAAATATTGGGAACTTAGATCTTATAATGATGCACCAATGATGCCACAAGGATATCTTACTATGCTATATATGGCGCTATTCTTGCCTTATTTTTTTCATAGGATGATGGCAAAAAAACTTATCGAATGGGATAAGAATTATGCCACAGATAATGAGCGCATACTTGCAATAGAACAAAATAAGAAGAGTGGTATACCCCTACTTATAAATCATACTTAATTAAAAATATTTAAATGCTAGTTGAGGGCCAGTTCATTATAATATTCTTGGCTAGTTTTCCTGCTTCAGTTAGATCATCCTCATTCCAGTTGCCGCTTGTACTTGCACCAGGTACTAGAATAGACCATTCTTCCTCTTTATCATTCACAGACCAGTTACAATGAATGATCTTATTTGTGAAGCACCAGGTCATCCAAGCATTTGCTTCTGAATCAACAAGGCTATAGCCGATCGATCCCCATTCTGTAATAAATATAGGAATGCCATTTTCCAATGCTGCACTCGCACGGTCCCTTAGCCATTGATGATGAAACGCTGTATAAAAATGGAGGGTATATGCGATATTGGTAAAACCTAATATTGGATCGTTGGCAGCAAGATCTATTCTTTGTGACCATTCAGGTGTTCCCACAACTATCAAATTATCGGGATCGATCTCACGTATTGCTGTTATGACGCTTATAGCATATGGTTTTACTGTCTCGCTCCAAGAAATATCTAGAGGCTCATTATATATCTCATAGATAACATTATCATATTCTCCATACAGGGTGGCCATTTCCTCAAAAAATATAATGGCCTCGTCTGTATAGTCTTCTGCATGGTGTGAGTGCCAGTCTATAATGACATATAATCCTTGTTCAATTGCAGCATCGACAATGATCTTAACTCGATCTTTATTAGCCGTTTTATTTTCTAAATATCCACCAGGATCTTCTATACCCATAGCTGCACGCACAATAGTTGTATTCCAATCCTTTTTGAGCCATTCGACAACTTCAGATTTATAGTATTTTTCACCTCCCCAACCATCATTGCTCCAAAAAAAACTATTCCCTGCTAAAGATATAGGTTCATTATTCTTATCAACAATCTTATTGCCATCCACCACTAATAGTCCATGGACATCAACTAAAGTAGTATCAGTGTCAATATCAATAATTGTATCATCCTGTGTCTCTTTGCCGCAAGATTGAATAAGTGAGCAAATGAACAATAATATTGGATATGTATTACGAATCATCATGT
>MDTC01234800.1_pt1 | contig 11612 bp, 10 predicted proteins | sample 811181 | NCBI WGS metagenome assembly MDTC01 (sample SAMN05326644, study PRJNA326480) | marine metagenome | isolation source: seawater | place: Pacific Ocean: North | collected 2011 | reverse complement strand
TAATTAATAAAAAAAACAATGAAAATACAAGTACAAAACTTACCAAAAAGCGAAAATGATATAAATCAAAGTATTGTTATTACAAAAAACAATACAGATGTTCTTGCTGAAATTAATATAGGCATAGAAGGTATTCCTATTTCCGCAACCATAGACGGAAAAGATATTACCATAAATAACAATCCCATAGATAGCGAAGAAAACCAAACTGAAACTCAAAACTATAGTATTGATTACGATGATGGTACTGACTATACGGTTCCTGCTAAATCGATTATAACTAAGGATAAAAATGGTAAAAAAATAAGTGAAAAAAAACAAGAATTTAATAGTGGTGTTTATAACACAACAAAAACAGAAAGGTTCTTTTATAATGATAATAATGAACACATTCTATCAGTGGTTAAAGAATCAAGTAAAACAAAAATAATTATTAATCCAAACAGTAATAGTCTATATCAAAGCCCAGATCTTGAAATTACACTATCTGGGCACCAAGAAGATAAAAACCTACTTATTCCTGACAACTTAACACTTTATACCGATTCTGTAAAACTCCAATCAGAAGGGAAAGAATACCGAATTATCCCATCTATCCAAACAAGAGTTATAGAACCTATAGAAAACGATGGAACCTCTGAAACAACTTTTGACAAAGATGGTATTCAACAAGAAAAAGTAGTAACAACATATGAATCACTATCAATTGACAGCCCTAAAACCATTAGTGTTTTTGATTCAGATAATGAACCTGTCCGTTATGCAAAATTTGAACACAGACATGATATACATCCCGTAGAAAAATACCACCGAGGATTTTCAGATGAATCTAAACCTGATTTTAAACCTGGTATAATTACTTTTTTTGATAACAGTGGTGGTGATCCAAAAAGAACTCATAGAAAAACCCTTGATAGTTCTGGTAATGTTAGTCGAGAGATAAACTATAATAATGACGGAACCATTAATCAAGCAACAAATTATTATGAAAATGGCAATGTAAGATCAATTGAGTCTGATTTTAGACAAGGAGAGGATGGTCAAGAAAGACCAAAAAAAATAACCCGATTTAATGAGGATGGCACAAAGCGCGGTATACTTGATAGAATTGACGATATCATAAATGGCAAGAATACAAAGAAAAAACCATACCAACCATAAAAATAAAGCCAACAAAATGTTGGCTTTATTTATTTAACTATTTTCACTAAACTGATCTGATATATTACAAAAATATTCTAATCCACATTAACAACAAAATAAAAAATCGTCAATATTTTTTAAATTATTTTTCAATTTTCCTTGCAAACCACCAGTATGGACAAAACATACCCTCTTTCCATTAAAATAATTCTTTTTTATCATATCAAATAAAGCAAAAAGCACCTTACCTGTATAAACCTGCTCGATTTCTATTTTAAATTTTTTCTCAAACCAATCTATAAACTTAATAAGTTCATCAGAGTACTTGCCATAGCCACCAAACTCGTATCCTTCTATAACTCTATATTGATTTTTTTTCGAAAAACTTTTGATAGTTTTTTTAACATCACCACTTATATTTTTAACAACAGGAAAAGATAAAACAGTCTGATTTTTTAATAGCCCTGCATTAATACCTGCAACAGTTCCAGCAGATCCTGTTGCACAAGCAAAATAATCAACAACTATATCATTATTGACTTCATCAACCATATCAATCAAACCTTGTTTTGCAAAACAACTTGTCCCACCCTCTGGTACAATAAAAGCATTGTACTTTTCAGACAGATAATTAATATATTCTGGATTATTTCTTTTTTTGTATTCCTCTCTTGTTACAAAAATCAACTCCATTCCATTTTTTTCAGCAAAGCTTAGTGTACTATTTCTTTTTTTGTTTTTTAATTCCTCTCCTCTGATAATACCAATTGACCTTATACCATTTTCTCTAAACGCATAAGAAGAAGCATGAATATGGTTAGAATATGCACCTCCAAATGTTATTATTTTTTTAACATTTTTACTCTTTAAGTGTTTTATTAAATAAAGCAACTTCCTGTACTTATTTCCCGACACTGTTGGATGTATCTCGTCGTCTCTTTTTACAAAAAAAGAAACCTCTTTATTTTTAAAGAGGTCACATTCTAATTTTTCAAGATTTGATAATTTTTTCATTTTATCTTAATCCTTTGCTTTTTCTTGCACCATTTCTTACATTAAGTACATTTTTTAACCCTTCCGACTTTTTATAAATGTCCATCATCATATCAAACACAAGATCCTTATCGGGTCTCTCTGGTAATTTTGATTTCCCTTCATCCACTATTCTTTTTACCTCTTCATCTTTTCTCTTTGCAAGATTTAAAACCTGATCGTAAGAGTATCTACCTTCTCTTATCTTTTTCACCTCTTCAAGATCTACACCAGACAACCTTGGACTGTAATTACCTTCACTTACAAGTTTTTCTGCACCTATCATCAATCTATAAAGATGCATTGCATGTTTAGTATCATATCCAAAATTTTCTTCTAAAATAGCTCGCTTTTCATTTCTACCTACACACCAAGACCATAAATCCCCAACTCTTTTCAGATCAGACTTATACTTAGTTGAGTCAACAGTTGCATAAGCAACAGTCCTTTCTCCCTTTACAGGCTCTGATGGTCTTCTTATTAAAGTTCCCGCATTATGAAAAATACCACGACCCGTTTTATATAGCTTTAGCATACCCCCTTTTATTGCTTCATATGTTCCACCATTCTTAAACCCTTCTAATATTTCTTTTCCCTTTTCCTTTGATAGACCAACCATTTCTTTATCAATAACATTCATATAATTTAAAATATGTGGTTTGGCATAACGCTCTATAAATCCTTTCGGCTTATCACTAAAATATTTACTTTCAAAATCTTCCAACTCGATATAATGATCAAGAACCTTATGTTTTTCTGCTGTTTCGCCAGAAACCTGCTTAGCCAGATCACCAGAAAACTTATCAGCAATCCACTGAAAATCAATCTCTTTTTTATCAAATGCAGACTGAAGTGCACCCCTAACACGAAGTACATCAGGGAAATCAACAAGAAACTTTCTATGATTTTGCATCCTTAGCAACTGTGATTGTGCATAACCACAGAAACTATCTTTAGCCTTAATAGATAAAAATGCATCCCTATTATCGATTAAAGTTGAAATTACAGGTGACTTCTCTAAAATACTCTCTTCATCAGAAAATAAAATATCCATAATATTTGGATTGCACTCTAATGCCATCATACAGAATTTTCTTAATTCATAATATTCCTCATCATCACCATCAACGACCTTTGCGACCGTTTTAGGTTTCTGGTCAAACTTTAGAAAGTCTGATACTTTTGCGACATATATACCCCTATAGTCAAAATCTGACACATAATCAGGATCAATTGGATTTTCACCTTTTTCATACTGTGTACCATATAGTCTTGACCCTGTTACTGTCCTAAGAATAACAGGGTATGCTTCTTGTATATCTTCATCAAATAATAAATCACCATTTTTTTTAACATTAAAGGCAGTCAATTTTTTTCTCCTTAATTTTTATCCATTATATCACATTGCGAATTGAAATTATTAGTCTTTTTTCATTATTTTTATTATTTCACCTTTTTTTCTTTTATCTTTTGTTATTACTTCTAAATAACGACTACTCTCTATTTCATCACCTGTTAACATTACCTTGGTTTTGTAAACATCAATTGCACATTCATATTCAAAAATGTGATCTTTTGGAACAACATTTTCTGTAGGAAAAGAATTGAAAAAACCCTTTTCCATTATGTCAGAATGATAGTATTCTTTTTTTGTTATCCTATCTCTTTCCATACAAACCTTATCAAGGTATCGACTTGCCAACACCTTAGCTTCAACCTCTGAATGATACATTGATAACCCTTGTCTATCAACTATAGAACACCCTGAAAAAAACATTATAGAAAACATTCCAATCATCATTTTTTTAGCAAATTTCATTTTTATACCCCTATTTATTTTTATTTTATAGTACCATAAAAAAAGGACACTTAAAGTGTCCTCTTATAAAACAAAATTAAATCATCCTTAATTAAAATAACTCCAATAAAGGTTATCTTTATGACAGTTTGATAAATCATTATCATTAAAACCAACACCTTTCAAACGCCTATTTGGGTCAGGTTTGCTTTTCCATTGGTTTGCCACAATTTGGTGTAAATAAAATGTTTTGTGCTCTCCACTTTCCAATGTTAGATTAACTCTTAAGTGCCCCATTTTATTTGCTGAAGGCTTTAATAGCTTCCTTTCTGTAAATTCAACACCATGTTTCTTTCTAGTAACATCTCTAGAAACAAGACCATCTTCACTAACAAAATAATCGTATTTCGTATCAACAAAATCAATTAACTTCCATTTTTTGACTGTCATACTTTTATCTTTGTATTTATTTCTGACAATCTTTTCCTTCATTTTTCGAAATTCTAAGTCTTCTCTATTAGCAAAAATCTGTCTAACCCTTTCTCTTGATAACCCGATAACTCTACCAATATCAGCATAGGTTAACAAATCATTATCCTCAAGATATTTCTCAATTTGTGCGGGGGTTGCACTATTTAGATTTATTTCTTGATTGGATTGCTTTTCTATAGTTTGCATAATATCTCCTTATTATTATTATGAGAATTATTATAACAAACTAAAAATATGAAGTCAATATTTTTTTCTTGACTTTTTATTTTTTTTATTATTCGGTTTCTGAAATATTAGTTATATAGAAGGTTACTTGACAACCTCTACCATTGCTTGTTCTTTGAAAAAGAGCTTTGTATTTATTATTCGATGCCCAGTTTACAACACCATCATCAACTATATTGTTCCACTGTTCTCCATTTGAATTTTTCCAAACATCGCATGAAACCTCATTATCAATCATGGTAATATTTAAAGAGCTTTGACAAAAACCATCAGATTGAACAACCGTTAGGTCTCCAAGTATTGGATCCACAAAACCACTATTAAAGTAATACCTTATTGTCTTAAAAGAATTATCTGGTGCACTAAAATTGCTGGTTTCAAGATGATATTGTTCACCTTGAAAATAATTAAAAAATGAAAAATTTTCATTAATTAATCTATCACATTTTTTTATTTTACTATTGTGTGCACGCTCTAAATAATCCTGAGAATATGACATTGCAGAGAAAAAAATTGCCGAAAATATCAATATAAACTTAAACATTGAGAACCCCCTATAAAAATATAATAACTTTATGATACATAAAAAAAATGAATTTTAAACCACTTTCTGATCAGCATACTTAACTGCTTCTGTATAAATATTATCTAATACCTTAATTGATATACCATTACCTTTGCAAAACTTTTCAATTCTATCCCACATTCCATTCTCATAAAAATTACATAACATTATCATTTTATATATTTCACCTCTTTTATATATTAGTGCTTCACTATAAATTGGATCCACACTAATTTCTTCAAAAATATTTTTTTCATCTTTATTTATCATTGATGCAATACAGGACAGAAAACCTATATTCTTTGCATATGGTTTAAATTTTTTAAATAAATCAACACGACTTGAAAGTAAAAAACAAAAACACAACCTTTGCATTGCTAAAGATTTAATAACAATATCAGAACTATCTATATTATTAACACTTACAACCATTGAAATAAAAGCCATTAACTCTTTATCTGACATATTTAGTATTGTCTCGTCCAAAGTTCTATAGCCTGTTAAATTACTTATTTGTTTTGAAAATGTTAAGAAGTGATAGTAAAGCCCCAGATCAGACTCTAAAACTTTTGTTAGTTTATGTTTATCAACACCACTATTTATCATATTTGATAATATTAATAACTTCTCTTTATTATGGGATACCCCATCTAACCTTATGTTTTCTGGTTTTTCAAAAAAGTATCCCTGAAAATAATCAAATCCAATCTTTTTTGCTTCACTAAATTGCTCAAATGTTTCTACTTTTTCTAATAATAGCTTTATCTTATTTTCTTTAGCAACCCTTATTACATCACCCAACTCTTTTATATTAATATCATTAACATCAAATTTTATGTAAGATATAAAAGGAAAAAATGGCAACCACTTCTCTGAGTAAATAAAATCATCAAGTGCAAAAACATGACCATTACTCGACATTTTTTTTATTGTATCTAAAAGTTCCATTGAAGGGGATACTGTTTCAAGTATTTCAAAAACTATATTGCTTTCTGGTTTAGTTTCCTCTATTGTTTTTAAAAAATTAACACTAGGTATGTTTATAAATATCTTTTTACCATTAGCTATTTTATTTATATTAGTATTAAAAAATATATTTATCCATATAGAACTTGTAGCAAAATCACCATCCACACTTAATGGACAAAAATTATCATCCATACTCTCCCTATAAAGTATTTCATAGGCAAATAATCTTTTATTTTGATCCAATATCGGCTGCCTTGCTACAAAACCCTTTGACATTATAATTATTGTTATTATTATTATTGTTATTATTTATCATAGTTTTTTATAGCCATTAATCAACCAAATTGAAATAAATCAATATTTTTTTCAATAACTTATTGACTTTTTATTTTCTTGAAACTATATTTTTGTTCCTATTCTTATTATTATCTTCATTATTTAATTCTAAAAATGGATTACCCTCTGTTTTTTTCAACATCTTTTCAATAGCCCCATAAGCTATTGCTACTGGTGTTATTGAATTTTTTTCCGCAGTTAATGATGTGCCCATTTTTTCTCTCAAAAATTGCCTTACACCTGCATCTTCAGCAACCTGTTCTATTCTATCAAAAATAGTTTCTATTGATTTATTAGCTTCATGCAGCACTTCTTCTTTATTTATTATAGGTCTTCTTTCATCTGATGACTTTACAGCTGTCTTACTTCGTCCATACTCTTTAATAAAACTCTCTACATCTTTTATCAAATCTAAACCATTTTCCGAACCATCAAGGAAGTTTTCTATTCTTCTAACTTTACTCATAAAAACATGTTTTTCTTCTCTATCAGTAAACTCTTGTGCTCTCTTATTAACATTAACCCTAACATCATAGCGACAAGTTTTTGATGCTATAACACCCACATTATTTATCTCCCCCTGGGAAAGGTTATCCTTATTATAAAAATGTTCTAAAATCCTTATCATTTCATCTTTATTTATATTATTAAACTTCTTGCCTGATAAAAATTCTATTTTATCTTCATCCGATTGAACTGACTTTTTAGGCTCATGACTTTTTGCTGTATATACAGAAGCTATTGATGATCTTCTTTCCAAGTGATTAAATATTTCAAGTTTCGTCTTGTCATCAAATATATTAAAATCAACCTCTTGATTTATACCTGATGTCACAATTTCATCTCTCGGCCTCATATACCTTACTTTTCTTACTATTTCATCTCTCCTGTCTTCATAGTGATAATCCTGAGCTGGAATACTACTTTTTTCAGCAAATTCTTCTATTATAAACCTTTCATCTTCATCTACTGCTTCTGAAAAATCTATATTCTTTAAAGAATCTTCATAATCACCCCTCCAATCAACAACAGATGTCAATGGTGATAACCTGCTTATTGCTTTCAAAATAAAATATGACTTAGCTTCCTTTGAATCATAAACATTTACACCATCCAAGTCTTCAGATATTAAATCCTCCAACTCTTTAATATGGCTTTCCGCAGCAATGAATTCTAGATCTAAGGATAAATTATTTTTTACATTTGACTCTTTTCTTAAATTAACACCTTCTGTTAAAAAATTATTAAAACTTTCATAAGATCCTTCTATTTCACTTGGATCCATTTCTTTTAATTTTAAAGCTATTTCTTTTACACCAATAGCACTACCCCTAAAAGTAAGATCCATAATGTCTGATGATGCTGCCCTTATCATCCCTATTTCTTCATTCTCTCTATGATCAAAAGAACTAATGATACCATTAACCGATAGATTCTTTTTATTTTCACCCAGCCCTACAATCATCTTTTCCAAAGTTTTTCCAAAACCATCAAAACTCTCTTTCGACGCCAAAAGAGTAGCAAATGTATCCAACCTTCTTTTTAATTTTTCAGGATCAATGTTTTCCTTTTTCTGTGTCCTATCAAGAAGTTTTATGTTTTCTATAATGTATCTTCCAAGCTCTGTATTGGAAACTATTTTTTCTTCTTCATTAACCCTTATCATACTCTCTAAATCATCATAGCTCCTTAAATGAGACATAGGATATTCGTCCTTATTAAAACGAGAACTCTTTGCAGTCATTTTTCTATTTCTTTTTTCTTTTTGCTTAACTTGCTGATCAAATTCCATTGTCATTATGTTTTCAACAAGTTTTCTAAATCTTTCATTTGACATTGTTCTCATTGATTCGTTATTTTGACTAATAACCACTTCACCATTATTCGCCATATCAAAAACATTTTTAGGTTTAAAAAATGGCTTATAAAAATCTTTTATTAACATCATTGAATCTTCCTTCATATCCCTAAAACCAAAATAGGCAGGTCTATCTAAATATTGATCTATATGATGACAACCCCTTATCTTCTTACTTGTTCTCATCTCTTCTTCTTGTATTTTTCTTACCTTATCAAAAAATAACTCTAATTCCTCTTGAGTTTTATGACCTTCGTATCCATACTTAGAAAGTACAAACCCCAATTCCCCTGCACGTGCTATAATTTCTACTGGCTTTGAAAGATAACTATAATCAGATGGCTTTTCCTCTAATTTATCAAAATTCTTTTTACCCCTAAAATTAACATAACTAATTAAATCCTCCCCTAGTGATTCACCAGCAACTGAAAACCTTCCTGACAATATGTTTTTTGCAATATAATCACCATTATTTTCTGGAACACTTATATCGTTAAATGCATTCATGTAAATGTCTCTCATTTTGCTGGCCTCTTCCCTACTAAATCCATATAAATTTGACCTTAATTCACGTTCTATACTATTAGCAAACATCTTTCTATTTCTTTCAGACAATATATGAGTAGCTAATTTAACATTATCATCCTTCAAAGGCTCTATAATATCACTAGGCAAAGAATCTAATCTTTCCATAATATCTTTTTTAAAATCATCATTATTTAGTGCTATATAACAATCTACAACATCACCCGAACTAAAATCATCTACATACCCTTTATCTAAAAATGATTTCATTACAGATATAAAAGAACTTCTTATACCATCATCAATAAAATCATTATTAAAATCTATAGCATGCGAATATTCATGAGATAGTGCACTTGGATCTCTTGAGTCAAGTGCAATTATTTTCGAATCAGGCAAAAACATACCAAAAAGTTCTGTATCTTTTTTTGTGTAATTACCTAATTTCCTACTTTTCAATACAAATCCTGTTTTTGTATTTAAAGTAAATTGCTCAGCATCTTTTAATAAATTGTACATTTTTCCCAAAGAATCATCCGAATCTATTTCTATAGCAATAATTCCTGTCTGTTTTAACTGCTCTTGCATTTTTCTTATATAATCCATAGCACCAATATCTTTTTGATGTTTTGTAGAAATCTGAATTACTTCATTGGCAGTAAAATAAGTTGAGTTTTGAATGACACCATCAACCATTGTCCTTGTAAAACCATTTATCTTAGAGTCTATTAAATTCAGCTCTTCTGGTGTATAATCCATTCTTAACTTTCTATATGAATTTAATTCTTTTTGTATTTTTGATGTTACCTTATAAACCCTACCACCTACTGCCTTTAATGCTAAGTAAAGAAATTTTTCCTTTTCCGATGGATTAATAGGTAAGGAAACCTCGTCAGCTTTTTTACTCCTAGCAACCTTTAATGCAGCCTTATAATCCTCATAATCAATATTTATAATTTTTTCTACAAGCCTTTTCTTTATCCTTGCCTTATCAACATTTGTAACACCCTTTTTAATACCGAAACCAAGAACCTCTATTGTTCCAGTCTCCCTATCAATATCAAATAAATCACCTAGATTTATTCCATCAGAAATATAATCACCATTACTTGCATTTATTGCTTTTTGAAGTTTTTCTATCATAGAAGCAGTGTCTGTTATATCATTTTCAAAATCACTCAAAAACTCAGCATGTGTTGATGACATCATATTGGCGTTCAATCTATTCATAGAGAAAGCCATTCCAGACTGACTTATAAAAGACAATCTTGCCAAATCATTTTCATATCTTGATATATTTAAAAGACTGTTTTCTGAAACTCTTATCATTTTTATTTTTATTTTTATTTTTTTATACTTTTATTTTAACACATATTTTTATAAACTTGTCTCTATTTTTAATATAAGCTATAATACGATATCTATTTTATTTAAGGAACTCATTTTATGTTATTATTAAGCGATGGCTATAAACTTAGAAAACCAATAAATCTTATCAATTGCTGTCTTAGATTTTCACTATTTGATGAGCAAAGCAGTATAGTCGCAACCTTCTCTGGGAGTAATTTTGCCAAACTGGTTAATATTTCGATGCACGGCGATAATGCTATAAGCAACTCTCTGATTCAACATTCTTTAAACTTTTCCGCAAGAAATAGTATTAGAAAATTAGTTCTAAGTAGTGAAAATGCAGAACAAATTAATCATATAAGACAAAAAATAAAAGGTGAAAATAAAATATTATTTCCCGAAAGCGATCATTTTGATGATTATAAAGGTGATTTTAACCTTCTTTTTCAAAAAGTAAAAGATAATAAAGAGCTTTATCAACAAATTTTAAGAATATTTGTTAATGAAGCTGAAAAATGCTTTTCCAATGTTATGAATGATTTTTATGCACAACCTGCTTTTCATTTTTCAGAATATGGTGTTTCAATTTTTAGTCATATCGTTGTGAAAGGAGATATGTTTAAAATTATGCGAGAACAAACAAAAAAACACATCGAATACTTTTATCCTTATATGTGCAATGGATTTAAAAAAGAAGAGGAACATCGATTAAAATTAAATAACCTTCTTTATCATTGCAAAAGAAAAGACTTAACACCAGAAGAAATAACCGAAGCCTTCCTTAATATAAAACACAACCATACAGGAATTTTTAAAAATGATTGTTTGCCTTTGTAAAAACATCTCTTCAAAAAATATCAGTAACATGGTACAAAAAGGTATGAGCAAAAGAGAAATTGTAGAGACCACCAACATTGGCAAACAATGTGGTTCTTGCAAAAGCTGCTTTAATTGCTTATTTAAAAAAGAAAAACACAATAAGGAAATAATTAAAAATGACTTCTGAAAAAGAAAATAAATATAAAACAGCAAAGATAATTACAGCAATTATTAACCTAATACCTATTTTTATCGGTATTGAATATTTAGCAAGCTCTTTTGGATATAGTCTTTTATTGGATCTGCCCGAAACAACATTCTATCAATCATTATCAATAGGGCTATCAACAATTTTTGTTTCAATTATTCTTTTTATACCAATATTAAGAAATGGTAAAAAAACAAATAAAAAAGAGTATGATGTAAAAAGCTTGAAACCAATGGGGTACTTTACTTTATTTTCAATTCTTGTTTTTTCACTTGGGGTTTATCTCCTTTTA